>WNFA01004504.1_pt1 | contig 14011 bp, 13 predicted proteins | sample 5400481 | NCBI WGS metagenome assembly WNFA01 (sample SAMN13153340, study PRJNA577476) | soil metagenome | isolation source: 120 cm saprolite under Douglas fir tree site 2 hole 1 replicate 2 | place: USA:California | collected 2015-04-18 | reverse complement strand
TACCCGCAAATAGCTGGGACAGCTCCGCATATTGGCTCCCTTGGCGGGCCACGACCTTCATCTCCAAGCCGTTGTTTTGCGGCAATTGCAAACGAGCTGTTAGTGAGGCCGCTTGAGCGTTTGCCATAATTTTCAGCGTAATCCCTGTCTCGATTGGGTTACAGGTCCTGGCTGCGGGGATCGGACCTTAAGCTGCACGGGGCCTTGAAAGGACGGCACACTTCTTCCAACCGAATAATCTTCTGTGAATTTGAAGAGTGAACAGACCAGTCGGTACATGTGGGCACTCGTCCCAAGGCGAGTGTTGCCTTATACTAAGCAAGCTTCGTGCCTAGCTTTCCTGTCCGCAAGTCATTCATTTCAAAAGGGTTGACTGGCGGCATGCGAGCATTCGTGAAATATCTTGCACAAATCGGGAACAGAAGGGAAAAATTTGGGAAAAGGAATGATTTCGTCCCCAGTGAACGCATCCGCAGTTTGCCAGACCATGAGGGACGCAGCAGTGCGCTCCTGAGCGCAACCCCATGACACCAGGGAGATGGATTAGGAAGTAGGCGCTGAGGGTACAGCGGTCGGGCTCAGCGGTCGCGACGTACCGCGAGCTGCGGGCTTGCTCGGCTGCGGCGCGCCGCTACCGGCCTTTTTCTTTGGTTCTTTTCGCCGCAGGCCAACGGAGGTCCCGGTGCCTATATCAATCAGCCGCAAATTCTCGTCGGTGATCTCCTCGGCCCGCACGATGTGAGGTGTGATTGCGAAGACAATCTCGCTTTCGTTCCGTTTTTTACTCTCCTGGGCAAACAGGTACTTCAAGAGGGGAATTTTTGCCAGCCACGGATAACCGCTCAGTGACTGTGTTTCTGTATCTTGCAGAATGCCACCCACCAGGTTAATCTCACCGTCCTCCAAGCGCGATTCGTGTTCGATGCGGCGCTGTCCAATCTGCGGTTGAGTGATTCCTCCGATATTTACCTCACCCGAGACCGATGAAACTTCCAAAACCATCTTGAGGGTGACCTCGCGATTTGAGTGAATTTGCGGAGTAATGTCGATATTCACGCCAACATCGATATACTGAAATTGAGTATTGACCAGCGGGCTGATACCTCCCCCACTGACGCCGCCGGCTGCCGAAAACGACCCGGTAGCGATAGGTATGCGATCGCCGATTTTCAATGTAGCCTTTTGTTGGTCAAGGACGCGGATTTGCGGGTTCTGGAGAACCTTGGTGTTGCTGTCGGACATAAGAAACTCGAACGAACCCCCCGGAACCCCTAGAGAGAAATTGCCTCCATTCACCGAACCCAGTTTGACCACGCCCGCGCCCAGTGGGGCAGCCGCAACAGCGATGGACGTTTTCGTTGGAACAGTTGTGCCCAGGTTCCGCAACCGGTCGCGGCTGATTGACAACACGGCGATATCGATCACCACTTCGGCCTTGGGCTTGTCAAGGTCGGAGACCAATTTCTGCGCCAGTACCATCTGGTCCGGCGTGCCCCTTAGCGTGATCGCGCTGTGCGTGGGATTTACTTGAATCCGGGTGATGTCCAGAATTCCCTTAAGGGTGCCGACCACCTCTTGTATCTCGCTCGGTGTCGATGCATTGCGAAGATAGAACGTCGTCATCACGTTGTCTTCAAAATCTTTGCGTCTGCCTTCTGCGGCCACAAAGATGGCCTTGGTCGATATAGGCCGCCAGAAGGTCTTCGATTGCATGGCAACCATCCTCAGCGCCTCGCGCAAGGGGACGTCGTCCAACTCGATATTGATACGCTGTGGCTTGTAGTCCAGGTCAAACAGCACGTTGATTCCAGCTAGCTTGCCAATGGTCTTATAGACGTTATCCGCCGTAGTCGTCATGCGTAGTGTAAGCGGAGTGTCCGAAAAGGGTTCCAGGTCGACTGGACCTTCAACATCTTCCATCATTTTGCTCAGCGGTGACTCCGCTGTCGGGGTGGCGGCAACCCCTGCCTGGGCTTGCTTTTTGATCATTGTGGCGGTGCGGCTCATTTCTTCCTGTGCCCCGAGGTTGGATCTGTCAATCTCCGCCGCACGTTGAAATTCCACGAGTGCTTCCTCTAATTTGTGGTTATCGCGCAGCGATTGGCCCTTTCGCATATGCTCGGCTGCAGCCGCCGCTCGCGACCGCAAGTAGGCGGCAATGTATTTCGGATCCTTGGGCTTCAGCGCGTATGCTTCCTTGTATGCTTCGTAGGCAGCATCGTTTTGGTTCTGCGACTCGGCACGAACACCGCGACTATACGCAGCCTTCGCTTGATCGGAGTAGGTTGGCGCGCTGATCGCCATAATCAGGATCGCAGCCAGCATAATGCGCAGATGTTTCATGTCGTTGCTGCCTCCCCGGAACCTGCCAACCACGCCTCATTCGGACCATGAAAAGCTGACCCGACCACCCGAGGTTTCTGAAAATGGCAAACCCAGTAGATGGGTAAGAGCAAATGTACGGCCACAGTGCGAAATCGCTTTTCTCAAAGCACCGTCACTTATAACCCACAACTTGGCCAACTTAATTGACTTAGCGCAAAGACAGACGCCTCGCTCTCTTTAAATACTCGTGTGGTGGCAATCGTGGTCAGGGTCGCTAAGAATTAAATGTCCTTTTAATGGAAATCTTGAAGTAGACCGCCCATAACCGGTTAAAGGTGCTGGACCAGTGAAAGGCGCGTGGAGGTGTTCAAGGTGGGGAAGCCTGGTCGATTATCCCCGGCAATCGGGATCCCGAATAAGTCATTCAAGTTTTAAAGCGAATCATGAATTTTCATGGTCCGACAATTCGCCGCCTAGATTGTTGTAGCGCAAAGACGAACTGTCAAAACACGCTGATATTAATTCTTGCCTTGCTGAACTGGCTGCTGAATTCAAGGCTGCTTATGCGGGTTGTCCTCGGTCCGATGGAGTAAGTGCCTCAGGTATGAAATTTGGCTACAAACTTGGCTTCGTTGCGGCTTTGATCTTTCTTGCCAGTCTATCAGCGTCCGCTGCGAACATAGCCATCTTGCGCAACGGTTTTGCCATCCGGCATGAACGTCGCGAAGCGCGAGACACGGCGACTCGCCTATACCTAGACGCGACGCCAGACAACTACATTGACGTGCCTACTGCCGACATCGTGCGCTTCGAAGAATTGGACTCATACTCGCCGCCAGTCGTCATCCCTGCACCTGCCAGCGGCCTCGACTCGATCGTCAGTGCCGCCAGCAAACGAAACAACCTTGACCCCGATCTGGTCAACTCCTTGATTCTTGTCGAAAGCGGATTCGATCCAAAGGCAGTCTCCCCGAAGGGCGCGCGAGGGCTAATGCAGCTGATGCCGCAGACTGCTGCACAGATGGGCGTACAGAACGCCATGGACCCCGCTGCCAACGTGGAAGGCGGCACGCGCTACTTGGGTGGACTGCTGTCTCGCTATCACAACGATCTGAGTAAAGCTCTGGCGGCCTATAATGCCGGACCAGATCGCGTCCAGCAATATCACGGCGTGCCTCCCTACCGGGAGACCCAGGCTTATGTTGCTCGAATCATCGGCGATTTCAACCGTAAAAAAGATGCCCAGCGACGCCAGCAACCGGATCCCGGCGGTAACCGCTCGCAGGACCAGAATTCCGTTGCCACCGAGTTCTCCGTGCCCGGCCAGCCCAGAGTCGTGGGCCCAGCTGTAGTGCGCTACACGCCCAGCGCTAACGCTGCTTCCAGGGCTGCAATTTCTGATGCCGCCAGATTGATTTCCATGGTGAATTCATTTCCTCAGGGGGATCAACCTGAGTGAACTCTAGCGGTCTTCGGGGCCATGCGCTGGGTCGTCCTCACGGCTTCGATGCGGTCCCTCTCTTCGAACCTCCCTACACGATCTCCCATTGCTCTTTCGTTGTCCTCTGCAGCGGCTCACGCTTGCCCACACTGCTTCTCGTGATCCCGAAGGCTCCGAATCAAACGTAAGCGGCCTGTCTCATTTTGAGCGGGGCACTCCCCAAAGGCTCATCTTCCGATAACAGGAAAGCGGGGAGCGACACGCAACTGCTTCTATACCATCACGACATCCTCCCCGCGAGCGACCGCACATTAAGCTACCTTGATAGGGTCAACGCCTGCTGCCCATTGCGAATGCATAGCTGAAGGAGGAATGCATGAAGTTCTCTGGTCCCTCACCCATCAGAGTCAATTTGGCTCTGAAGCTCATCGGTCGGATGATCGTATGGCGGATATTCCCGCTGCTTCTGGGAATTCTCGTCAGCACCACGATTCTCCGGGCGCAGCAACCCGCCGCGGCTGCAGACAAGCAAACATTGCAGCTCTTGCTCCAACGAATTGATCAGTTGGAGGCTAGAGTCCAGCAATTAGAAGCGGCCAAGCAGCAAACGGCCCCTATAAGTCTTCCTTCTGCACCCGTCCAAACAAGTTCGCCTCAAGTAAGTGAAACTGAGCTGCAGACGGACAACGCGGTAACTGAGAGAATGGATGCTGGCAAGACATTGTTGCGCATGCGCGGTTTCGGCGATATCACACTTCATGGGGATAGCCAGAGGCATGATACGACCGCCTTCAGTCTTGGCCAACTCAACCTTTTCATCACCTCGGACATCTCGGAAAAATTCAAGTTCCTCAGTGAAATTATCTTTGAAGGCGGACCGGACAACATTTTCGGCGAAACACGTGGAGAAAATAATTCCTTCGGTGTGGATGTCGAACGCATGGTTCTTCAGTATTCCCGCAGTGATTATTTCAAGCTTGCCGTCGGCAGATATCATACAGCGATCGGCTACTACAACACGGCCTATCACCATAGCACGGTAAATTTGTTCTAACGGATGGCCGCAGAAATATGATGGATTGGGAGAGTTCGGGGCACCACGGCGCGTGGATGGCGATGATTTGTACCGTCAGCCGCAGACAGCTCTTCAGCATCGCAGAATTTCGCTCTGCGTTCGGCCAGCGGTCAGGGAAGAAGAAGTTGCAATGGTCCGGTGCGGACGCCTAGCCACTGTGGCAGACACAAGAGTTTTCCGTCATCCGCAGGTAGTCGAAGACCAAGCGCACGTTGCGCGTGAGTTGTCTCATTTTCTGCGCCACACTTCCTGAGCCTTTGGATTTGATCACACTGATGGCGAAACGGCGAAGCCGGGTCATATTTTCCGGGCCGTGACCGGTGCGGATGCGACTGCGGTCTTCATCATAGTTCCAGTCGATGATGTAGTGACAACTGTTCTCAATGGCCCAGTGACCGCGGTTGACTTGCAGAACCCGCTGCGGGTCGGCTTGTTGGGGGGTCCGACTGGTGATGCCGTAGGCAATGTCCAGAGTGCTTTCTCCAGTCTTTTTCTTCGTGACGTGCCGCTCGATGACGAAAGCTTGGGCCACGTGAGGAAAGTGCAGGTAATCGTTCAGTTCCGTGGTGGTCCAGATTTTGCGGGTTTCCACTCGTCCGTGATCCGGGGGCGTATGCTCCACGAAATGCGCTTCCCCACGATCTTGAAAATAGAGTTTCAGATCTTCCAGAACTCCCGGCTGATTGCCTTTGACGGTGAAATGGTAATGCGCCTTGCGCTTGGTGACCAAATAGTCGGCCAGTTCGCGCTGCGTCAACAGGGCATCGGCACTGACCTCCTTGCCCGCAATCTCGATGGCCTCGAGCAGGGGGATGGCGGTCTTGATCTCGTTGGTGCGTTTGACTTCTTCCTTTTCCTTATCCGCTACGGGCAAGGTGCCCACTTTTTTTGGGTGTAGCAAGTTTTGCTCTGATGACCGACCACGCTCATCACATGAGTTTGCTGACCTTGCTCATCCAGGGCGTTGCACATAGTCTTGCCGTCGATGGCCAGACTCTCATCTCCCGCGCCATAGACTTCGTTCCAGCGTTGCAAGGCCTGGTCCAGATGCGCGGGGGTGACGCGGATCAGCACATTGCGCAGCACGTACTCGCTGGGCACGACATAACGGCCCTCTTCGCGACGGCAGCCAAAGCGCTCTCGGGACTTCGGTCCGAGGCTTTGCGCCCAATCGGAAATGGCCTTGTATCCGCGCATGCCACATAAAACCGCCCCGGCGGCCAGGCCCAGCACCGTGGACAAGCGATGGCGCCGTCCGGGGGCCCGGCGGGGATCGGGGATCTTGGAAAAAAACGCGGGTAGGGATTTCATCTGCTCGGCGGTCAGCCTCATTTTCGAGCCTCCTATACGATAAGGTGGACGAAGAGTGGCGCGGCGCAACAACCTACGGGCATCGGCCCGCAGGGGTTGGACGAAGACCATCTTGGGGGATTGCCGCGTAGCCGTGTACCCCAGACGGGTCCGGCGAAATCCTCGCGTGTTCCCTACATAGATCCAGTTGGCCGCCCGATACACGGTGGCCCGAAAGCGTTGCGGATCGACAAAGGTTTCCAGCAACACCACGCCGTGGCTGAACCTTTCTTCCCAATCGCTCGCCACACGCCTTTGACACAGGGACAGAACCCGGGACCCCAGATTGAACAGGTGCCAGCCCGGGAGAATGAGAAAGCGGCTATTGTTGACCACCAACTTCAAGCGGCCATAGTGCTGGCGCAAGCTCCAACCGATCCAGCGATCGCGCGCCGCGCACTTCAGCGCCGCGGCGGAAAAGCTCAGCAGGGAAACCCATTCCTCTCGCCAAGTCGCGACGTACCACAGCGTTTCGCTAATCTTCGGCAAAGAACCCAGGTAGTGATGCTGCTGCATCAGGTCCTGATAGCGCTGCTCTTCGCCGGAAGCAACGGTCCGCACAACGATCTCGCGCAGGTCCAAGGAAGTATTCTGCTGCGCAGTGCCGCCAAAACTTTTCCCATACATCACCGGGGAGGATACATCATTGGGACTGGTTTGACCAGTACAAGCTGTAACTATTAAGTTTCATTGGTCTTGAACGCCCGAACAAATTCACCCTGGAGCGCTGACGCAGTCCTGAAATTCTTCGAGAATATCCAGTCGCACGGTTCGAGCGTGCGCTGCGGTCAGCTTTTTCACATGCGTGCGTTCCAGAAAATGATGAGTTTCCCAGAACGCCAGGCTGGCGAGCCCGACCGTGGCAACCAGCATTCCGACGCTGGCCAGAACCGAGAGGAATTTGTTCTGCTTCACCGCAGCCTACACTTATGAAACCACGTCTCTCAGACCTTAGATTCTTAGCGTAGATCTACACGTAGTTCGTATGCGCTTTACTTGCGCTAGAGCAAACCTGCAGGTTGCGGTGGCTGATTTCTCGAAGATTTTACACCCGCCTTACGAGAGTTTAAAAGGAGTTTACGCAAAATTTGATTCAACGCAACTACCGGGGCGCTTCCTTTCGCTAAGAAGTGAGTTTTAGGAGGCCGCATGCTACCAATGTCAAGCACGGGTCGCAGACTGCTACTCGCCGACGATCACGCGATTGTCCGAGAGGGCTTGCGTGCTATCTTGCAGGAAAAAGGGTTCGAAATAGCTGGGGAAGCATCGGATGGGCTGAACGCCATCAAACTGAGCGAGGAATTGCACGCCGACGTCGTCCTACTTGATGTGAGTATGCCCTTATTGAACGGAATTGACGCAGCCGTTGAAATTCTTAAGACCTCTCCTGAGGCTCGGATCATTTTGCTCACGATGCGCGATGACGAACGGTCTGTGCTGGCAGGCCTGCGTGCCGGTGTTAAGGGATACGTGCTGAAAAGCAAATCCGTTTCTCACCTGGTCGACGCCGTTGAAGCGGTTTGCAAGGGCGAGATCTACCTGAGTCCGGGAGTGTCGAATCGCCTTGTGGATGCATATTTGGCGAAGGACGACCCGTCTACCGACCCCTTGAGCGTTCGGGAGCGCGAAGTCCTGCAACTACTTGCCGAAGGGAAGAATGTAAAGGAGATAGGTGGGATTTTATGCATCAGTGCCAGGACCGCCGAATCGCACCGCACGAACATCATGCACACGCTCGGAATTTACGACCTGGCTGGCTTGATTCGCTACGCCATTCGAGAGGGGTTGATTCAGGTCCAGTAGTTTCAAATTGCGCGCATCCGATCGCGGCACGCCCAAGTTCTTACCAAAAGTCTCTCTGTTTCAGCTTCTTACGCCTCAAAATGCGAAATTACCTGATTGCAGCGCGTCCGCCCGTAAGCTTAGCATCGTCACCCGAGCTCCGATTTTCAGAAAACGCTCTCGCAAGATGGAGACCTGTGCCCGGGCGGAAGCTGTGCCGGCCAAACCTAAGCGCATCTCTTGCATCAACACGTAGGCCGCGGCAGTCATCGACACGCGAAACTGGTTGGCCCAAAATTTTGTGCAACTGGTGCGGCCGATTTCCATCCCATAGTGTAGTTCCTTTATTCGATTCTCGAGGTCACCTCGTTTACAGTAGACCTCCTCGTAGAGCCACCGCGGATGCTGCTTCATGTTGGTCACCACGAAGCGCGGATTGTCCTTGGGTTTCTTACCCTCCGCCCGCACCACCTCGGCTTTATAAATGACGCGACGTTTCCACGGCCAGGTCTCGCGCGTTCGGTACTGACACTCGCCGTAAACATGCTCGGTTTGCTGCGAGCTCTCCGAAGCACGACGGGCCTGCTTCATGGCCGACTCCGCTTTGCGCTCCAACACCGCATTCCACGCGAAATTCACGAGGTATTCCACTTTCTGCTCGCAGGCCAAAAAATCCAGAACTTCCGGCGCCGCAAAACCTCCATCCAAACGCACCCGGATCTTGGCTTTCGGAAAAGCTTCCCTCAGCCGCTCGATCAGACGGCGCAGGATGCCCACCGCTCCTGCCGAGCCGGGGGCCGTTCCCCGGACGCAACACCGCGGTGACCAGATACTGCTCGGCCTCTTGGTCAAAACTCACGAACCCCACCATCGGCAGGTAGCAGTAGCTATCATAGTCTTTCCCAACGCCACCCGCATCGCCACGCTGCTGGACCGCCTGTTGCATCCGCCGATGTGACCAGCCTGGAGGGCGAAGGCTACCGCATGCGAGAGGACCAACAGGAAACCACCGCACGGAGAAAGAAAACATGAAGCCCCTTGGATAGCGAAGCCGAACAGTACTTGCGCACTGAACTAAATCTCTACCAGCAGCTCCCGGGACCGCCCTCCACGCTCATCAGCTGCAACAACGCGGACTCTCGCTGACGCTGATCGAAACGGCTTTTCTGTTGGGCTCTTTGCGTCGCCTTTTTGAGACCACCAGACGCCATGCCTTGTCCCCGATTCATTCCTTGGCCTACTTCGAACCCATCATCGAGCAACTTGCTCCATCAACCTGTTCCTGAAACCTACCTCGAATATCTTCTCCACAAATTGCGGCCGTTCGCCGACAAAAGGTCATCCGGAGTGAATCCCTTCCGGCAAAGGTTCAAAGAGATGCGGATTCAGATGATCGATGACATTTGGGTGACTTTTTGGGGTTTCTGCGCGCTCCGAATGCGGGAATTCCTCATTGTAGTACAGCACCCAAGACGCTTATCTTCCCTGTGTCGCTCTTCCGCCACCCTCGACGGGGGAGGTTTACAAAGGTCCAGTACCCAGCCGAGTTTGGAGGGCTTGGGGAGATTTTCGGAAAGCGAAAATGGACATGTCAGGCGGCCGCAAATTGACGATGGTGATCGCTCATGGCGACCGGATGGTCCGTGCGGGGGGTGGAGATGATCCTGAACCAGCGGATCGCTGCCGGGTAACACAAGTGAACTCTTCGACCTACCACCGAAAGACAGCGGTCTTTTTTCTTGTGTCTGTGTGCTCGGTGCTGTTCATCCTCCCTGTCGTCGCTAACGCCCACGAAAAATGGTGTTTGACTCCGCAACAGGTTGCTGAGTTGAACGCCCAGCCACGACCCTATATCTTCTCCCACCTGACGCCCGTCACTCTCGCCATGTACGCATTCACGCTTTTTTTTGTGGCTGGTATGATATGGATGAACTATACGAAAGCACGAGAACTCTTTCTGGGCTGGCAAGTCTGGTTGGCTTCGCGCGGTGCGTATGCGTCCCTGAGCTTGCGCATCGCCCTGTTTATCCTGCTGGGCATGGCGGGCCTTGGGCTAGGGCCGCGAATGGGCACGGCTTTGTTCGAGGCACCGACCCTGGCGGCGCCTGATCTCGAACTACGATTAGCTGGGCCCGGGTGGCTTTGGATTGCCTGGGTCGAAGTCGTACTCGCCGGGTGTTTTATCTTCGGCATTTATGTTAGAGCAGCGGCGGCTGTGCTAATAGGGTTGGCCCTCCTGGGCCTCCATCTGTTCGGCTGGGGCATGCTGGACTATATCGGTCTTATCGCAGGGGCAGCGGTTTATCTACTCTTGCGGGGAGCCGGGCCGTACGGCGTGCCCATGCCCGCGATTCGGGGAACATCAAAGATCAGTGCTTGGTTGGCAGACCAGCCACGCGCCAGGGCGCAGTGGCTGCTGCAAATCTTGGTCGGTTTTAATTTCGCGTGGCTGGGTATCACCTACAAGTTCTTCCAGCCGAACCTAATGATCACAATTCTACACGACCAGCACGTTCCAACGTTCGGGATTGCTGCCCCGCTGTTTGTTCTATCGATGGCCCTGGTCGAGGGCCTTTCCGGCCTCTTGATCATGGCCGGAATCTTGATACGGTTCCAGTCCGCGATTCTCTTTGTGTCCTTCATATTCTTCAGTGCAATCTTGGGCGAAGGTGTATTCGGCCACATTATTTTCTACGGGCTCTTGGGGACATTCATAACAAATGGTGACGGGCAGTGGAGCCGTGCGACGAATTTACCGCTACCGCGGAGCGCTAGGGCTCGTTTGTCTGCAACACCGTCTGTGGTAGCCGCTGCGCTACTCCAAGGCGCTGCGGTCAAGGCCGATGAGATTACGGGGCCGCCAATTCACCAGGAGCCTGAATTGGCGGAGGTCACCCCATTCCACGGGCCGCCTCCCGCTGCTGCTAAGCCTCAAGTTCCCAAAGAAGCCGAAGAGCCAAAACGGCGGGGCCTGATAATCACGGCGGATGGCCTCGTCGCTGAGTTGCTAGGAAAGCTCCAGCAAGCGGCGGAGAAGGCCGCGCAAGCAGCCGTTGGCAAACAAGTGGACGAAGCAGTTCGCCGGGCCTTAGCCCACATCGAGGATGCTCGTCAATCGAGCACTCAGGAGCTCCGGGCTCTGTGCTCGCACGGGAACGGCACGGAAGAGACGGCCTCGCGCTGGAAGCAACAGATGGAGCTGTCCCTCGGCCGCATGGATGAGTCGGCGCAACGGCTTGACCAGCAAGCTGCCGAGCTGCGCCGCGAACTGACGAAATCCCAGGAAATCGTGGAGAAGACGACACGCGAGATCGAGCTGCAAATCCAAGCGCGCCTTAACGATACGGTTGCCGAGGCAACTTCGCAATTTGAACACGCCGCTGCTCGCGCCGTGGAGCGGCGTTACGAGCGGCTGCTGGAGAATTCCCATATCGCGATGCAGGATGCGCTCTTGAAAATGGAGGCGCGCTCGGCCGAGGTGCAGGCGCTCATGCAAAGCGCGGTGATTTCCGCCCTGGGAATCTTTCAACGCCAGGCGGAGATGCAAGCGAATCTGGTGCTTTGCGTCGCCGCCAGTCCCTGGTGACTGAGGTCGCACGTGCCGCCGAGCGCTCCACTGAGCAGTTCCATAAAGGAATGAAAGCTTTCCTTTATTCCTGCCTGGTGGCGGCGGTCGGCGCCGTGGATGAGCATTCCAAGGTGACCCTCGCGGGCCTCCAGAAGAACAACGGAAAAGCCGTCCTCGAGGCGGAGAGCGATTCCAGCGCCAAGGATGATTCGAAGGTTATCCCAGGTACCCATATCGGTCCCCTGACCGATCTTGGCGCGGTATAGTCTGAGGGGATAGTTCCTAAATCGAAACAGACTTTCCTGGCTAGGGCTAGTGTAATCTTGCTTCTCAAGACTTGCCGCCGAAAAGATGCTGCCGTGGAAGAGGTCTTCCATCCCCTTGAAAAAGAATAAGGCCAGCCGCTTTCACAGAACGGTTGGCCCTCTTCTTGTCTAGCCGCAGATTCTCTGTCCATCCCGATGTAGCCAGGATAACCGCCTCTGCACGTGCTCTCGCCGAAGCCAGAAGGCCTTCCTCGAATTTAGCGTACTGTTGCTGAACCGAGGCGCGGCAGACCCACGACTACAAGCGGTGTGGGACGACCACACTTTTTGCGGCTGGCAACATCCTGAACGGGAAAGTCATCGGAAGCTGTCTGCCACGTCACCATGGGCAGGAATTCGTTAAGTTCCTTAACCAACTCGAGAAGGAGGTGCCACCCGATCTGGAGGTCCACTTCATCGCCGACTGAGGGCTTGCACTTAAGATTTTGCGTTGTCCCGCGCTCCTGAATAGGGAATTTCCCGATTGTGCGCAATTTAATAACGCCATACCCTGCTTGGTATGGGGTCCCTGTGGCGCCAAGTCAGAGAGTTCGCTTGACCCAAGCCTTTTCGCCCCAGCTCTTAAGGAGGTAACATGTTAAGTCAGCTGAAGCGCTCGGCGTTTAGTGCCTGCTGTAAATCAGGCTTGGCTGTGCTGTTCCTGGCAGCCCTCGTCGTAGCGCTTGCACCGTCGTCCGCAATGGCTCAGCAGCCCACCAATTTCGGTAGCGCGTCCGGAGTCAGTTGCCCGGGCGGCAACGTGATTTGCAACGGATCGGTTAACTTTCTAACCACGGAGCTCTTTTTCGAGCCGGAAACCCCGGCAGAAACCTTGAAGAACGCGCCGCCGACTTGGAACGAACTCGAACAACTTTTGGATAATCCCTACCTTTATACTTGGGGCGCGGCTTGCAACGATCCCGCGGGTCCGATTCCGGGAAATGAGGCGGGCTACCCTACCTACTGCACCACCAGCCCTACCGCTGTCAATAACCCTGGCGGGTTCATCCGCCGTCCCAACTTCAGCGGCGGTCTCAGCCCGCTCGTCCCGCTGCCCCCCATGCTGGTGCACCCCTTGAACTACAATCCGCAATCCGGCGCCGCCAGCGAAATGCGGCTGCTCAACCCGAATTTTGCCGGCGTTAGTAATTTCCTAGCGAGTGGCAGTGTCCCGGACATCACGGATCCTAACCGCAAACCTTCCAGCACTGGGGCGTGTTACATCGTCACCACGTTTACTAACGTGCCGGGCTTCGACGCTCAGGTCGGTGCTAATGAGTGTACTCCCATGACGGTAAGAGTCCCCATCTCGTCTGGCGCAAGCCGCGGTCTCAACGTCGGGACGGCACTAGCACCGGGAGACACGGAAATTAGCCACAACTCTGCCGTCGGGCGGAAGCTTGGTGTCTGCCAACAGAACCCGGAGCCAGTTCCCCTGGTGGGCACTTACCAAAGCACGAGCACCGCCTTCGACTCGGAGAACCTCAACACCTGCGGGTCCGACCCAGGGGAGCCTGGTGCCGCCAGTACCGCCCACAACAACACATTTCTCGCCCTATGCGTAACGGAGATCCTGGGCCCTGCTTCGTCGCTGGCAGGTTACCTCTGCGAGGACAACATCGGGCTGCCAAGAATCGGACAGTCAACCGCGTCCTGGTACTCGATCCCGGCCGTTCCCGCACCGAACATTCTTGCCGGGGCGCTGATGCAGATACCCAATGACGGTAGTACGAACCCTGCGACAGGTAACGCCGCTTCTATAGGGACCGGCACCATTCTTAACCCAGGCGCCGGTTTTCGCCTCGTTGATCCGGCGCGCGGCGGAGTGATTCAGCCGCTCGATATTGCCTCAGGCATTGGCGGCCTGCACAAGCCTTCGCTGCGAAAACACGAATTCGGCGGCGGAACCGGGACCAACCCCAATTACCTTTGGAACTCAGCGGCGTCTCTTGCCGCCAGGGCTGTGCCTGGTGGCGATCCAACCGGCGCTGACCAGCTGCAGCCTTCCAATGAGAACGATTATGTTGGGCTCTTCGGTCCGGGCAGCGGTGGCGGCGCGAACGCAGTGCTTCTGCAACGAAAGCAGCAGGCCAGGCTGGAGGCAATGGCCCTGGGCAAGGCTTTCTTCTGGGACCAGCAGATGGGCAGCGATGGCGTGCAAGCAT
>WNFA01012402.1_pt1 | contig 14012 bp, 12 predicted proteins | sample 5400481 | NCBI WGS metagenome assembly WNFA01 (sample SAMN13153340, study PRJNA577476) | soil metagenome | isolation source: 120 cm saprolite under Douglas fir tree site 2 hole 1 replicate 2 | place: USA:California | collected 2015-04-18 | reverse complement strand
GCCTATGTGATGGTCAACATCCCGGATTTCTCGCTCAAGGTCGTGCAGAACGGCGTCACCGTGTGGACGACGCGCATCGTGGCCGGCAAGCCCGGCAAGATGGCGACGCCGATGCTCAGCGAGACGATGAAGTTCATCACGGTCAACCCGACCTGGAACGTGCCGCCGTCGATCATCAACAACGAATATCTGCCGGCGCTCGCCCAGGATCCGACGGTGCTCAGCCGGATGGGCCTGAAGCTCGAGCACAATCGCGACGGCACGGTTCACATCTACCAGCCGCCGGGCGAGCGCAACGCGCTCGGCCGCATCCGCTTCAACTTCCCGAACAAGTTCCTGGTGTATCAGCACGACACGCCCGACAAGCAACTGTTCGCGCACGACGTGCGCGCCTACAGCCACGGCTGCATGCGGGTGCAGAACCCGGACAAATATGCCGAGGTGCTGCTCTCGATCGCCAATCCGAAGGACAGCTACACGGTCGAGCGCATCCGCAAGATGTACGGGACGAGCGAGCAGGACATCCAGCTCCAGACGCAGATCCCGGTGCATCTGACGTACCAGACCGCCTTCGTGGACGACGCCGGCAAGCTGCAGATCCGCGACGACATCTATGGCCGCGACGCCCGCTATTCCGCGCTCATGAAAGGCGACGAGCGGCGCATGGCGGATGTCGGCGTCGATAATCGCGAGGCCGGCGCGACGCCAAGGCCGCGCCTGCCCACGGGCTATTCGTCCTGGGCGAGCAATGGATCGTCCTTCTTCGAACGGCTGTTCGGCGGCGGAGGCTACCAGCAGCCTGCCCCGCCGCCGGCCCGCGTCCGGCAGCAGCCGCAGCAGCGGCGGGTCTATCAGCAGCCGCAACAGCCGGCCTATCCGTCCTACGAGCGCTAAAGCTCTTCCGCGGGGCCGGCCGTGCCGGCCCCGCAGGACACGGCCGGCACCCTAAGTCCTTACCAGCCCATCAATTTTATCGTTTCCATTAACCCGCCGGGGCGCCCCTGTTGCCCGCCCGGGCACGTTTTTGCCATACTCCCCCGGTAGTTAGGGGACGTGGAAGGGGGACGGGGCGCTAAATCTCGCGTTAACCGATCCCAGTAACAATCCGTTAGCCATGCGCACCGACGTGGGGCGTGCGCGCGGCTTTACCGTGGGCGTCGTCTACATGCGAGATCGCAAGTGCCATTTCGTGCCGCGCGCAATGCGCTGATTGCTGGCGGCACGTCGCGTGCGGGCCGGCGTCTCGGCCTCGCCGCGCTGGCGCTGTTGCTCGGCAACACGGCTCTCCAGAACGCTGCCGCCGAAGGCGACACGCGAACGATCTCGCTTCACCACATCCACACCGGCGAAGACCTCACCGTCACCTACAAGCGCAACGGGCGCTACGACGAGGAGGCGCTCAAGAAGCTCAACCACGTGCTGCGCGACTGGCGGCGTGACGAAGAGATCCGCATGGATCCGCGCCTGCTCGACGTGGTGTGGGACGTCTACCGCGACGTCGGCGCCAAGGAGCCGATCCAGATCATCTGCGGATACCGCGCGCCGGCGACCAACGCGATGTTGCGACGCCGCAGCCGCGGCGTCGCCCAGTTCAGCCAGCACACGCTCGGCCGCGCGATGGATTTCAACATTCCGGGCGTGTCGCTCGAGACCCAGCGCGAGATCGGCTTGCGGCTGCAGCGCGGCGGCGTCGGCTACTATCCCTCGTCCGGCTTCGTGCATCTCGACGTCGGCAGCGTGCGTCATTGGCCGCGCATGACCCATGATCAGCTCGCGCGCGTCTTCCCCGACGGTCGCACCGTGCACGTCCCGTCCGACGGGCAGCCGCTGCGCAACTACGCGCTCGCGCTCGCCGATCTCGAGAAGCGCGGATCGACCCCGTCGCAGATGTCGATCGACTCCGCGCGCAATGCGGGCGTGAACGTCGCCGAACGGCCGCGCAAGAACCTGCTCGCCTCGCTCTTCGGCGCGAAGGATGAGGATGAAGACAACGAGACGACGAGCGCGACGAAACGCGAGCCGGCACCGGCGCCAGCGGCCTCGCCCAAGGTCGAAAAGACCCTGAAGGTCGCCGAGAGCCGCCCGATCCCGATGCCGATCGCGCGCCCGCAGATCGCGGCGAAGGTCACGTCCGAACCCGCGCCGGCAGCGCAGCCTGAGCCCAAGCCTGCCCCGACGTTCAGCGTCGCCTCGGCCGGCACCCAGACGGTTCTGCTGAGCGAGCCGCCGCGCCCACCCGAAACGATCCCCGGCCCGTCGGCGAACGACATCGTCGCGGCGCGCTACTGGGAAGAGTTGGCGACGCCGGCGGCCCCGCCCGCTCAGGCGGAGCAGAAGGCTCAAATGCAGCTTGCATCAGCGGCATCGCATCAGGCGCAAGCGCTGCGCGCGCGCGCCGAGGCGCGCGAATCGACCGGCGCGGTGACGCAGACTCAATGGCCGTTGAAGAGCGAGCCCGGCGCCGATCGCGTGCCGCAAGAGCTCGCGCTCGCCTACGCGGCGCTGGCCGACGTCCGGCCCGCCCAGCCCGTGACGCGTAGTCTCAGCATGAATCCGCCGATCCCGCGCAACGCCGCGACGATCGAGCAGTCGGGCGCGTCGACGATCGCGCGCAAGGTCTCCCCGGCTGCCGTGACGGCTGCGCCGGCCGCTCCCGCCGCCACCGTCGCCGCCGCACGGCCTGCGCCGGCGACGAAGAAGATCGGCGCGCCGCCCTTCGAGGACATCTGGCTGCGCGCGCTCGCGCTCGCACCCGATCTGCAGAATCACATGACCACGATGGTGCTCGGCACGCCCGATCCGCGCGAGCTGCGCCCGCTCATGCGGAAGCCGGACAGCGCTGTGATGATGACGTTCTCCGACAATCCGAACGCCGCCATCACGACCGACCGTTTCACCGGCAGCGCCGTGGTGTTCATCTCCACCGTGACGTTCAATGCGCCGACGGCGCGCCGCGATATGGCGGCGCGCGCGCCCAGCGTCTTCCTCACGCCGTAATCCCGATCCTGCGAACTGTCGTTGCGAGGCGTGCGACGCACGCCGCGGCAATCTCACGCCACGGCTTTAGGGCATGAGACTGCAATGACGGAAAAGTCGGAAAATCAGATCATCCCGAGCGCGTGCATGTAGGTCTCGAGGATCGCTTCCTGCTCCATCCGCTCGTCCTTGTCCTGCTTGCGCAGCCGGACGATCGTGCGCAGCGCCTTGACGTCGTAGCCGTTTCCCTTGGCCTCGGCGAAGACGTCCCGGATATCGTCGGAGATCGCCTTCTTCTCCTCTTCCAGGCGCTCGACGCGCTCGATGAAGGCCTTGAGCTGATCCTTGGCGAAGCGGTGAGCGGTTTCTTCCTTGGCGGCGGCGGCGGTCGCGGTGGCCATGCGATACTCCTTGCGCAACGGTCTCGCGAGGAGCATTCGAAGCTGGCGCGCCTTCCGTCAAGGCGCGCGGGCGATCAGTCCACAGAACTCAGTGCTTGTGCATAGTTTTGTCGAGGGCGGCCTTCTGCTCGGGCGAGGCCTCCTTCTGGTGTTTCGCCCGCCATTGGTCGTAGGGCTCGCCGTAGACGATCTCGCGGCTCTGCTCCTTCGACAGCGGGATACCCTTGGCGTCGGCCGCGTCCTTCATCCAATTCGACAGGCAGTTGCGGCAGAAGCCGGCGAGGTTCATCAGATCGATGTTCTGAACGTCGGTGCGCGTGCGCAGGTGCTCGACCAGCCGGCGATAGACGGCGGCTTCGAGCTCGGTGCGGGTCTTGTCGTCAAGGGTCATGATGCTTCTCCTCGTGCGACCAACATAGGCGCGCGACGAAACCCTTTCCAGGCCCGGCCCCGGTGGTATGCGGGCGCGCTTCGCGATATCAATCGCGCCGCATGTCGGCCCGCGCCTTCCTCGAAGACCTCTTTCGCACCGCCGTCGCGGCGGCGCATCCCGCGACCTGTCTTGCGCCCTATCTGCCGCCGCCCGCGCCCGGCCGCCTGATCGTGCTCGCGGCCGGCAAGGCGGCGGGCTCGATGACCGAGGTCGCCGAACGCCACTATCTCGACGCGGGCAAGCTGTCGGCGAGCCGCATCGCCGGCGTCGCGGTGACGCGGCATGGCTATGGCCGTCCGACCCGCCTCGTGCCGGTGATCGAGGCCGGTCATCCGGTGCCCGATGCGGCGAGCCTCGATGCGGCGACGAAGACGCTGGCGCTCGCCGATCAAGCCGGCGCCGGCGACCTCGTGCTGGTGCTCATCTCGGGCGGAGCATCCGCCAACTGGATCGCGCCCGCCGCCGGCCTCGCGCTCGCGGAGAAGCAGGCGGTGACGCGCGCGCTCCTCAAATCCGGCGCCGCGATCGGCGAGATCAACACGGTGCGCAAGCATCTCTCGCGCATCAAAGGCGGACGGCTCGCCGCGCATGCCCATCCGGCGCGCGTGGTCACGCTCGCCATCTCCGACGTGCCCGGCGACGATCCGGCGGTGATAGGCTCCGGCCCGACGGTGCCCGATCCCTCGACGCTCGCAGAGGCGCGCGCGATCGTCGCCCGCCATCGGCTCGATCTGCCGCCGGCGGTCGGACGCGCGCTCACCGATCCCGCGAACGAAAGCCCGAAGCCCGGCGATCCCATATTCGCGCACTGCGAATTTCATCTCGTGGCACGGCCCGCCGACGCGTTTCGCGCGGCGCGCGCCAAGGTCGAGGCCGCCGGCTTCGAGCCGATCTTCCTCGGCGACCGGCTCGAAGGCGAGGCGCGCGAGGTCGCCGCCGCCCACGCGCGGCTCGCGCGCGAGACGCAGGCGGCAGGCCGCCGCGCCGTCATCCTGTCGGGCGGCGAGCTCACCGTCACGCTGCGCGGAAACGGCCGCGGCGGACCGAACCAGGAATATGCGCTGGCGCTCGCGAGCGCGCTCGCCGGCGCGCGCGGAATTACGGCGCTCGCCGGCGACACCGACGGCACCGACGGCGGCGCCGGCAGCGCGGATGACCCGGCCGGCGCGCTGATCGACGAAACCACGGTGGCGCGCGCCCGGGCGCACGGCCTCGATCCTGCCGCCTTTCTCGCCGACAACAATTCCACCGAGTTTTTTGCGCGTCTCGGCGATTTGCTCAGCCCGGGACCCACCACCACCAACATCAATGATTTTCGCGCCATCGTCGTTGACACGCCATGACACATTTCGAGAATCTCCGAGCATGATCGCGCTTTCGACCATCGCGACGTTGCGACGCGCCGCGCCACGGATCGCCGTGGGCGCGCTCGCCGCCGGCATGCTGCTCGCAGCGTCGCCGGCCGCGGCCGATTTCAGGCTGTGCAACAACACGCCGAGCCGGGTCGGCATCGCGATCGGCTACAAGGACAACGATGGCTGGGCAACCGAAGGATGGTGGAACCTGTCGTCCCGCAGCTGCGAAACCCTGCTGCGCGGAACATTGAGCGCGCGCTACTATTACATCTATGCGGTCGACTACGACCGCGGGGGCGAATGGTCAGGCCAGGGACCGCACCGGGTTCTTCGAGGTCGACACCGGGGAGCAAGCGGCCTGGACGGTGCAGCTCACCGAATCGACCGAGAGCAGACCGTCCGGCCCGAGCACGCCGCTGATGACCGTGCCGACGCCCGGCCGCCAGGGACCGGCGCAGCCGGGACCCGCGCCGGCATTCCCGAGCCCGGCGCCGCGATGAGACGGCAACGCCGCACCAAGATCGTCGCGACGCTTGGGCCCGCCTCGTCCGAACGCGCACAGATCGCAAAGCTGTTCGAGGCCGGCGCCGACGTCTTCCGCATCAACATGAGTCATACGCCGCCCGATCGCATGCGCGAGCTGGTGCGCACGATCCGCGCCGTCGAGAAGCACTACGGCCGGCCGATCGCGGTGCTGGTCGATCTGCAAGGGCCGAAGCTGCGCATCGGCAGCTTTGCGACGGACGCGGTGACGATCGACAAGGGCGCGCGCTTCGTGCTCGATTCCGATCCGGCGCCGGGCAACGCGGAGCGCGTGCATCTGCCGCATCCGGAAATCCTCGCCGCGCTCGAGCCCGGGCACACGCTGCTGCTCGACGACGGCAAGATCAGGCTCACCGCGGTCGAGACCTCGGCGAAGCGCGCGGTCACCCGCGTCGAGGTCGGCGGCAAGCTCACCGCGCGCAAGGGCGTGAGCCTTCCCGACACGACGATCCAGGCCTCGGCGCTCACCGCGAAGGATCGCACCGATCTCGAAGCGGCGCTCGACGCCGGCATCGACTGGATCGGCCTGTCGTTCATCCAGCGGCCGGACGACATCGCGGAAGCGAAGAAGAGCACGCGCGGCCGCGCCGCGGTGATGGCGAAGATCGAGAAGCCGCAGGCGGTGAGCCGCCTCGACGAGATCCTGGATGTCACCGACGGGCTGATGGTCGCGCGCGGCGACCTCGGCGTCGAAATGCCGCTCGAGAAGGTGCCCGGCGCGCAGAAGCAGATCACGCGCGCGGCGCGACGCGCCGGCAAGCCGGTGGTGGTCGCAACCCAGATGCTCGAATCGATGATCTCGAGCCCGGTGCCGACGCGCGCCGAGGTGTCGGACGTCGCCACCGCGATCTTCGAAGGCGCGGACGCCGTCATGCTGTCGGCCGAATCCGCCTCCGGGCAGTATCCGGTGGAGGCGGTCGCCACCATGAATCGCATCGCCGAGGAGGTCGAGCGCGATCCGACCTATCGCACCATCATCCACGCGCAGCGCACCGACCCCGAGGCGACCGGCGCCGATGCGATCGCAGCCGCCTCGCGCCAGATCGCCGAGACGCTCGATCTCTCCGCGGTGATATGCTGGACCTCGTCCGGCGCGACGGCGCTGCGCGTCGCGCGCGAACGCCCGGCGCCGGCGATCGTCGCGATCTCGCCGAACGTCGGCACCGGCCGCAAGCTCGCGCTGGTGTGGGGCGTCCATTGCGTCGTCGCCGAGGACGCGCGCGACCAGGACGACATGGTGGACCGCGCCTGCCGCATGGCGTTCAAGGACGGATTCGCCAAGGCCGGCGAGCGCGTCATCATTGTGGCCGGAGTGCCGCTCGGCACGCCGGGCGCCACCAACATGGTGCGCATCGCCTATGTGGGTCAGGAGGCGACGAGCGGCGAGTGAGTCTTTCGACGCTCGCGCGCGAGCGCCGTCAGCTCATTGATCGCCGCGACGATCACATCGCATGACGTGTGATGCAGCATGTGCCCGACGCCGTCGAGCACGATCAGCTTGGCACCGGGCACCAACGCCGCCATGGCGCGCGAATGCAGATCGCACGAGACGGTGTTGTCGCAATCGCCGGTGATGATCACGGTCGGCACGGCGATCTCGCGATAGCGCGGCGCCTGCGCGGTGACGAACGCCTTGAGCGCGCCGACGTCCTGCGCGTTGGCGATGAACTCGGCCGGCCGCAGCACCAGCCGCGCCGCCGCCCGCCGCAGATAGTCCGCCGGCGCAAGCTGCGGAGCGAAGACCTCCTTGAGCGCGCCGCCGATGAGGAGCAGGCCGAGCGGCAGCGCGAGCCCGTAGACGAACAGCGATCCGACGACCGGCCGCATGGCCAAGCGGTTGTACCACGAGATGCCGCCCGGCCACGGATGGGTCACCGGCGCGAGCAGGACGAGGCCGGCGACACGCGCGGGAAAGTCGAGCGCGTAGGTGGCCGCGAGCGCGCCCGACCACGAATGGCCGGCGATCACTGCGCGCGCGACGCCGATGCGCGCGAGCGCTTCATCGATCAGCGCCGCCTGCCGCGCCGGCGAGGCGTCGGCCATGCCGCCCGGGCGATCGCTGAACCCGTGGCCGGGCCGATCGATCAGGACCACGCGCCGCTTGTGCGCGAGCGCCATGCCGAGGGTGAGGCGCTGGTCTTCGAGATTGCCGCTCGCTCCGTGCAGCAGCACGATCGGCGGATCGTCCGTCTGCGGCCCGATCTCGACGATGTGAAGCGTTCCGCCGGTCACCGGCACGAACCGGCCGGCGGGACGATGCGCACGCTTGAGAAATGCGAGGCCAAGCGCCGTGCCGGCGGCGCAGACAAAAAGGATTGCGACGATGAGGAAACCGATGACGAGCATCGTAGGGAGATCAGATCACCGCCGGTGATATGCAAGAGGCGGACATGAACCTCGTCGGCTAGATGTCCCGCCCTTCGACCTTCTCGGTGAGCGTCTTCACCCGGTCGGGGATCCCCTTGAGGCGGGGATGCACCGCGAGCGCCCGGCGATAGGCGTCGAGCGCGTCCTTCTCGTCGCCGATGTCCTGCAGGATCGCACCGAGGCCGGAGAGCGCGCCGAAATGCCTCGGCTCGCGCGCCAGCACCTGGCGCAGATCGGCGAGCGAGCTCGCATAGTCCTTCTTGAGGAAGAACACGGTGGCGCGCCGGTTCCACGCTTCGACGTATTGCGGTTTGAGCTCGATGATCGCGTCGAGCAGGCGGATGGCGAGATCGTATTTCTCCGCGTCGACCGCCGTCTTGACCCGCGTCATCAGCAGATTGCAGGTGTCGCTGCCGGAGACGAGCCACAGCGCCCAGATGCGATCCTCGATGTGCTTGGCGCTCGCCTCGTCGGGAGCCGCCTTGAGCGCGCCGAACAGGAAGTCGAGATTGCGGGTGCGGTCGCCGCGCTGCGGCTTGGGCGGGTTGGCCGGCGGCTGGACCCAGTCCTTCTTGTCCTTGTCGAGCGGCAGCTTGTCGGGAGGCGCCTGGCCGGGCGCCGTCTGCGCCGCGGCAGCGGCCGTGAACGCCAGCGCCGTCAGCATGGCGAGGATGGTCGGGCGAAGACTCATGGCGTCCAGCTTAAGGGGAGACGCCCGAGCCGCAAAGTGGTTCCCGCATCAAAGGCATGTGAATCCACGCCCGCCGAGGCCTGTTCGACCTCGGCGCTCGCACGACCGGAAGCGACGTGGAAACGCGCTCAGCCCTGGCGGGCTTTGAACCGGCGCTGCGTCTTGTTGATGATGTAGACGCGGCCCTTGCGGCGCACGATGCGGTTGTCGCGATGGCGGCCGCGCAGCGACTTCAACGAATTACGGACTTTCATGTGAACCTCGGATCTCGCGCGGGCCGGCGCTCATGTTGGAAAAATTCGAGGCAGACCATACGGACGGTGCCCGCTCGCGTCAAGGGAGATTTATCAAGTCCAATCAAAGGGATATCAGCTCACGCGCGGCGCGAGGTCGACGCGCACGACGTCGATGTTTCCACGCAAAGGCGGAAACCGGGTGAGCACCGCCGGGTCGTGGCCCGGAATGATGTGGCTCGGCCCGTCCGCCAAGCCCTCCACGATCGAAAAACCCTCGATTGCCCCCATCACGTCGGCCGCGGGAAACGGGTTGCGTTCCTCGATATTGGCCCAGTAGTGCACGGCGTCGCTCGCGAGCACGACCCAGCCGCGCGCCGTATGCACGCGCACGACCTGGAGCCCGCCGGTATGGCCGCCGATGAGATGCACGGTCACGCCCGGAGCGATCTCGCCCGTGCCATCGTGGAATTTCACGCGGCCCGCGTAGAGATTGCGCACCAGCGCCACCACGTCGTCGACCTCGCTCTGCCGGCGAAACCATTTGTGGCAGATGCAGCGGCCGGTCGCCTGCGCCATCTCGGCGTCCTGGATGTGGAAGGTCGCCTGCGGAAAGAGATCGATGTTGCCGGCGTGGTCCCAGTGCAGATGGGTGAGCACCACGTCTCGCACTTGCGCCGCCTCGATCCCAGCGAGCCCCAGCGCGTCGGCCGGCGGATGGACGAACTGCCGGTTGCGGCGGCTCGATGCTCCGGCCGAAAAACCGGTGTCGACCACGATGGTGCGGCCCTCGCCGCGGATCGCCCAGATGTAGAAATCCATCTGCATCGGGCCGTCATGGCCGTCCGGCATGATGAAGTTCTGGCTGCCGGGGCGCGCGCTCGAGGAACCGAAGCGCAGCGCGAGGATTTCGTAGTTCGGGAGAGCGTCCGTCATCGTTGCGCTTTGCGTTCGGGAATCTGGATCAGCTCGTCGAGCTGCTCCTTGGTGAGCGGCGCCGCAATGTATTTGAACGTCACGGCGTCCGCCATGATGTCGTCGAGCCCGGAGATGCGATCGGGATCGACTGCCGCCTTCGGCAGAAACTCCTGCAGCGCGCGCTTCGCGGTCGCCTCCGAGATGCTCGCCCACTCCGCATAGGCCTTGAGCCCTTCGGGCGTCGCGTAGACCCAGTCGAGCGCCTCGCGATAGCCGCGCATGAAGCGCACGAACACGTCCTTGCGCTGCGCGAGCTCGGTCGCGTTGGCGATGACCAGGCGCACCGTCTGGCGGTCGAGCGAGGGATCGTCGGATGCCTTCGCGATCACGCGCGTCTTGCCGGCCTCCGCCATGTCGACGCCGAAGGGCGCGCCCGCCCAGCCGACGTCGATCTGGCCGCTCATCACCTGGGTGAGCGTGGCGGGCGCCGCGCCGGTCGCGGTCGGCTTGAACTTCACGCCCGACGAGCGCTGCAGCGCCAGCACCGCGGTGTGGCTCGACGATCCGTTGGTCGAATAGGCGACGGTCTTGCCTTCGGTGTCCTTGAGGCTGCGGATAGGCGAATTGGCCGGCACGTACCAGAACATCTGCGCGCCGCCCGTGAAGGTCGAGCCGATGATGCGCACCGGCGCGCCCTTGGCGAAGGCGCCGAGCGCGCCCAGGAAGCCGGTGGCGACGCCAATCTGGGCGCTGTTCGAGATCACCACCTGCTGGGTCTCGCCGGCACCCTGGGTGTAGAGCACCTCGAGCGCGAGCCCGTGCTTCTTGAAGATGCCGGCGTTCTGGCCGAGCTCGGAGACGAAGGTCTCGCCCACGCCACGCGCGCCCACCGCGACCTTGAGGTGGTCCTGCGCGAGCGCGGCGCCGGTGCAGAGCAGAAGCGCGCCAAGGCTGGGCAGCAACGTGTAGCGGCGCATCGCGTGTCCTCCCGGGGTCTTTTGTCGGCCTAGGTGTAGCGGCGCGTTTGGACGGGATCAACGCACGGCGTCGGCGCTCCCTCTCCCCAGCGCGCGCTTTTCCGATTAGCCTTCCCGGAACGACACCGGGAGGGCACGCATGTTCGGCAGGCACGATCTTCTCATCGCCATCGTGATCAGCGCGGGCGTGATCGGCGGCCTCGCCGTGCTCGCGGGATCGGCAGCGCGCGCGGCGAGCGACGGCCCCCTGACCATCGCCAAGCAGGGCTATTTCTTCGTCGGCGGCCGGATCGATGCGTCGGTCGAAGGCTCGCCGATGGTCGGCCAGATGTACGTCGAATATCAGATCCCGCAAAAGCGGCGGCATCCCTATCCGGTGATAATGATCCACGGCGGCAGCCAGACCGGCACCAATTTCACCGGCACGCCGGATGGCCGCGACGGCTGGGCGCAGTTCTTCCTGCGCCGTGGCTACGCGGTCTACGTGGTCGATCAAGTGGCGCGCGGGCGCTCCGCGCATTGGGCGCAGGTGCACGGACCGACGACGACCCCGCGCCTGCCCATGGTCGAGCAGCGCTTCGTCGCGCCCGAACGGGCCAAGCTGTGGCCGCAGGCGCGTCTCCACACGCAGTGGCCCGGCACGGGCCAGAAGGGCGATCCGATCTTCGACCAGTTCTACGCGAGCCAGGTGCCCTCGGTGGCCGAGTTCGCCAAGCAGCAGTCGCTCAACCGCGATGCCGGCATCGCGCTCCTCGACAGGATCGGCCCGGCGATCCTGCTCACCCATTCGCAGTCCGGCTCGTTCGGCTGGCCGATCGCCGATGCGCGGCCGAAGCTGGTCAAGGCGATCCTCGCGGTCGAGCCGAGCGGCCCGCCGGTGCACGATCTGGAATTCAAGGGCGCACCCGAGTGGTTCGCCGATGCGGCGAAGACGAAGCTCTCGGGTCTCGGCGAGGTGCCGCTCACCTACGATCCGCCGGGTGCGCTCGAGTTCGTGCGCGAGGACAAGCCCGACGCGCCCGATCTTGCGCGCTGCTGGCTGCAGAAGGAACCGGCGCGCCAGCTCGTCAATCTCAAGAACATCCCGGTGCTCATCGTGATGTCGGAAGCGTCCTATCACGCGAGCTACGATCACTGCACGGCAAAGTATCTCGAGCAGACCGGTGTGAAGAACACGTTCATCCGCCTGGCCGATATGGGCATTCGCGGCAACGGCCACATGATGATGCTGGAGAAGAACAGCGACGCCATTGCGGGCGTGATGGCGGACTGGCTCGACAAGACGCTGCCGGCCAAGGCGGAAAAGAAAAAGAGGGCGGCGCGACGATGAGTGCGATGCATCGCGCCGGCGCATGGCTGATTGCGGCTTGCCTCGTGCACGCCGCGCCGGCCGCGGCCGAAAAAGTGCGCGTGACCTATCCCAATCTCAACGGCGCCTACATCTTCCTCTTCACCGCGATCGACAAAGGCTACTACGCCCAGGAGGGGATCGAGATCGAGCTCATCGAATCGGGCGGCGGCACCGCGACGCCGGCGCTCGTCTCCGGCGACGTCCAGTTCTCCACCTCCGGCTTTCGACGACCTGCGCGGCAAGCAGGTCGGCATCATCAGCCGTGGCGACACCGGCGAGATCGGCCTGCGCTACATTCTCTTGAAGCGCGGGCTGCCGCAGGACTTTTTCGCCTTCACGCCGTTCGGGTCGAACGTCGGCGCCCGCATGGCGATCGTCAATTCGGGCACGCTGCCGGCGGGCGTGCTGCATCCCGCCGACGTCGAGATCATGAAAAGCCGCGGCATGCTCAAGGACGGCCGCCTCCTGGTCGACATGGCCGAGGAGGTGCAGTCGACCTTCAACGGGCTCGCGACCTCCGACGAGATGATCCGCACCAAGCCCGCGCTGGTGCAAAAATTCGTCAAAGCGACGCTCAAGGGCATGATCTATGCCCGCACGTTGCGAGAGCCCTCGATCGCGCGCTTCGCCAAATTCATGAAGACCACGCCCGACGCGGTCGCGGGCGAGTACGATCAGCTCCGCCGGCTGATGGCGCCCAACAGCACCATATCGCCGGACGCGCAGGCGCTGGAGATCGGCTTGCGCGGCGAGATGATGAACGTGCCGAAGGAGAAGCGTCCCGCGCCCGCCACGGTGTTCGATTTCGCCTTCGCGGCGCGCGCCGCCACGGAGCTGGAGAAAGAGGCATGGAAGCCCGAGCCGTGATATTCCATCGCTGACCGTAGCCCGGATGGAGCGAAGCGAAATCCGGATCAGGCTTACCCCGCATTCCGCTTCGCTCCATGCGGGCTACAAGAGGTGCCTCCTTGCCCCAACCCGACACCGAAAAATTCCGCCTGCGCGCCTTCGTCGAGCGGCTGGTGCAGCAGGGCGAGTGCGTGGTGCACGAGAAGCCGATCGATCTCATCGACATCGCGGGCGTGCTCGACGGCAATCCGAAGGCGGTCTGGTTCCGCGCGGTGGGTCCGGAGAAAGCTGAGCTCGTCGGCAACGTGATGGGCGGCCGGGCGCGACTCGGCCTCGCGCTCGGCACCGATGCGGCGGGCTTTTCAAAGGCGATGCGGGAGCGCCTGCCGCATGCGCTCGCGCCGGTCGAGGTGCCCTCCTCCGCGGCGCCGGTGCACGAGGTCGTGCTCACCGGTGAGGACGCCGATCTCACCAAGCTGCCGGTGCATCTCCAGCACGGGCGCGACGGCGCGCCCTACATCTCGGCCAGCATGGATTTCGCGCGCGATCCGGCGAACGGCTGGACCAATATCGGCTGCCGGCGGATCATGTTGCGCGGGCCGCGCACCGCCGGCATCGACCTGATCGCGCCGAGCGACCTCAAGGCGATCTATCTGAAAACCATCGCGAAGGGCGACAAGCTGCCGGTCGCCTACGTGATCGGCGGCCATCCCACCACGTTCCTCGCCGCGGTGGCGCCGGCGCGCCCGATGGACGAGCTGCACGTGATGGGCGCGATGCGCGGCGAACCGGTGCCGGTGGTCAAATGCAAGACGGTCGACGTCTACGTGCCGGCCGACGCCGAATACGTGCTCGAGGGCTATATCGACGCGCGCGGCCACGTCGAGCCGGAAGGCCCCTACGGCGAATATTGCGGCT
>WNFA01007302.1_pt1 | contig 14013 bp, 11 predicted proteins | sample 5400481 | NCBI WGS metagenome assembly WNFA01 (sample SAMN13153340, study PRJNA577476) | soil metagenome | isolation source: 120 cm saprolite under Douglas fir tree site 2 hole 1 replicate 2 | place: USA:California | collected 2015-04-18 | reverse complement strand
CTGCAATGGCAGCAGGACTGACCGATCACATCTGGAGCGTTTCTGAATTGCTCAGTTTTAAGGTGGCTCCTGCACCTTGGGTTGAACCAAAACGACGAGGACGACCTCGCAAAGCAACGGGACCTGATCCGACTGTGCCGAAACGATCGCGAGGGCGCCCTCGCAAACATCCGTTGCCTGATCCGACTGTGCCCAAGCGGCCACGCGGTCGCCCTCGTAAGGTCGCTTGAGTACGTTCACCGGTTAGTGGGGTCGTACCGCACACTCTTGGTGCATCCGATATCCAGATAAAACGGATATTTTCTTCATGATTCTCAAAAGCGGGTCTGCTGAACCCATTTCGGAAGGGTCCCTGGCTGCTCTGCCGAAAACAAGGAGTGGTTCACCTGGAGAAATCCAATGGGCACGTCTGATCCATGCGCTTGGACCGCCTCCTGGTAGATCACCACCCATGAAACTTGGGGGAGGCGGATTGGTTACAGGGCGTGAAGAACGCGTTGACGCAGGAGAGCGAAACCTGCTCTCCCGTACATTTGCCTTTTGATGAGCTTCACCTTCGTTACCGATCCTTCCACCACGCCGTTGTTGATCCACCAAGTTAAACCTGCTTGCACGGCGGCTTTGTCCCGCTCAACCCCAGTGGCGAACGATTGGAGTTCGGAAAGATCACTGCTGGAGACCTGCTCTAACCACGTATCCAGTCGATATCCCTCTCGCTGGTGAACCATCGACAAGAAATCCTGAACGAGGTCATACGCCTTCTTGAGTGCGGTACTCGCCTGGCAAAAAGCAGCTAGGTCCTCGTGCTCCACCTCATCCAGGCTCTCAGGATCACGCACAAAGAGCCAGAGTGCCGCGTTGGGAGCATACTTCTGGATGCGCTGTGGATTGGCTGATGCGCTTCCCCTCGGCTTGTTTGAGTGTCTCCAGGTACCGATAGACGGTTCGCGCCTCCTCCCGTGTAGCCTTGTTCCTTGATTGCTCGCCACAGGGCCAGACCATTTCTTTCCCCAGCTTAAGAGCGTGAAAGCACAGAGCGTGCAAAGGCATCAAAGGAGCTTTGCCCGCGACGCGCCGCTTTTTCGCCTCTGGAAAGGTTCCTTGCTTGAGCCATTCCCGTACCGTTCGTTCTCCCATCCTCAGTTGTCGAGCGATTTCCGGGGTTTTCATGCCTTGTTCTCGCAACTGCACCACCTGTTGATAGCGGGCATATCGCCCAGACCGCCGTGCTAAGCGTGCTTTCTCCACATGGGCTGGTTCCAGCGGGCGCCATTCTTCCACCGAAACCACCGGCTTGCTCGGCTCATCCTGACGCGGGCTCTGGCGCCTGGCTGGCTGCTTTGATTTCCTCGAGGCCTCGCGCCAGAAGCAGTTGGAGCGCTTCAGTCAGGTTTTTGACCACATGAAAACGGTCGGCCACGTTGGTCGCTTGAGGCGCTCCCAGGGCTGCGGCTTTGGCATACTCCGCTCCGCGATCCCGGCTGATCGCTGTGATGTCCGGTCGGTGCTTCATCCAGGCTGCGGCGGTTTCGGCACGGCGATCAGGAAGTAGGTCCACGATCCGGTGCGTTTCCAGATTCACCAGGACCGTACCGAAGCGCTGGCCACGCCGAAACGCAAAGTCATCCACGCGAAGACTAGAGCACCGATTCCTCTGGGAGATCCGGCAGTGCCATGATCAGGCGTAGAAGCGTCTGGCGATCAGTCTGCATCCCCAGGCGAACGGCCAGTTTGATTCCTCCGCGCCCACTGGGAGCCCTCGCCACCGCTTGCAGGTGCTCGCTCAGCCGGATCGTCATGCGCGCCCACGGTTTGACAAAGCGTGGCAAGCGCTCGGTAAAGACTTTGCGCTCACAGATCCGATTGCGGCAGTAGAACCGCCGAACGATCAGGGAAAGCTGAATCTGGCGTCCGGCACAAGAGGCATCACTGAGCGTCCGCTGATAATGACTATGGATCGAGGAAGACGCTTGAGAACACAAGGGACAGCAAGATGTGGGGTGTGTGGCTCTCACCGTGAGGCTCAAGCTGGTTTCCGTCGCTTGAATATCCTCAATGAGCATCCCTTCGGGGAGTGGAAAGAGCAGTGTGGCATCCATGACAACCTCACGGGTGAACGAGTAGACAGGTCAGCGGTTTCTCCTTGAATATACCATGCTCGATCAAACGAAAGGTTGAGGAAAGCAAGAAATATATTCTCATTTTTATGTGATCTGTCCGATGCACCAAGAGTGTGCCAGAGCCACGAAATGCGTCAACACCTTGTTTTTGGCTCGAGAATTGGGTATCCTTTGAGCAGGAGTGTCTAGCATCCCATTTGGTTAAAGCCGATGGGAAGGAGCAGCGAATGAAAACCTCCGCGTTTGAGCAGTGGTGTGATCGGCTTCAGCTTTCGACTGCCACGCGGACTTCCTTGCTCCTCTTCGTTCTCCTCCTCCTGCTCGTCGGGTCTAGGGCCGTCTCTTCAATGTGTGGAACGTTTGCCAGCCGGAAAATGGACGTCAGTATCCAATTTGAAAGCCATAGAGACAGCTTCAGGATAAGCAAATAATTTGACACAGTGGCAAAATTAGGAGAGGAAGAGAGCAATGAGTGCAAGTTGGAAGAGCGCAGACAGGCATACGCCGTCACAGGCCGAACTCGATAGCATGATGCAAGCTGCCGACCGCATCCACATCACCGAAATTCGGCCTCTCCAGAAACAATCAGGAAGGTCGGGTGTGCTATTTGAAACCACGAATCGGCAAGAGATTGCACAATTACAGCAGTGCTTACAGATTCTCGAAGATCCGCAAACTTTTGGATGGTGTATGTGTGCGGGGGATCTCGCCATCATCTTTTCTCGTGGGAAGGACGCTCTGGCGACCATTGGCCTGCATCATGGCCTGAGCATCCGTTGGGATCGATGGAAGTTCGATGCGAGGCTTGCCGATGGCTCAAAGATTGTCAACTGGCTTGCCGATCACGGGATGCCCGGCTTCAAACAACAGAGAGAGGAGTCCCTAAGACGGAGCGAAGAAGCTCGCAAGGCGTATCATCTATGGTATCAAGCCATGCCCGCTTGCCTCAGACCATACATCGAGCAGATAGCCCGGCCAATAACCTCATCTTCTCCTGATCTTGTCCCTCTGCGTCAGGCGCTTGAGCAGACCTATCCGGACCCGGTCGAGCAAGCATGGGTACTCTTCAAGTGTTTTGGCCATGGACGGGGACCCTGGTCAGGCTTCCCTATGTATGAAGAGGTTCCTGAAATGCTCTTGCTTGGATTGCCGATTTCTATTCTGATTCAAGCCCTGGACGGATTCTCGGTGGGTTCTGCTGAGATGGAGGGAGCCGCTCGCTACTTTTTTGGATGGAATTTCCGCCAGCATAGTGGCTCTGCGGCTCAACTGCTTCCCTCTGAGTTGAAGCGACGGCTGATGGAGCACGTGGTTCAGTCAGGCGATGCAGATAAGCTAGCGCGAGCGCAAAGATTTGGCAACTAAGTCGTTATCCTCTTGGATTGCGGTAAGGAATAGGTGTTTACGCTAGACTAAAGGGTGACCAGAGACATCTAACACCTTCATTTCCTCACGGGATGGTGTCTTGAATTTTGACACATATCCTCGCTGCCAAACTTATGGGTCAAACAACAAGAATTAAGACAAATCACAGGCAGAGAAACGACGTTTTATTCGGACAAACAACAATAATGCCGTGCCGTCAAGCTCACCCAAAAGAGTATATCTCTAAAAATAGCAGCTTGAAACGTTCTTAGTTATGGCGCATCCATAATTTTTCTATCGATTTGCACAAGCTCTTTTCAAGATATTCTAGCGATGCGAGGAGTTGCCTCCTTTAGTAATGCTGACAAAAGAAAGCAAAGCGTGTCAAGGTTGGTATGGCTTCACACAGTTCGCAACGCTTTTGTAACGATTTCAGGACGTTGATGTGGTACTATGTAAATATCCGCGTCAAGGAAGGTGGATTATGAATGACGGAGATCGCACGCAAAGTATTGATCTGATGGTTCTGGGCCGTTACCGCCTGCAACGCAGGATAGGCAAGGGCGGCATGGGCGAAGTCTGGCTCGCGGATGATCCGCGCCTACACCGGCAGGTTGCCATCAAAACGCTCCCTTTCCACACCCAGGGCGATAGTGAATTTTTGCAGCGCTTTGAACGTGAAGCGCACGCCGCCGCTGCCTTAAACCATCCCCACATCCTGTCGGTGCACGACTACGGCGAACAACCACTGGCTGAGGGGCAGGCGATCACGTATATCGTGATGCCCTACGTAGAGGGTGGCACGCTGGCCGACCGTGTGAAGCAGCTCGCCGCCGAGCAAAGGGCGATGCCGCTCGATGACGCTATCGACTATCTATCACAAGCGGCGGAAGCTATCGACTATGCACACGAGCAAAACGTTATGCACCGCGATATCAAGCCGAGCAACATGCTCTTACGCAAGGGCAAATGGATCTTGCTGGCTGATTTTGGCATCGCGCGCATCCTCTCCGATCAGCAGCATCTTACGCAGGCAGGCGTCGGCGTCGGCACTGCCGAATATATGGCTCCAGAGCAGGCTCAGGGCAAGCCCGAAGCTGCCAGCGATAACTATAGCCTGGCGGTCATTGCCTACCAACTCTTTACGGGGCAGCTTCCGTTTCATGCCGATACACCGTATGCGACAACCATTCAGCACATCACCACGCCGCCACCGCCGCCACGGCAGATCAACCCTGACATCCCGCCGGCTGTTGAGCAGGTGCTGCTGCAAGGCCTTGCGAAAGATCCGGCGCAGCGCCCCCCTACCGCGCACGCATTTGTCACCGAATTGAAGCAGGCGGCGTCTGGTAGAATGCCCGCGATGGAGGCTCCCACGCTCGCCGTCAAGGATACCCTTCTCACTCCTCCCAGTGTAGAGCAACAACCTACCACTCCGCAGCCGCCGCACGGCCCTGGCTATAGCAAGGTGCAACCAGCGCCAGAGCATGGCGGCATTTCGCGGCGGCAGGTGCTGGTTGGCGGCGGTGCGGCGGCGCTACTGGTTGCCGGCGGCCTGGGCGCCTGGGCAGTCATCTCCAGATCCAGCGCTGCCACTAAACACGGACTGGCTCCGAAGCCGACGCCAAATCCTGATGCTCCTATTATGACGCTGCTTGCTCATACGCAGCCAGTTTCTTCGCTGGCCTGGTCCCCGACAGCAGCAAACATGCTGGCCTCTGCGGGTAAAGATTCCCAGGTAATGTTATGGGACATCGCGGCTATCGCGCAGGGGCAGGCGAGTAAGACCGCGCCCAAGGCCAAACAGCAGTTCAACTCATCGGCCAGTTCTGTGTTGCTCGCATGGTCTGCCGATGGGAGCGCGCTGGCCATAGGAAATGCCGTGATTGCACTTGAGCCGAGCGGTAACTTAATAGACATGACGATGCCGATTTATAAAAACGATCTGGGCGCACCCGTGCCGTACTTTAACCGGCAGTTGATGACGTTCCTGAGAACAGTGTCCATCAGGGACGTCGCCTGGGGGCCGGGCACGTACATCATCGCTATCACCGCGCCCCACGAGCTAGTCCTAGCCGCGAAGCCAAAATACCGCCTGGAATTTCGAGATCCGCTGGACCCGAAGTTTGGATTAAGGACGATCTTCGAAGATAGCTTTGGTTTTTCGGTGGCCGTGTCACCTGCCGATCGGTCCACAGTAGCAATGGGCATCTTAGAAGGCGTGCTCGTTGGACAGCCGCTTCTCACAGCCAGCACGGCGCAATGGAAGACTGCTCCTTTGACGCTGACGTTTGATGGAACGAAGCCGCCGGCCAGTGGTGTCACCTGGTCGCCCGATGGGCAGTATGTGGCATCGATCACCAACCCCATCGCCATTCCCAAATACACCAAGAGTCAGCTCGTGGTCTGGAATATCACTGAGGGCGACTCATCGCGACTTTCGCTTTCCTTGCCAGACAGCAGCACCGTCCTGACGAAACTGGCCTGGTCACCGGCGCCGACCAGCACGCTACTTGCCGCGGGCAGTCAGGATGGGGCAGTCTATCTCTGGAATGTCGATCCGCAGCACATGCAAGGCAATACGCTGCCAATACGCCGCTTAACCGGTCTGCAAGCTCAGGTTACGGCGTTTGCCTGGTCCATAGATGGGCGCTGGCTGGCGGCAGGCTACAACGACACGAAAAATAACATTCTTCTCTGGAAGATGTGAGGGGGTTCTAAATGGACACAAAACAATCCAATACCTGGCATAACAAGATGCTTGGACGCTATCGCATGCTGCGGATGCTGGGACGCGGCGGTATGGGCGAGGTATGGCTTGCCGAGGACACGCAGCTTCTGCGCCAGGTCGCTATAAAGCTCTTGCCCACTGTGCAGGCGTCTGAGCGCAGCTACCTGCAAGACTTTGAACGCGAGGCCCGTGCCGCCGCGAGCCTGGACCATCCTCACATTCTGCCCATCCACGACTTCGGCGAACAGGCCGTTGCAGACGATGAGATTGTTACCTACCTCATCATCCCTTACATGACCGGCGGCTCATTGCGGGACCGCATCCTTCAAGTGCATGGTCCCTTGCCGGTCGATGAGGCGCTGAACTATCTACGTCAGGCCGCCGAGGCCATCGACTACGCGCATAGCCAGCAAGTGCTGCACCGCGATATCAAGCCCGCCAACATGCTTTTACAGCAGGACTGGCTTTTTCTCGCAGACTTCGGCCTCGCCAAGCTGCTTACCAGCACCACCCGGCGCAGCCAGACGCACGCCGGCGCGGGCACGCCAGAATACATGGCTCCCGAACAGGCTCAGGGCAAGGCCGAATTCGCCAGCGACCGCTACAGCTTCGCAGTCACGGCCTACCAGCTATTCACCGGTCGGGTGCCGTTCAAAGGCGATACCCCCTATAGCACGCTCATGCAGCAGATTACCGCCGAACCGCCGCCGCCGCGACAATTTAACCCGCAGCTTCCCCCGAATGTAGAAGAGGTTATTCTGCAAGGGTTGGCGAAACAACCGGCGCAGCGGCCCGGATCTTGCATAGCAATGGTAGCCGCGCTGGGATGCTGCTGGCGCATCAGCACTGCAACTTCGGCTGACCCGGACGCCACGCTGCTCGCCCCCTGGAGCAGACGCCGGGGAGAGGATGCGCCATCATCTCAGCAGCGCATCTCGACAAGCGGCGCGCCTTCACAATCGCCCTCGGCGCAGCCAGCAATGAACTTGCCTCAAGTCGTCTCCGCGCCCCGCGCACCACAGACGCCTCAGCTCTATCCACAGAATGCGCCCACCAACATTTCGAGCGCAGCGCCAATAGCATCGCCGGAAAGAGAATCACACACACCAGAGACATCTCGCCATAAGATCACGAGGCGCGCGCTGCTGGCGACCGGGGCCGGCGCACTCGTCGCAGCCAGCAGTGCGACCGCGCTCTATGAGCTGCTACGCTCCAACTCCAGCCCTGCCCCTGCTGTTTCCCATCCCGCCATTATAGCCGGACCGAAAAAAATCATGGCCGGCGTGCCCATTCTCTCTCTCACTGGACATACACAACCGGTCAATATCGCCAGGTGGGACACTACCGGTCGCTACCTGCTCACGGGCGCACAGGATTCGTCCGCCATGCTCTGGGACATCACCAGCGCAGCAAAGCAGAGCACAAACGGCGTGCAACCAGTCTCCACTCCTCAACGGCGCTGGCAACTCCCCAGTGAGGTTTTGCCCAATAAGCTCTGCTGGTCTGGCGATGGGCGCACGATCGCCATTGCTACCGGCGATAGCAGCTCCCCGGGAACGGGAAACAACAAAATCTACCTCTTTGGAGCTTTCAGCACTAGCGATACGCCTCAGATTTACCAGGACAAGAGCGCTGCGAATAGCTCTCCTGAGCTTACGTACTGCGCCATCGCCTGGTCGCCAACCGCCAATGTCTTTGCCACCCCACGCTACATACCACAACAAACCAGCCAGCTTGTAGATCTGTGGCAGGTCAATCAGACCAACCGCCCTGCACGCATGCTGACCTCTGACGCCACCGGCAAGGTGCGTACCCTGATTGATGACTGGGTTCACCTCGCCAACATAAACGTCAATGTGAATATGGTAAGCTGGTCGCCTGATGGGAAAGCGCTGGCGGCCCATACCAATTTCGGTACAGTCACCATCTGGCAGGCAGCAACAGGAACAATCACACAGGTGCTCAGCCTGACTGCGCGCCCGATAGCCTGGAGTCCCATCAGCGTTTCCGGTGAGTACCTGGCCTGGTCGCCGGTGAATCCGCGCCTGCTCGCCATGTCTAATATCGATATCATTACACTCTGGGATATCCAACAAAACAGGCAGGTGGGCACATTGGAAACGGGCATCGTCCTGACTGCTGCCGAGTTAGCTCAACTCAAGTCGCTCGACACCTATGTGGCAGTGAGCGGGCTGGCCTGGTCCCCCAATGGGAAATACCTGGCGGCGAGCTTCCTGGCGGTTCCTCACATACGTGTCTGGGATATGCAGGAAGCAGGGCGAACCACCCCACTGAAACCACTGCTTTCCTTCCCACACGCGGGCTCGCCAGGACACACCGCCCCTATTCTCGACATTGCATGGTCGCCCGATGGACGCTACATCGCCAGCGCATCGGATGACGCGACTGTTCTTGTATGGAAAGTGGATGCGGGATAATCCTCCTATAAGAAATCCTGGCCGCGCCGGACCAGCGAGCGATCAATTCTCGCCAGTGTCGGGCGACCGGCCAGGGCCATCGCCAGTTCGAGTTCGGCGCGCAGCAGTTCCAGCACGTGGCGCACGCCCTCCTTGGATTGCAGAAAGGAATAGGTGGTTACGCTAGACTAAAGGGGTCGGTCACAGCACCCTGGTGATTTTCTATCAGATGGTCAAGACGGGTGAGCCGTACCACGAGAAAGGAGCTGACTACTTTACCACGGTCAATCAACAGAAGATTCAACGACGACTGGTGCGTCAATTGGAGCGCCTGGGCAATACGGTCATCGTGCAGCCGAAAGCTGAGATGCCTTTCACCTAAGCGCTCTTACGTAATCTGAACAATTGATCGCGATGTTGCAGATCAGGGACAAGAGTGTTTTTGTCTCTTGTCCCAAGTTTTCAGAGGAAAGGACTCAAGATGGTTCACGAACCGCTACCTTCTGCCAAACAGGCCCGGCTCATCATTCTTGCCACTGGCCAATCTATCCCCTTAACGGGTCAGCAGATGCTCGTTGGTCGCCAAACCTCACCCCACCTACGGAATAGACAAGGGACTTTCACGGTCGAAACCCATCCTTTCTCTGCATCTGGGAACCGTCTCAATGGAATTCTTCTCGAACGCCATCGGGAATACGAACTCAAGCACGGCGATCTGCTACGACTTGCCGCTGTTGAGGTACGGTTTGAGATGGACTGACACCAGTTCGCCTGACTCATATGATGATCAGCAGCTCATACCTGGATGAGCTACAGTCAAGCGGGCAGTATTCCCCAAATTCGGGATGATCCCTAAAGGGTGACCAGGGTCACCTAACACCTTCATTTCTTCACGGGATGGTGTCTTGAATTTTGACACATATCCTCGCCATTTTCTTCCTCTGACGCATATCTCCCCGTTCTGGCAAACTTATTGGGTCAAACAACAGATATTCTTACAGTTTCCACACCTTCGTATTGCTATATACCACTTCGGTTTGTCCAGGATGACTCGGAGTGAATGAATTTGACCCGCCATTGGCATCGAAACCCAGTCGCCCGTGGCTATAAGCACTGTCAGTCACACTAGTGATTTGCTGCTGGTTCACGTACAGGCTGATGGTATTGCCTGTTACTATCACGGCAATCAGGTTGATCTGGTTCAGACCCCGATAGATAGCCGGACTCAGGCCATGCGCCAATATGTGAATATTTATGTCATTGACACTACTGAGTTCGTACTTCCCATCTTGACCGATCTCGAAATTGTAGTTTTTGTCGACTGAATTAGTAGAGGGATCATGAGTAGTGCTGATGACGCGGAACCTGAGTCCGCCAGAGTAGCCCTTGATAATCTGCATCCGGACCTCAAAGACGAAGTTGCTAAAATCGGTGTCCTGACCGATACAGTAGTCGCCATAGCGTTCATCTGGTGCTATTGCATGGTAGGCCCCGTCTGTGAAAGCACAGTTGGTATTTACGTCCCAACCATGACCTTTGCTATTGTCACTTAAGGGGTCAAAGAAAGCCAATGTGCCACTATGAGTATAGGGGTTCACGACGGCCGTGGCAGGAGCAGTGGCGGAGGTATTGACTGGGGTGGTTGCCGGTGATGCTGTAGAAGAGGCATTTCTGGCCCCTGGATGATCCATAGGTGGTAGGTGGGGGAGGGGATTGTGGTGGTGTGACTATATACGATGATGACTGAACGGTAGGAGCGTTAGGTGCTGATCCAGCAGAGGAGTAATAAGCGGGTGTTAGTGTTCCACACGTAGGACAGTAGATTGCTCCCTGCGGAAGTGGGGTGCCGCAATTCGTGCAGTTCATTGTCAGGTCTCCTTTCTAGGAGGCATGGTTGACCGATAGTGGAGAGAAAGGAAGGTCAATATACAACGACAACATGTGTTGAGATGAATTGTGCCATCAGATAATATACCTGAAAAGCGCAACAAATACAACAAACGAGCAGCCTGCACTTCGCAGATTTGAGACAAGGCGACGTAAACTGGCTCATTTCCTCCACTGTGCAATTTACGACATAAGGTAAGAGTATTTTAGGAAGGTTTTTGAGTGTAAATCTCTCCGCTTCCTCATCTTTGAGGCGAAGCAGCAAATCTTCCAGAAACATGAGCAATTAGTGCACTTTGACACATTGATCCGGACCCCCGTAGGGGCCGATTGATCGGCCTCGCTGGCTTTTCACTCTCCAGATGAACGCGTTCAAAAGCATGAACAACCCTATCACTTACCCCTCCTAATGAGATACAATGAAAAAAACAAGCAATCTTGCCACAAAGGAGCGTATAGTTTATGGCAAAAATGATTGAAAAGGTAGCGTCACGTGCACAGATATCCGCTGATTATCGGCGGCAAGAAAATTACCAACGAGGCCACTTTTGCCTCTCGCAATCCCTCGCAGCCTGACCAGGTGATCGGCTATTTTGCACGTGCCACGGTCGAGCAAGTAGACGAGGCAGTAAACGCGGCTGCATCAACTTTTGAATCCTGGAAACAAGTTCCTGCAGATGAGCGGGCTGGCTATCTCTTCGCGGCAGCAGACCTGCTGAAACAGCGCCGCTTTTCCTTTAACGCCTGGATGATCTACGAGGTCGGCAAAAGCTGGGTAGAGGCGGATGCTGATACCGCTGAAGCGATTGACTTCCTGGAGTTCTATGCGCGCGAAATGATGCGCCTGGCGGGAGAGCAGCCAATCGTAAAGATAGAGGGCGAAGACAACGAGCTTGTCTACATTCCCCTGGGTGTGGGTGCAGTAATTCCGCCCTGGAACTTCCCTAGCGCTATAATGATCGGCATGACTAGCGCTGCATTCGTTACCGGAAACACAGTTATACTCAAGCCTGCCAGCACCTCTCCAATGATTGCCTGGCAGTTCATGCGCATACTAGAAGATATTAACTTGCCCGCTGGCGTGGTCAATTTCCTTACAGGTTCAGGTTCAGCCATAGGAGATGCACTGATCGAGCACCTGCAGGTGCGTTTTATCGCCTTCACCGGCTCTCGCGATGTCGGGCTGCGTATCAACGAACTTGCCGCCAAATCACGTAAAGGACAGCGCTGGCTGAAGCGCGCTATCTTAGAGATGGGCGGTAAGGATGCCGTGGTCGTGGATGAAACAGCCGATCTGGATGCTGCCGCGGAGGGCATCGTTGCTTCCGCCTTTGGATTCCAGGGACAGAAATGCTCGGCAGGCTCACGCGCCATCATCGTCGACAAAGTCTACGACCAGGTATTGCAGAAAGTAATCGAGAAAACGAAGCAGTTAACGGTGGGCGATGTCACCAAACCGGAAACTTACATGGGTCCAGTCGTTGATGAGAACGCCTTGAAGAAGATCACCGACTATATCGAGATAGGCAAGCACGAAGGCCGTCTCGCGGCTGGTGGAGGTCATCACGGGCCGGGCTACTTTATCGAGCCAACTGTATTCGCCGATGTAGACCCACATGCGCGCATTGCCCAGGAAGAAATCTTTGGACCCGTACTGACAGTCATTAAAGCAAAAGACTTCGACGAGGCGCTGCATATCGCCAACGATACGGAGTACGGGCTGACCGGCTCGCTGTATTCAAAGGATGAAAAGCACATCGAACGGGCGAAGCAAGAGTACTTTGTTGGCAACCTCTACTTCAATCGTAAATCCACTGGTGCGCTCGTGGGCGTCCACCCATTCGGTGGCTTTAATATGTCCGGCACAGACTCCAAGGCAGGCGGCAGCGATTACTTACTGCTGTTTACACAGGCGAAGGCCATCTCAGCCAAAAAGGCATAGGAGGATCCTTTGTCTAACGTAACTCAACTCAGTCCCGGGACCTGGCAAATCTCGCATCCTTTTCTGGGCGAACACGAGATCGTAGGCTCTTACCTTTTGGAAGGGCGCAACGAGCTTGCCATTATTGATCCCGGGCCGGGCAGCATGGTGGAATCACTGCTGGCATCGATTCGTGAAGCTGGTTTCGATCCAGAAGATGTGACGCATATTCTAGCAACTCATGTCCACCTGGATCACGCGGGAGCAACCGGCACACTTGTCAGGCAGATGCCAGGAGCGCATGTGTACGTACACAGCAAGGGTGCACCACACCTGCTCGACACAACGAAGGTAGTAGCAAGCGCATCGCGTATCTATGGAGATCGCATGAAAATCCTCTGGGGAGCAATCGAATCAACTCCCCAGGAGCGTCTGCACATCATCGAGGGTGGCGATATTCTAAATGTCGCGGGCCGTCGCTTGGAAGTGCATTATACGCCTGGACACGCCGTTCATCATGTGATCTTCTTTGATGTGCACTCCGGCGAACTCTTTGCTGGAGACGTGGCCGGAGTACGCCTACCAGGTATAGATTATGTTCGACCACCCACACCACCACCCGATCTTGACCTTGAAGCCTGGTCCGAGAGCATGAACAAGGTAAAGAGTTTGCGACCCGATGTGCTCTACATCGGGCATTTTGGCGCAGTGAAGAATAATATACCAGAGCATTTTGAACGCTTACACGAAAAGCTCTATGCCTGGGGCGATTTCGTCCTCGGAGCCATGCGTGACGGGAAGGATGAAGGCGAGATCATCGCGATGCTGATTGAGCATACCAAGCCTGAGCTACTACGGATCGCGCGCGATCCCCATGCACTGGAGCGGTATGAGATCGCCACGAATTACCCCATGACGGTCCAGGGGTATATGCGATATTGGAGGAAGAAGCACCCCGAGAAGTTATCTCCCCATTCCCCACATCGTTGATCATATGAACCCGATTTTTCGCGTCCCAGGGGCGGGGAAGGGAGGGGCAAACGCCGCATGTGCCACCTTTCCCCGCTTCCTGGCTAGACCTGAATCAGGCGGAGCGTCATAAGTTCCTGGTCAAAATAGCGATCATGCAGCTTCAGCGCGTCTCGTTCCAGCCCATAGGTTTCAAAGCCCTGTGCAATAAAGAGTTGACGGGCTTCTTTGCTGGTGAGCACAACACTCAAGTTGATCTTTTCGAGACCGGGCAAGGTCTTGGCATAGGCAATGGCAGCCTGCAACAAAGCCTTGCCTATACCTTTCCCGCGCATCTCCTGTGGCACATACATCCCCCAAATGACGCCCTTGTGACGTCTCTTGACCTCTACTTCTCGCCGGAAACCAGCAATACCAATCAGCGTCGTCCCCTCGAATGCACCGAAAGTCGCATCGTCAGGAGCGGTATCCCTTTTGCGAAGACCCTGCGCGATACCAGCGATGCCTCGTTCTAGAAACTCTTCATATGATGCACCAAACGACTCTGGATTGTCGCGCAATGCCCGTAGTCGTATATTCCAAAATGCCTCGGCGTCTGTTTCT
>WNFA01003001.1_pt1 | contig 14013 bp, 11 predicted proteins | sample 5400481 | NCBI WGS metagenome assembly WNFA01 (sample SAMN13153340, study PRJNA577476) | soil metagenome | isolation source: 120 cm saprolite under Douglas fir tree site 2 hole 1 replicate 2 | place: USA:California | collected 2015-04-18 | reverse complement strand
CCCGCACTTCTTTTCCTGTTTCCGTGTCGCGCTTCAGGCGTTGCAGGTCCGTGCGAATCTCGGAGGCATGCTGGTAGCGCAGATTGCGATCTTTCTCCAGGCACTTGTTAATAATCCGTTCCAAGTCCACGGGCAGATCGGGATTCAGGCGCACGGCTGACGTCGGCGTCCCATCCAGAATGGCTTTGAAGATGACCGCAGAACTTTCCCCGCGGAAGGGCAATTGGCCTGTCGACATCTCATACAGCACGGCACCAAACGAGAACAGATCAGTACGGGCATCCAATTCCTTGGCACGTGCCTGCTCCGGGGACATATAGATGACTGTCCCCAATGTTGCACCCGGACTCGTCAAGTGCTGCTCGTCCACCGTCAACGTCTGCGTGTCGGCCAATGGGTTCTGGCTGGGCGAACTGGCCGAGGGAGTGACCTTTGCCAGTCCGAAGTCCAGAATCTTGGCGTGGCCGCGCTTGGTCACAAAAATGTTCGCAGGCTTGATGTCGCGGTGGACGATACCTTCGGAATGTGCAGCGTCCAGTGCATCGGCAATTTCTATCGCCAGACCGAGCAGAACCTCGGTCTCAATCGGCTTTCCGGCGATGCGATGTTTCAGTGTCACCCCGTCGAGAAATTCCATGGCGAGGAACGGCTTGCCGTCCTGCTGGCCGATTTCATAGATCGTGCAGATATTGGGATGGTTCAGAGCGGAAGCCGCTTGCGCCTCCCGCTGAAAGCGGGCCAGGGCTTGCGGGTCTTTGGCTACCTCATCGGGAAGAAACTTCAGGGCGACAAACCGGTGTAGGGTTACGTCCTCAGCCTTGTAGACCACACCCATCCCACCGCCACCGAGTTTCTCCACGATGCGGTAGTGCGAGATGGTTTGGCCGTTCATGCGCAAGAATGCTATGGCCGAAGTGCAGGCAAGTCAATGAAAGCCGGGGAGTTCGCGCTGTTCTTAAGAGGTCGTTGGTGAAAAATCGCGATTACACCAGTAACGCTCAAAGTACCTTGTTTATCCAGATGAGTTGTAGTGAGGAAATCAGAAACACGCTGCTAAGGAAAGATCCTGAATCGCGGACAGGGTCACCGGCGTCCGAATATTAAACGGCACGATGAAGGACACCACTTTGACGGCCCTGATTACCGGCGCCTCCGGGGGAATTGGATACGAACTGGCCCAGCTTTTCGCCAACGACCATCACAACCTGGTGCTGGTCGCGCGCAACGGGCCCAGGCTGACGCAGATCGCTGACGAGATGCAGCGCCAGTTCGGAGTGTCGGTCAAGACGGTTACGCTCGACCTCGAGGCCTCAGCCGCTCCACAAGGGCTCTTTGACCAACTGCAGCGCGAAGGTATCGCTGTCGACATTCTGGTCAACAATGCCGGCTACGGCAAGCTTGGAGAATTCGCCGAGGTGCCGGTGGAAGAAAACCTGGGGCAGATTCAGCTTAACGTCACGGCGCTTACTTTTCTCACCAGGCTTTTTCTCGGGCCGATGCTGGAGCGCGGCTCGGGCAGGATCATGAATGTTGCTTCTACTGCGGGCTTTCAGCCGGGGCCGCTGATGGCCGTCTACTACGCCACCAAGGCCTACGTGATTTCGTTTTCTGAAGCGCTGGCCAATGAACTGGCCGGCAAGGGAGTCACGGTGACTTGCCTTTGTCCCGGCGCAACCGACACCGGGTTCGCCAGCCGCGCCGGCAACGACAAATCGCGCTTGTTCAAACAACTGGGGCCGATGGATGCCAAGCGCGTCGCTCTGAAGGGCTATCGCGGCCTGATGGCGGGCAGGACGCTGGTCATTCCCGGATTGAAGAATTGGTTGCTGGCCGAGTCGCTGCGCATCAGCCCGCGAAAGCTGGTGACGGCGATATCGCGGCGGCTGATGGATGAAGTGAAGTAGGGCGGGCTGCGGGCGTCAGGCGTTGGACGTCGGGCGTCAGGCCTTACTCGGCAGTCTGGATCTGGCGCGAAAATCACAGTGGGTAACGGCGATGGAGCGACGGGCGTCGCCGCCCGTCCGGAACAAGCTCGTCGTGGACGGGCGAGGACGCCCGTCGCTCCATCGCCGTTACCCCACGTGATTTTCGGCTAGCCCAGGGGGTGCGTCCTTTATCGTGGGTTCGCCCATCCGCCGTCGGGTGCTGCGAGGGCATCCGCTTCTGACGGACCCCAGGTTCCCGGGTTATACGGGTGGACGGGGGTGGCATTGTCGAGCACCGGATCTACGATCCGCCACGTTTCTTCGACATAATCCTGACGGGCGAAGTGCATCTGGTTGCCGTGCATGGCGTCGTCCAGCAGTTCCTCGTAGGCTTCCATTTCCTGCGGATCGGCGGCATTGTTGGCCATGAGTTCTGTCATCTTGCCATGGAATTCATCACCCGACGTCTTGACCATGGCCGCGGCGGCGATCTCAAGGTTGGGAGTTACGCGAAACCTGAAATAGTTGTTCGGCGGCGGAGTCTCTGAAAAGACCGCCGGGGTTTGCCGCAGGTTGACCACTACTTCAGTCGCGGTTACTGGCAGCGACTTGCCGGCGCGAATGTAGAAGGGCACGCCTCGCCATCGCCAGGAGTCGATGGACAAACGCAAGGCCACATAGGTTTCGACCTGCGAATCGGCTTTGACCCCCGGCTCGTTACGATAGCCTGCGAACTGGCCTCGAACCACGTCTTCTGGCCCCAGGGTGCAAATGCTTCGGAGAACCTTGACCTTCTCATCGCGCAACCTCTCAATTTCCATATTGGGAGGAGGCTCCATGGCGATATTGCTGAGCAACTGCAGGAGGTGGTTCTGAACCACGTCGCGGATCGTGCCGGCCTGATCATAGAACCCGCCCCGCCCCTGCACGCCGAAGTCTTCGGCCATGGTGATCTGGACATTTTCCACGGATTGACGGTTCCAGACGGGCTCCAAAAAAGAATTGGCAAAGCGGAAGAAGAGAACGTTCTGGACGGCGTTTTTTCCCAGGTAATGATCGATTCGAAAGATGTCGGATTCAGCGAACTCCTGGTGCAGGGTCTGGTTCAACTGCTGCGCCGACGCCAAATCTCTTCCAAAAGGTTTCTCGACGACCACGCGCGCGCCAGTGGTGCATCCCGCGGCTTTGAGCTGCTTCACTACTTCAGGGAAGAGATTGGGCGGAATCGCAAGATAGTGGATGGGGTGCTGGGCGCTGCCCAGTTGCTCGCGTACCTGCTGGAAAGTCTTTGGATCCGAGTAATCGCCGTCAATATAACGCAGGACGTTGATCAGCTTCTGGAATCCCTCAGGATCCAGGCCGCCGTAGTGTTCCACGCCGTCTTTGGCGCGCTGTTTCAGCTGGTCGAGATTCCAGCCGGATTTCGCGACTCCAATGACGGGGATATCGAGCCGTCCGCGCTTGGCCAGTCTTTGCAGGGCGGGGAAAATTTTTTTATGGGCAAGGTCGCCCGTGGCTCCAAAGAATACGAAAGCGTCCGATACCATTGCACTCACAGGTCACCTCGTCAGGCATGTGACAGGCTGCGTTTCTAAGAAAATGCTTCCTTAACTCTCTGCCGGGCTTCGCCCGGCTGGGCGGACGAGGGCGTCCGCCCCTACGTGTTCTTCGCGGTTACTCCCACTCGATGGTGCCCGGGGGCTTCGACGTGATGTCGTAGACCACGCGGTTCACGCCCTTGACCTCGTTAACGATGCGGCTGGAAACCGTTTTCAGCAACTCGTGCGGCAGCGGCACCCAGTCGGCGGTCATGCCGTCTTCGGAGTGGACGGCTCGGATGGCACAGGTGTAGGCATAGGTGCGCTGGTCGCCCATCACGCCTACCGACATCACCGGCAACAGCACCGCGAACGATTGCCAGATTTTGGTGTAGAGGCCGGCTTTCTTGATTTCAGTGACGACGATGTCATCGCATTCGCGCAAAATCTTTAGGCGCTCCGGCGTGACCTCGCCCAGAATGCGTACGGCCAGACCGGGTCCCGGAAAAGGCTGGCGTTGGAGAACTTCGGGTGGCATGCCCAGGTCGCGGCCGATGTTTCGGACTTCGTCTTTGAACAGATCTTTCAGGGGCTCGATGAGTTTGAGCTTCATCTTGTCGGGGAGGCCACCGACGTTGTGGTGAGTTTTGATGGTCTGCGACGGGCCGCGCACCGAGCGCGACTCGATCACATCGGGATAGAGCGTGCCTTGCACCAGCCAGTCTACGCTTCCTTCTGCCCGCTCGATGCGATTGGCCTCCTCATCGAAGACGGCGATGAATTCGTTGCCGATGATCTTGCGTTTGGTTTCGGGATCAGTCACTCCCTCGAGCCTGGAGAGGAAGCGGTCGGTGGCATCGACCGCGATCAGGCGCAGGCCCAGGTGGTCACGCAGACCCTGCTGCACTTTTTCAAATTCGTTCTTGCGCAGCACGCCGTTGTTGACGAACACGCAAGTCAGGCGTGAAGGACCCTTGCCGTCACGCAGGGCGCGGTCGACCAGGGTGGCGGCGACGGCAGAATCCACGCCGCCGGAAAGGGCGCAGATGGCGCGCCCCTCGCCCACCGTTTGGCGCACGCTGGCGATGGTGGCGTCGATGAAGTGCTGCGCGGTCCAGGTCGGTTTCGCGCCGCAGATTTCGAGAGCAAAGTTGCGCAGGATGTCGGTGCCGGATTGGGTGTGGCGAACTTCAGGATGAAACTGCACCGCCCACATTTTGCGCTCCGGGGCCTCGATGGCTGCAACGGCATTGGGCGAACTGGCTACCAGACGGAAACCGGCGGGCAGCTCTACCGCTTCGTCGCCGTGCGACATCCAGACGGAGAGCTTTGCGGGCAGGCCGTGAAAGAGGCGGCAGCCCTCCTGGACTTCGACATCCGCATGGCCATACTCGCGCTTCTCGGCGGCGCGCACCTTTCCGCCCAGCGCATGCACCATAAACTGAAGTCCGTAACAGATGCCGAGCACGGGCAGACCCAACTGGAGCACGCGCGGATCCGCCGGTGGAGCATCGGCGTCGTACACCGAACTGGGGCCGCCAGAGAGAATGATGCCCACGGGAGAATAGCTGCGAATCTCCTCCAGGCTGGCAGTACACGGCAGTACGACGGAGAAGACGTGTTGCTCACGGATGCGGCGCGCGATGAGTTGCGAATATTGCGCGCCGAAGTCGAGGACGACGATGGATTGGGTTTCCACGGACGAGTTTCTCAGATTGCTCGTGGACTGTAAAGTGCTGCTCTCATCGGGGCGTCTTGCTTCTAAACCCAACTACGCACTGCAGCGACACTACCGATTCATTGTTCACACCAGTTCTCAGTTGGCAGTTCTCAGTTCACAGTGATTCAGGCTCTGGTACAGCAACCAGGCCGGGAATGTCGCTGAGAATGTCGTCGTCCGCGGGCATGCCCTGAATGCTCTTGGGGACTTCCAGCATGAACACGTAGGCTGCCAGGCGGCCGATGTAAAGGAAATCCGCCACGGCAAAGTACAGGAGTGTGACCAGGAGTACGCCGCCGAGCACCACGCCCGCGGGCAGCACTCCCGCGAAGGCCAGCGGAACCGCGACCGCGGAACTGGCCGCCACGAAGGCCAGTCCGTGAGCCAGCCCAAACCAGGTTGCGGCTGCGGTCACGGAAAGCGGCTGCGACCAGCATAAATCCGCGGCGGCCCCCAGGGCGCCGAAGGTGTACTGTCCGCGTCCGACGATGAAGATGGCGGCCAGGGAGAGGAACCAGTTCAGGACGAGCCACGCCAATCCTACAAACATGATCAGCAGGTAGAAGATCAGCAGCACGCTTCCGGGGGAAGGATCAGCGTTCGGCGAGGCGGCCGCGGACAGGAACATTGCGCCGACAGAGGCGGCTGCGGCGGCCAGCGTGACGGCTGCGCGAAAGAAATTCAGGTATAGCAGTGAACCGGGACGATTGGTCCCGGCTTCGCGGGCGCACGATCTCTCCCGGAAGTATTCGAAGAGGGTTTTGAGGGTTGCGGCCCGCCCTATGGAAGCCAGGAGCATCCAGGCCAGCGTCAGGGTCAGCACAAGTACCACCAGGGTTGCCACAGCTCGGGGAGCGCTTCCCTGGAGGATGCGGGCGATGGCCTGCAGGATCAGGGCCGGCTGTCGGGTGCGCAGCAAGAATAGTTCTCCGGCAGTGACCGGCAGAGTGGTCATGTATTCGCGCAAAGAGAATGCGAGCAGGGCTGCCACTGCCAGGCCGAAACTCCATCGCCAGGCGATTTCTGCCAGACCCAGCGAGGGCACGCGGAACATGGTCTGGAAGCCTTCCAGCGTAGGGGAATGGCGTTTCATGCGTGATTAACGTACGACGATATTCACCAGCTTGTTGGGGACTACGATCACTTTCACGATCTGCTTGCCATTGAGTGTCGCCTTTATCCTGGCTTCGGCCAAGGCGCGCTCGTGGATAACATCTTCCGGCGCATCTGCCGGGACGACGATGCGGCCGCGCAGCTTGCCGTTGATCTGCACCGGGATTTCGATTTCTTCTTCTTTGGCCAGCGCGGGGTCATACTTCGGCCAGGGAGCACGCAGCAGACTTCCCTTCTCACCCAGCATCTCCCAGAGTTCGTGGGCGAGGTAGGGGGCGAAGGGCTCGAGCAGTATGGCCAAGTCGCGTTGAACTTCCCGCAGGAGTGGAACCGGGATCAGACTCGGAGGCGAGTCGCCCGCGACCACACGGGCTTCTCCCACCCGGCCTTCTGCCGCGTAGAGTTCGTTTACCAGTTCCATGATGGCTGCGATGCTGGTGTTGAAGTGCCAGCGGCCCTGGAAATCATCGCTGACGCGCTTGATGGTCTGGTGCAGCTTGCGTTGGATCTGGCGAGCTTCCGGCGCCAGGGGCGTTCCCAGCTGCGTATCCGGGGAGGCTTGCGAAGCGTTGCGGGCTACGAAACGGTAGACGCGGCCCAAGAAACGCTCGATCCCTTCCACACCTTCGTCCAGCCAGTCGAGTTCCCGATCCGGAGAAGTGGCGAACAGCGTATACATGCGGGCGCTGTCGGCGCCGTAGCGCTCCATCATGTCATCGGGAGAAACGGTGTTGCCCAAGCTTTTCGACATCTTGGCTCCACCCTTGATGATCATGCCCTGGCTGAAGAGACGCTCGACGGGTTCGTCGTTCTTGATCAGGCCCATGTCGCGCATGAATTTGGTCCAGAAGCGCGAGTAGATCAGGTGCAGGATGGCATGCTCAATGCCGCCGATGTATTGATCGATGCCGTGATCTCCGAACCAGTAGCCGGCTTTTTCAGGATCGAAGGGCACCTGGTCGTTGCGCGCGTCGGTGTAGCGGTAGAAGTACCAGGACGAATCGACGAACGTGTCCATGGTGTCGGTTTCGCGGCGGGCCGGGCCGCCGCATTTTGGACAAGTGGCGTTGACGAAGTCCGGCACGCGACCGAGGGGCGATCCACCGGTCAAGGTGATGTCCACGTTTTCCGGCAAAATTACAGGCAGGTCTTTCTCCGGCACGGCGACGATGCCATCCTTCTCGCAATACAGCATGGGGATGGGCGTGCCCCAGTAGCGCTGGCGCGAGATTCCCCAGTCCTTCAGGCGATAGGTGACAGTGGCTTTACCGAAGCCGTTCTTTTCGGCATGCTCGGACATGGCTTTGATTGCAGCCTCGCAGTCCATGCCACTGAACCGCGCGGAGTTCACCAGCGTGCCCTGCATGGTGGTGAAGGGCAGCTTCGGCTCGACCGCAGTTTCCTCGGGATCCTGAGCCAGGGGCAGGATCACCAGGCGAATCTCGAGCTTGTACTTTTTCGCGAACTCGTAATCACGATCGTCATGCGCGGGAACGCTCATGATGGCGCCGGTGCCGTAGTCCATCAGGATGTAATTCGCCACCCAGATCGGGACCTTCTCGCCGTTGTAGGGATTCACGGCGAAGCGGCCGGTGTTGACCCCGTGTTTCTCGATCTCGCCGATATCGCCGACTTCCCGCGCCTTGCGTTGCTCGGCGATGAACTGATCGACCTCGGTGCGCAGAAGATCGTTATGCTTGGTCAAACGGGTGACCAGGGGATGCTGTGGCGCGAGCTGCAACGAGGTGGCGCCGAAAATCGTATCCACCCGCGTGGTGAAGACACTGATGGTTGAAGTGGCTGGGTCGGTGGCACCCTCGAGCTTGAAATCGACCAGTGTGCCTTCGCTGCGTCCGATCCAGTTGCGCTGCATGGTGCGGACTTTTTCCGGCCAGTTGGGCAGGCGGTCAAGGTCGCGCAATAACTCGTCGGAGTAATTGGTGATGCGCAAGAACCATTGCTCGAGCTCACGCTGTTCGACCAACGTATCTTCATGCCGCCAGCAACGACCGTTCACCACCTGTTCGTTAGCCAGCACGGTGCAGCATTTCGGACACCAGTTGACCAGGCTCTTTTTGCGATAGGCCAGACCTTTTTCGAAAAGCCTGATGAAGAACCACTGGTTCCACCTGTAGTAGTCGGGCAGACAGGTAGTGACTTCGCGCGACCAGTCATAGCCGAAACCGAGGAGCTTCATTTGCGCCTTCATGGCGGCGATGTTTTGCAGCGTCCACTGGCGCGGCGGCGTGTGGTTCTGAATGGCGGCGTTTTCTGCGGGAAGGCCGAACGAATCCCAGCCCATGGGATGGAGCACGTTGTAGCCGTTCATCCACATGTAGCGGGCGAGAGCGTCGCCGATGGCATAGTTGCGCACGTGTCCCATGTGCAACGCGCCCGAGGGATAGGGCAGCATTTCCAGCACGTAATATTTCGGCTTCGTGGAGTGGGGTTCAGCGGCGTAGAGCAAGGGCTCCTGCTGCCAGCGCTCAAACCACTTGGCCTCGATGCGATGGGCGTCGTAGCGCACATCGTCCTGGCCGTCGCGGCTGCGACTGTCGCGGGTGACGGAGGTTTGTTCTTCCTGGGGCATAGAAGAGACCGCGGAGTGCTGGACAGCCTCTGATTTTACAACGAGAGGACAGTTAGGCGTTGCGCTCGATCATTTATAACCACTCATCCAGGTCGGATGTCCTCCGCAGCTCCAGACGCAGCTAAACATGCTGGCAAGGAGAGAAAGGATTAGGAACAGGAGCAGCGTCGGCAACAAACGTTCTTGCATTCTAAGGATCAGCCTCTTTGAAAAAACGAGGACGAGGGCGGTCACTATTAATAGCGGTGATATAACAACGGCGACAAGAGCCAACCACGTTAGGGGCAAGAAGGGGCCAAGATGTATCGCATACTTTCCCGAATAAGGGTCCATCGCGAAACGCCAACCACCTATGAGTTCGATGGCGAGAGCGATCCAGGTGGGAAGAAGAAGCCAAACTACTCTCCTGTGGAGCCGGCCAGGTGGCACGTTTACGGTGGGGACCATGGGTGCAGGAGACAGGATATTACCATTCTTTCGATGACCCACTCTAAGCACCAATACGGTGATTGTTTCGTCCTGAAGGTCGCAGATCGGCGATAGTCTCCCACACGATTCCGCCACAATCCTCGCTTGTCGCCGTGGAGAGGCTTGCCCCATTGGCGAGGATTGCCGGCAGGTTGCAGGCGGTCACGCAGAAAACCTAAGGATGGACTCTTGAGGGTACCTCAGGGGCTGAAGCCCATTGGGCAAGACACGACGGTATGCAGGCCTGAAGGCCTGCTCCACCCTTGGCAGACGACAGCACGGTATGCAAGCCTGAAGGCCTGCTCCACCCTTGGCAGACTACGGCAGGTATGCAGGCCTGAAGGTCTGCTCCACCCTTGGCAGACGACAGCACATGCAGGCCTGAAGGCCTGCTCCACCCCTTGGCAGACGGTTGTCATGCAGGCGTTTCAAACTGACCCACGACCCAAGTCACGCGTGCAACCCAAGAGTTAGAGAGAAGCCTTTTGCGACACGGCTTTTGGGCCCCGCTGTTTGCGGAGTTCGGTCTGGAAGGTTTCGGGAGTGAGCTCGGCCCGTCTTCGGAAGAGGTCAAGCAGTGGATCTTCCTGTCCATTCTGCTTTTTCTGTTCGCTCGCCGCTTCGGCACTGTCCAGACTCTCCGGCTCGACCATAAGCTCGGGAAGAACCCCCTTGCTGTTGGTGAGGGTGTGAATGAATTTCTCCAGGTGCTCGCGTTGCGGTTCGGTGGTTTGGGTGAACTCAACACCCATGCCGAGGTCGGGATGCATCACCAGAACCACGCCTCCGGTTCGGACCTGCGCTCCGGCAATACGCATGGAGAGAACGATGCGGGTGTGGACGGGAAAGGGCGAACCGGTTTCCAGATAGCAGCCTCCCAGGCTGAGGTCGGTGAGCTTGCAGGGGGCGGGTGGATCGTCTTCTTCGAACTCAGGACCGCGGCTCCCCAGCCACGCTTTTAGCCGGTCGCTCATTTCAGGGGCCAGGTCAACGAAGCGCAGACCGAGTTGTCGGCCGGGATTTTCCCACGCCACCTGAGCGATGCATTCGATGTTGTCCGAGGTCCCGGGCAAAGAAAACTGAATAGTGACCGGGCCCATGTTTTTCGGGCGATGGGCAAGCTGGACAGCCATGCCCCCTTCTCCCAGGTCGGTGGTCACGGCGCGCAGCTGTCCGGCACCGTCGTTTACCTGAACGGTGACCGGAGTTTCGATCGGGATTCTGGCATTGCGGCGGCGTTCCCGTTTCATCAGGGCGCGCACGGCGCGAAAACTGGTCTTGGCCCGTTCCGGAGAAAGCGGCTGGTAAAGAACGAAATGGGCCCCCAGATCGAAAGCGCCTCCCAGACCGGTCTGGCCAGTCACGATGGCGACGGCCACGGCGCGCTTGTTGCAGGGAGCGGTTCTGGCGCTGCGTAATACGCGCGAAGCGGTGCGCTGGTCTGCACAGTCCACAATGACTGCCTCAAACCTCCGGCGGGTCAGTTTGTGAATGGCCGATTCGGCATCCGTGCACTGCTCCATGCCGATCTCCAATTCACTTAGCACCCTCCGCAGCACCCGCACGACCTTTTCGTCTGCGCAGAAAACGAGCGCTTGTAGGCTCATAGAACGCTTCCAACTCTGAGAAACCTGAGTATTTCCCTCAACCCCGGGCGGCGGCTCCCTCGGCTTCTTCGTGCTCGTCGTCGAGCAGGTGAGCCACACCGCGGAGTTGTTCCGCGGCCGTCTGCAGAGCTTCAATCTGCTTGCCTAGTTGCGCCTGCTCCGCCTGTTTCTTACGCAACACCTCGTAGATATCCCTCACGGTTTTGGCCTCCTTATCGCACTCTAGGTAGGTCGGTTGCGCCCGTCAATGACCGGTCATCGGCAAACCATTACGGGGGTAACCGCGGGGGACGCGAAACGGAGCTCGTGAGGAAAGGGTGGCTGCGCGGATTGAACTCTGACTTTAGGGAAGTGCCGGCGGGTCGAGTGTAAGCGATTCCATTACGGTTCAGGTTCGGCCTGGCTTGCTCGCGATAGCGCTACAAGTCATTATTTTTCTATAATATAGCTTGCAATCCGAGACGCGAGGGGCGATTATTGCGTTGACTTATGGAGGCAAATGTCCTAGAATCACCAGCTTCCAGTGATTGCGGGGACCATCGGAGTACACTTTTTTGATGCAACTCGAGCAATTTGGAGTGAATCTTAACTGCGGCAGTGCGAATCTAAGTTTCCATAGGTAGCGTTTGCAGTTTTAATCCCCCTGAGCACGAGGCAATTTTCATGGCCAAACGACGCGGAAATCCCAACTGGGGCAAGCCCGAGCCGATCGGACCGATTACCCCGACCATCACCGAGTTCGAGCAGGTAGTGCGGGAGTATAAGCTCTCTCCCGATCAGTACCTGCGCTCCACCCGGCTGCGGGAATGGGCGCGGCGCAACAAGAATTCCAAGTACATCCCTGAGCCTTTGCTGGAAGCCTGGGGATTCGAAATCGAGTCCACGCTTTAAGCTTGCGGGCTAGAGACCTGAAAGGCCGCCGAATTGGCGGCCTTTTTCATTTGGCAGGCCGGTCCGCAAAAGATTTGCCTTCGGCCTGGGCTTGCGGATTATCCTACCGGGGATGAAGTTTTCCGGAGACCAGATCGTGGCCGCGGTGGTGGCGACCAGCTTCGCCGCCGGTCTGAATGTATATGCCACGGTGGCTACCCTGGGGTTGCTGGCGCGCACGGAAGTGCTGTCTTTGCCGCCGGCCCTGGATGTGCTGGCCAGCTGGTGGGTGATCGGGATCAGCGGGGTGCTGTTCGGGATCGAGTTTTTCGCGGACAAGATTCCCGCCTTCGACCTGGTCTGGAACACGCTGCACACCTTTATCCGCATTCCGGTAGCGGCCCTGCTGGCCTATAAGGCGACTGCGTCACTCTCGCCGACACAGCAACTGCTGGCGACGGCAGCGGGCGGCTTAATCGCCTTTGCGGCCCACGGGGGAAAGACCGCGGCCCGGGCCGCGGTGACGGCTTCCCCGGAACCGTTCTCCAACGCGGCTTTGAGCCTGGGGGAGGACGGTCTGGCCATCTTTCTGACCTGGTTTGCCACCCGGCACCCTTATTCGGCGGCGGCCATTGTGGCGGTGCTGCTGGTGATCATCGTGCTGCTGGCGCGCTGGGTGTGGCGGTCATTGCGGGCGCTTTTCCGTGGGGCGGAAGAGGTCGTGGTGCGTTGAAGCTCAGCTTGTGTGGAGACGTGCGCGCACCACGAACCACGTAGGGGCAGATGTCCTCATCTGCCCGGCGGAGGGAAGCTCCGCAATGTTACCCGCCGCAAAACCTGTCGAGCTGCGCTCGACCGGGCAGATGAGGACATCTGCCCCTACGCGGTTCGTTTGCTAGAATTGGCTTTTATGACTTCTTCATCGCCATTTACTGACGTCCCTACTGCGATTGAGGAGATCCGCGCCGGGCGGATGGTTGTGGTAGTGGACGACGAGGACCGTGAAAACGAAGGCGACCTGACTTTAGCGGCGGAGAAGGTCACGCCAGAGGCCATCAATTTCATGGCCAGGTTCGGGCGCGGCCTGGTTTGCCTGGCCATGACCGAAGAGCGATTGGACCATTTGCGCCTCGGCCCGATGTCGGTGGAAAACACCTCCAATTACGGCACTGCGTTTTGTGAAGCCATTGACGCCCGAGAAGGTGTGACGACTGGAATCTCGGCGTACGATCGGGCGCGCACCATCAAAGTTGCCATCGATCCTGCCACCCGGCCCGCCGATCTGGCACGGCCGGGGCATGTGTTTCCGCTGCGGGCGCGTAAAGGCGGGGTTTTGGTTCGCGCCGGACAGACGGAAGCTTCGGTAGACCTGGCGCGGCTGGCGGGACTGGTGCCGGCGGGCGTGATCTGCGAGATCATGCGCGACGATGGGACCATGGCTCGCGTCCCCGATCTCATCGAGTTTTGCGCCACTCACAGCCTGAAGCTGCTGACCGTGGCGGAAGTGATTCGTTATCGCATGCAGCATGAGCGCCACGTGCATCGCGTCGGCGAAGCCCTGATCGATACGCGCTATGGCGAGTTCCGCCTTATCGCTTACGAGACTGAAGTGGACGGCGGCGAGTCGCACATGGCGCTGGTGCGCGGGGATATCGAAAGCGGCGATGAGCCCGTGCTGGTGCGCATGCACTCGCATTGCCTGATGGGCGATGTATTTGGATCGACCGGCTGCGACTGTCATGCCACCATCGAAGGGTCGATGCAGAGGATCGCGCAGGAAGGGCGCGGGGCGCTGATCTATCTGCATCAGACTTCCAAAGGCTTTTCGGTGGAGAAGCTGGCGGAGCGAACTGCGCTGACGTTTCATCGGGAAAAACGTCTGCCATCATTGCCAGACAGCGAACGTAAGACCCAGCGTGAGGTCGGCATTGGAGCACAGATTCTTTCCGACCTGAATCTGCGGCGGATTCGGCTGCTGACCAACCATCCCCGGAAAGTTGCGGGGTTGGAGGGATTCGGGATCGAGATTGTGGAGCAGATTCCGGTGGCGCTGGAGCGGGCGGGCAGCAAGAGTCGGTAGTCCTTAGGCGCGTTTCTTCGGTCATGAACTTCAAAAGCTTTTAACCGCAGAGGTCGCTGAGGTGACGCAGAGGACGCAAAGAAAATCTGACTGCGGTACTGC
>WNFA01002999.1_pt1 | contig 14019 bp, 9 predicted proteins | sample 5400481 | NCBI WGS metagenome assembly WNFA01 (sample SAMN13153340, study PRJNA577476) | soil metagenome | isolation source: 120 cm saprolite under Douglas fir tree site 2 hole 1 replicate 2 | place: USA:California | collected 2015-04-18 | reverse complement strand
GCAACGTAGAACACTCCAGTGAGATTCACGGCAATTACTTTGTCCCAATCTTCCGGCGTGATGTCGAGAAAGTTATGACGTATGCTGATGCCGGCATTGTTCACCAGCACATCCACACCGCCCATGAGGCGAATCGCTTCGGCAAAGGCCGCTTGCACCTGTTTAAGTTTCGAAACATCGGCGTCGAGCGCCGCGGCTAGGCCGGGCAGTTCGCGCAGGATCTTCCGCCGCGCCTCCGCGTCGCGGTCGAGCACGCACACCACCGACCCCTCTTCGAGAAACCGCGCTGCCGTGGCTGCTCCAATGCCACTGGCGCCGCCAGTGATCAGAATTCTTTTGGCTTTCAGCCCGCGCACTCGCCCCTCCACAAAAGAAAATCGGGCAGATCAGAATACCTGTCTGCCCGCGATCCCGCCATCACCGTGAGAAGTTTACGTCAGCTAACCTGCCACACCGTATCCAGCACCGTCCCATCCACCCACTTCACCACCGCGCATGGACGATTTCCCAACTTCGGCCGCGCCGGCTTGCCGCAAATTCTCTCGACTTCCGCCTTGACGTCATGAATTGGGCGAACCGGCAGCTTCGATCCCTTTACCGCATCGAGCAGGTCCGTGCGCCGCGGATTGATCGCAATTCCACGCTCGGTCACGACCACGTCGATCATCTCGCCCGGCCCTGCCATCGTAGTGACCTCGTCGACGATCACAGGAATGCGATCGCGAAACGAAGGCAGCGCGAGAATCGTGCAGCCTGCAAACAGGCAGTTCTGCCATCCGCCAATGCCGTGCAGCAAGCGCCCATCGGAGTGCGTCACCACGTTGGCGTTGAAGTTCACGTCAACCTCGGTCGCGCCCAGCACCACGGCATCGACTAGCGAAGCGAAGTTCCCTTTACCGTGATAGTTATACGAAGTGAACGGCGAAGTGGCGACGTGCCGCGGATCGCTCGCCATCGACTTCACGCCATCGAGATCAAACGTCTGCCCATCCAGGATGTAATCGGTCAGCCCTTCTTGCAGCAACTCGACCAGGAATTTGGTTGACCCGCCACGAACAAAGCGCGCCTTCACGCCATCCTCTTTCATCATCTGCTTCAGATACTGCACGAATGCCAGCGCGATCCCGCCCGCTCCAGCCTGAAACGAAAATCCGTTCTTCATGATTCCCGCTGTCCGCAAAAACCGTGCTACCAGCTCCGCGATCCGCAGCCGGTCCGGCGAACGCGTAATCTGCGTCGTGCCGGAAACAATCTTCGACGGATCGCCAATCGATTCCACCTCCACCACAAAGTCCACGTTGTTGCCCTGAATCTGCCAAGGCACACACGGAAACGGCACCAGGTTATCGGTGACCACGATCACGCGATCAGCGTAGATCGAATCGGCTAGCGCAAAACCCAGCGAGCCACAAGCCGACTTGCCGTGCGAGCCATCCGCATTCCCGAAAAAATCGGCGGTCGGCGCGGCAATCACGGCGATGTCAATGTGGACTTCTCCGTCCTGGATCGCCTGGTAGCGGCCGCCATGAGAACGCAACACACCCATGCCGCGCATCTTCCCCTGCGTGCAGTAGTCGCCCAGCGGCCCGTTCATTGAGCCCTCGATGTGATGGATCACGCCTTTCTCCATCAACTCGATCGCATTTGTTTGGGAAGGAAACGACGCGCTCGGGAACCACATCAGATCCTTGACGCCGATCCTGGCCGCTGCCTCCAGCGCCATTAGCGCAACTTTATCGCCGTCGCGCAGATGATGATGGTTCGAGATCGCCATCCCGTCGCGCAATCCGCACTTGCGCAGCGCCGTTTCCAAATCGGCCACACGCTTATCGCCACTATCTGGATAGTCTTTATTCGAGCAGATTACCGGCGCCGCCTTCCGCCCGCGCGGTTGATATTTTCCAGCGCCCAGAAACGGAATCTGCGGCCTGCCGTTTACCATCGTAGGCACCGCCCGCCCTGCGGCGTTATGTGCCAGTTCTACTCGTTCATTCGCGCTCACACTCACGAAATCACTCCCATCGCCTTCGCCCGCTCCACCAATTTCAGCGCCCGCTGCACCACTGGCGGATCGATCATCTTCGAACCCAGACTCACCACGGCCAATCCCTTGTTCTGCGCTTCCTCAAAAGCGGCAACCACTTTCCGCGCCTTTTCGATCTCGACCGCCGTCGGTTGGAACGCTTCGTGGACCACGCGAATCTGGCCAGGATGAATGCACCCCATGCCTTCGAATCCCGCAGCCCGCGAGGCTTCTCCCCATCGTCGCAAGCCGTCCATGTCGGCAACATCGCTGAAAACGGAGTCAATCGCCTGCACTCCAGCGGCGCGCGCCGCATTCACCACGCGCGATCGTGCATATTGCGACTCACGCCCCTCCACGGTCTTCACCACGCCCAGATCGGCCGTGTAGTCCTCGAGCCCAATCGTCAGCGCCGCCACCTTTTCGCTCGCCGTCGCGACAGCGAATGCGTTCTCGATCCCCAGCGCCGACTCCAAAATCGGCATGATCCAAATCGGTCGGATAATTCCGTTACGCTCCTTGATCTCGCCGATCATGCGATCCACTTCCCTGACCTGCTCGGGCTCCTCGACCTTCGGAATCAGAATCAGATCCGGACTCTCGCCCACCACCTCCGCCAGATCTTCCAGTCCGAGCGGCAACTGGTTAATGCGCACCATGCGCTCGCACGATCCGAAATCAACCGCCCGCAAGGTATTTCGCACCAGGATGCGAGCGGCATCTTTCTCGCCGCGATGCACCGAGTCTTCCAAATCGAGAATCACGGCATCCGGCGCGTGCAATGACGCATTGATGTAGTACTTCGGTTCGGAGCCCGGCAGATAGAGACGCGAACGGCGTAACCGGTCCTTTTGCGACGGTGCCGGCAGCGGATGTGACTCGGGCAGCGAGCATTTGCCGAGCGCGATTCCTGCGCGCCTGGCCGCGGCCTCGATGCGAGCCGCGATAACAAAAGGCAGCGCGCCTTCATCATGAATCGAAACCCGCGCGTGCTTCACTCCAAGTTCGCTTAGAACTTCTCGCGTTTGTTCGAGGATCGCCGCGCCATAATAGGGCGCAACCCGCGACTCCAGTGAGATCTCGACTCCGCCGCTGTCCCGCGCCTCAAAGGCGACGTGCACGTCCGATCGAACCTCTTTGCCCCAATGGCCTGCCTCGGCCGAACGCGGGGACGTAGTCTCGACAGCGCTGCTCATAAACTCCTCAACTCGCAATCCTCAATTCGGAGACCATCGACCAGCGGGCTTATTTCAGTTTCTCCAAAATTGCGTCGGTCATCTGCACCGTCGAAGCCGCGCCCTGGCTGATGGCTTTCGGCCCACCGGTAAAGCGCATCATATCGTAGGTTCGGACTTTACCTTCACGCACCACATCCGTAATCGCCTTGCGGATGCGATTTGCCTTCTGATCTTCGCCAACATGATCGAGCATCATCGCCGCCGAAAGAATCATCGCAATGGGATTTACGATGGGCGGATTCAGCTCGGCATACTTCGGCGCGGATCCATGTGTCGGTTCGAATACCGCCACGTCGTCGCCAATGTTGCCGGACGCGGCGAATCCGAGGCCACCTACCAGTCCCGCGAACGCGTCGGATAGAATGTCGCCGAAGAGATTCGAGGCCACCACGACGTTGTACTCTTCCGGATTTTTGTTCAGCCACATCAATTGCGCGTCGATGTTCGTCGACCACAGCGTAATTCCCGGATAATTTGCCGCAACCTCTTTTGCCACTTCTTCCATCATCCCCGAAGTTTCGCGCACCACATTCGGCTTCTCGCAAATTGTGACGCCCTTGAACCCGCGCTTCTTCGCATATTCGAAAGCCGCAGTCACAATGCGCTGGGCCGCCTTGCGAGTGATGATGCGGCAACTCACCGCGATCTCTGGGCCGGGTACGTCTGCAAACGCCTTGAACCTGGGATGGCTGTTCAACGCTGCGCGCACGATCTCCGAGGGGTCCGTCCACTCCACACCGGCATACATGCCCTCCGTACCTTGCCGGAACACGGTGGTGTCAATTTGTGGTTCATCGTAGCCACCGTCTTTTTTCCGAATGTAGTTCAAGGGATTGCCCGTGAATCCAACACAGGGCCGCATGCAGATATCAAGATTGAATTTCTGCCGCATGGTCACGATCGGCGAGTAATAAACGTAACCCTTGCCCTGCAGTTCGGGTCTAAGCTCCGCCTGCGCCGCCTTGTTCGGCTTCGAAGTAATCGCCCCAAATAATCCCAACTTATGCTTAGTTAGTAACTCGATCGTCCGGTCCGGCAACGCATTGCCCTGCGCGCACCAGCATTGCCATCCGATATCGGCATGAAAGTATTCAGCGTCAAACCCAACCGCCTTTAAAACCCGCAACGACTCCGGCAGAACCTGGTTTCCGATGCCGTCCCCCGGCATGGTGATGACTGTGTATTTCGCCATAATGCTCCTTAAGATTTCTACCGCCGAGACGCCGAGTGCGACGAGACAAAGCAGATCCTTCGCTTCGCTCAGGATGACAATTCAGGTAAGATATTTGATTTTCTCGGCGCCCTCGGCGTCTCGGCGGTGAAACGGCCTACGTGCCCAACCGCTTCGCCACCAGATTCTCCACTCCCCCCGCAATGACCAGCGCCTGCGGCACGCTGCCCAGTGCCGGAAAAGCAAATTGTTCTCCGCGCCAGGAAATCGTGCTCGAGGTGAAATCGATATCAATCTCATCCCCAGGAATAATCGTCTTCTCCTTAGCCGCGATCTCCTTCGCAAACTGCTCGCGCACACGGGCCACTAAATCCGGAACTTCAATACACAAAAAGCCATTGTTGAACGCATTCCGCAGATAGGTCTGCGAGAAACTGGCCGCGATCACCAGTGGAATGCCTTTCGCCTTCAGACACGTGACCGCCTGTTCGCGGCTCGACCCGGTACCAAAGTTGAACTGGCTGACGATCACGTCACCCGACTTCGTGCGCGCAGCGAACTGTGGATCGTAATTCTCCATCACCACCCTCGCCATCATTTCCGGAGTCATGTCGTCGCGATAGGTGTAGTCCTTACCGTAAATGGCATCGGTGTTGACATTATCCTGCGGCATGAACACCATCCGCCCCCTCACACGCTGAGGAAAGCCCGGCAGGATTTCAACTTTCTCCGCTCCGCCCGTCGGCGATGCCAATTCGGTATAAGCCCTCTGCGGCGCGCGAATTGCGAACTCATGCGGCCCGCGAATATAACCGGCAACCGCTGACGATGCCACCACTTCCGGACTCGCCAGGTAACACTTCGCATCCCGCGATCCCATGCGGCCTTTGAAATTTCGATTCGTCGCTGAGATGCCGACCTCGCCCGCCTCAAGCAATCCCACGCCGAGGCCAATGCACGGCCCACAGCCCGACGGCAGCGGCTGCGCGCCCGCATCCATCAATGTCTGCCAGATGCCACGCTTCTCCGCTTCTTCCTGCACCCATTTACTCGCGGCGCTCAAGTAGAAATTCACGCCCAAAGCAACTTTCCGACCTTTAAGCACCTTCGCCGCCGCCGCCAAATCTTCTACCCGCGAATTCACGCACGAAATCAGATACGCCTTCTGGATCACAACTTTGTTCTTCTCAATTTCAGCCAGCGACTGCATCGCCTGCACAGTGTCGGGCCCCGACACGTGGGGCGTCACTTGCCCGAGGTCGAGCGTAATCCGAGCGGCATAGACTGCGTCGGCATCCGGAGTCGCAGCGTTCTTCTCCCAGTTCGCGATATCATTTTCTGAAAACCGCTCCACACCCATCGCCTTGAGCCGCTGGTGAATGCCGCGCAAATACCGGATCGTGACCTCGTCCACGGGAAACCACCCCACGAGCGGTCCCCACTCCGTCGTCATATTCGAGATCGAAAGCCGCGCGTCCATCGAGAGCGACGCCACTCCCGGCCCCGTAAACTCGACCGCCGCATTCAGGCATTCGTCGTGGTTATACAGCCCGCATAAAGTGATAATGACGTCCTTGCCGGTGACGCCGTCCGGCAACTTGCCTTCCAGTACCACCTGAACCGACCGCGGAATCTGCCACCAGAATTCGCCCGTGGCCCACACCGCGGCTGCATCCGTGCGAACGATCGGCGTTCCAATTGCGCCCAGCGCGCCATACATATTTGAATGCGAATCCGATGCAACCACGAACGAACCGGGGACCACATATCCCCGCTCCACCATGATCTGGTGTCCAATGCCCGATCCGGCAGGATAGAAGTCCACGCCCTGCTCTTTGGCGAACGCTTCAATCGCGCGGTACTTCTTTTGGTTCGCTTCATCCTGATTCTGGATGTCATGGTCGAGTGCGAACATGAGCTGCTGCGAGTCCTTCACCTTCTTTGCGCCGATACCCTTGAACTTGCTCATCACTGCCGACGTGTTGTCATGCGTCATACAGCGATGCGGACGAATCGACAGGAAATCCCCTGTCCGAAGCGGCCGCGCCGGCCCTTCCGTCATGTGTTTCTGCGCGATTTTCTCAACGATGGTCTGACCCATGATGACTCCCGATTACTCAGCCTCTCCGCTTTAACTCGAATCCCAGATACATCATCTGCCCAATGTGATGGTGCAGGTGGGTCGCACACGACAGGAACATGCCAAATCGATTCTTGGCGTCCGCACCAACCGCCTCGTATGACTTCGACCAGTCTTCCGCGGACTGAATATCGATTGCGCCAAGCACCATCTCAATCGCCTGATCAAATTTCTCCAACACTTCCGCCTTGGATGGCCGAGTCGCGTCCGAAAACTCCAGCGGACGATCCCGCACATAGCCCGTCCCCCCAATCTGTGCCCCGATGTAGTAGTTTAAGTTCCCCGTGAGATGCAGGACGAGATGGCCAAAGCTGTTGCCGAATGCGAAGGGCTTGGCCCAAAACTGCTGGTCGCCCAGCGGAGAGGCCAACTTGCTAACCACGTCGGCCAGTTCCTTGTAACGAGCCGTCAAGCCCGATGCAATCGTCGACTTCAGATCCGCCATGGGTCACTCCTGCGTATGGTAAAGCCGTCCGCCACCAGACGCCGGCCTTCGTCCGGCTGGACGGACGAATGCGTCCGTCCCTACGTGATCGATGCTAACGACGCATCGTGCTCGCCTTCTTGACAACTCTTGTTTTCAGCTTCGAAACGTTCGTTTTGCCATGGAGTGCTTTCTTCTTCACATCGGCCTTCATCAGCGCCATCAGTTTCGAGACCGAACCGCATTTCTCCAGATTCCAAATCGCGTCAATCAGCTTGTTCTGCGCCTTCGCCGAAAGAACACCCTCGGCCAGCGCGCGGAATTTCTCTTCAATCTCCGCATCGCTCAGCGGATTTCGCGGATCGCCCTTCGGATAGTCCAGCTGCTTCGAGAATTTCCGCCCGCCGGTCGTCGTAATGTTTACAATTACCCGCTGCAGCGCCGGGAAAACTTTTTCAATCTCGGGATCGGCCACAACTTCCACTTTTTTCAATTGTGCGCGAATCGTCGGGTCCATGATCTTCTTCATCTCGAGTTGCGCCGGCGTCACTTGCCGGTCCACCAGCGCTGCTGCAATCACGTATGGCAGCGAATGGTCTGCCGTCTCCTTCGTCCGTGGATCGTACTTGCTCGGGTCGGAAAGAATGTCAGCCGCGCGGGCTAGCGACCGGATCTGAATCTTATCCACTTGATCCGGACGCAGGTCGTTGCTCTTCACCAGATCAAGCACCGCGGAAATTGGAGCGTGCGTCAGGGCCTCAGTCGGAAAAAATTTCATTCCGCACTGCGTGATGCGCCACGACTCGCCGAGTCCGTCTGTCAGCAGGTTCTGTTTCCACTCAGGACCGTAGCAGTGCACCAATCCTTCCTTGCCGTCGATTACGTGCTCGGGACCGGTGTAGCCCCGCTCGGCTAGCAGCGCCGCCAGAACGCCGCTCTGCGTAGCCATCGGATCGACGGTATTCTTCATCATCGTCAGCTTTCCCGCAGTGACTGCGCCCATCGTGCAATGCCGCGAAGCTGAAATCCCGATCGCGTGCTGAATCTTTTCCCAACTCAGATGCAGCGCGCGTCCCGCCACGATCGGCGACACAAAAGCAGTCAAAGTCGCATGATGCCAGCCGCGCTCGCGGATGCCCGGAAAAGCCGCCTCGCACAACCGCATTTCGAATTCGTGGCCCAGCACAAATCCAACGATCAATTCCTTGCCGTCGCTCTTGGCGCGCTCACAGCACGCCATCGCGGCCGGAAAAATATCGGAAGGATGCGACGGGTCCTGTTTCCAGTAAATGTCGTTGTAATCCATGCAGCGGATCATGAGGGCATTCGCTAGCGACGCTGAAACCGCGTCCATCTTCTGGCCCGTGCCGATCACGGTCGCCGGCCCGCGTCCGGCAATCTCCTTCAGCACTTCGAGCGCGATGATCACGTCATGCTGCCGATATCCGCCCATCGCGCAGCCTACCGAATCGAGCAGGAAACGCTTGGCCTGGTACACCGCGTCCTGCGAGAGCTGCTTGTATTCAAGTCCAGCAGCCCAGCGGGACATGGTCGCGGTGATGGTTTCTTTGCTGGTAGTTAGATGTGTCGACAACGACATCTCCTCTACGAATGCAGCTATTAGTCGTCAGTGTTCAGTCGTCAGTAAAATCCTGACACCTTACTTGGCTTTCACGTTCTTTGGATTCTTGAACGGCAGAAACGCCATGAAATCCGCGTGATGCACAATGAACGCTTCGGTCGTGCGCTTCACCAGATCGCCTTCGGCCGCGTGCGCGGCAATGATGTGGCACACCGCATCCGGCACGCCACACTCCATCGCCAGCGCGACTCCGGTAAACGGATGTCGCAATGCTTCTCCGCGCTCGCTTTGCCGGCTCTTACCGTCCGGACCGATTTCATACTCCAGCAACTTGCCGACGTCCGCCAGAATCGCGCCCGCAATCACCACGTCCGCGTCGATCGGCAGCGCTCGCCCCATGAAGTCCGTCATCGCTTTCGCACTGTCTCGCGCTATATGCACCACGCAGCGTTTGTGCTCCATGAATGTAATCGGACAATTCGGAACCAGCAGAGTAAAAGGAATCCGATTCAGGTCGTCAGGCTTCAGCGGACTGCGCTCAAGCGCCTTGATCCACGTTTGCGTCACCTGCTCCCGAAGCTTGGAATCGCTGATCCACTGAATCTCCGGCCACAGTCGTTCGACGGCCTCCCGCATGAGCAGGACCTCCCTTACAAGACTTACTAGATTATCGGAGTCCATACGGATGCGTCGAGGGGAGGCAGTTCTCGAGCCGGCACACGGAAATTCAACTCGCAAATCAACTGTGGAGACGCGGCAAGCCACGTCTCTACAGAGGAAGCGGTTGCGAATCGACTACTTGCTTGAATCGATGGAGAGCAACTCGATGCTGCATCCCGAGCCGCCGCAACTCAACAACCCGCGACGAACGATCTTCACCGACGACACATCCGGAAACCGCACGGGGAAGTCTTTCTCCCGAAGCTGTTCGCCCGCCGCTCGTAAGCTTTCGTCACCGTCAACAAACTCGGCGCGCTCTGGACGGGGCGAGCTGTCGAACACGAGGTTGAACCGCGCCGAAACTGGCTTGCTTGTGATAACGCCTAACTTTACCGTGCGTGCTTGCGTCAACTCCACCGGCGCCTGTGCGGCATCTTTTTCCGCCGCGCTTTTCTCTGCAGGGCCGAGATCGCCAGCCAGTTTCGCCAAGCGCGCCCGCGAATCCTGCACTTCATTAGTGCTTCCGCCCGCAGCCACCGCCAGCGCATACATATGACGCGCCTTCTCCGCCTGCCCTTGCTTTTCGAGTACCTGACCCAGCCGGTTGCCAACCGTACCCGACTGGCTCAGAAGCCACGCCGAAGTGAGAAACTGCATCGCTGCCAGATTTTCGCCACGCTGAAATTTCGCCCATCCCATCCGCGACCAGGCCAGCGCCACCAGTCGCATCGATGAAAACGCCGACGGCCCCAGCCGGTCCAACTCGCCCGAGTCAAACTGCCCTCCAATGTCGTAAAGAACCTGCTGCGCATCGTTCTCGGTTTGCGCCGGATCAATGTCGTTCTTCAACGCCGCCGCGAAAATATCCTGACCCGAATCCCCGCCCACACTGCCCGTCAGCCCCTTCATCAACTCTTGAGCTTTCGCATTCTCTCCCAGCCGCCCATACACCTGCGCCAGCGCCATCTTCGTTTCCGAGTCATCCGGAGGAATCGCGGCGGCCGCTTCCAGTTCCGTCCGCGCGTCGGCATCCCGCCCCAGCTGCGCCAGCAACAAGCCGAGATTTTTGTGCGTCGTTTTTTCGTACGGAGCCGTCTCCAGCTGCTTGCGATACGCTGCGATCGCCTCGTCGGTCTTCCCCGTCTCCTGCAGCTCCATCGCCAGGTCGCCATTCGCGTGCTTGTGATTCGGATCCAGTTCGATCTGCTTGCGGAACGCGGCGATCGCTTCAGAGTGACTGTTGGCTGCGGCGTATGCCAGTCCCAGGTCATACCAGCCGTCTTTCACTCCCGGATTCACCAGGGTCGCATCCCCGTCGACTGCGCGCTTCAGCAAGTCAACCGCCGTGCGATAATCCTTGCTCTGCAGCGCCTTCACTCCCGCTTTATGCAGTTCCGCGGGAGTTCCTTCCATCTTCGAAGCCGCCGTCTCCGCCCCTTGCCCCGACGGCGTCAGGATCGTGCACGACAACACCTGATCTTCGTCGCTGCGCGTTACATTGCGAAAGGATTCGTAGTCCGCGCGCCGCGCCGCCGCCACTTCATTCGTCTTTACAACAAGTTTGCGCTCGCCTTCCAGAATTCCCTTGTTCTGCGAGTACGTCGATGAATAGTCGCCATAATCGCGCGACATTTTCACCGCGGTTGGAGTACGCACCGTGTAGTTGGAGGGAAACTGCAATCGGACCCGGTAATCCATTTCACCCGCGGGACCGATGTTCAAGGGTTCCTTGCTCTTGTCCGACGCTCGAACCGCCGGCATCCCAAGCGGCGGGATCGGACGAAAATTCACGCTCGCCGATGGCACTACAAAATAGCGGTCCTGATGCAGGCGATACTTCAGATGAAAAGGCTTGCTCGTGTCCTCGATGGGATCGAGTTGAACGTCATCGACGTCACCCGGCAAGCCCCAACCCGCAGAGAGGAGTTTCACAAAATCCTTCCACTGCGCCTGCGAGAATCGGCGGAAGCTGACGCGCATCGGCCAATCGCGATCTCCTTGGGCCGTGACCTCCAGCGTCGCGTCGAGCGCGCCGAACTCGCTGAACTTTCCGTCGAGCGTGAAGTGCATGAAGGTCTTGACCGGCGAATCCGCCGGCGTCCTCTGCAAGCCGCCCTCGCTATCCTCCGACGCCACCACTGCTTGTTTGTTTCGCAGTTGGTAAAGGATCAGCCCATAAGGCGCCACTTCAGGAGTCGTATCCAGCCAGGTCAGCCCCGTTCCCAGTCGCGCCGCCGTGATTACGTGATCGAACTGTGCCGGCGAGGGAACCTCCGCGTCCAGTTTGCGCGTGCTGTGGATGAGCACCGGATAACTCTGAATTCCCTCCGCCCGCAGCAGCGCGGAAAGCAGCGTGTGCTTGTCCTTGCAATCACCGTAGCCATTTTGCAAAACGTCCGAGGCCGAGTGCGGCTGATAACGCCCGACTCCGAGCGAGATGCTCACGTAACGCACATTCCGCGCCACGAAATCGTAGAGCCGTCGCGCCTTCTCGGTGGGCGTGTCGGCTCCCTTGGTGAGTTCCAGTGCCTTTTTTCGCACGCCGTCGTCCACCGTCATGCGCTCGCCCTGCAGCTTTGCGTACCATTGGGAGACTTGCTTCCAGTCCGTGAAAGTTGTCAGCTGCACGTCGGGACCGGTGTCCTCGTCCGTCTCTTCTTTATCTTTATCTTTGTCGCGATCCGGCTGGATGTCCTTCACCACCCACGTGTAGACGCGGCGGTCTCCCGTCTCCTGAATGTCTGGCTTGCGCGTCGGCGTCTTGAGCTTCACGTCACGCGCCTTTGGGATGTCAATCTCCAATCGATCTTCGTTGACCACCACACCCTTCGGAAATGAATGTTCGTACCAGAAGTTTCCCGCGGCGAGCGGCGTGAGAACGCGCGTCACAGTGCGGTATTCCAGCGTGTCCCCGGGCTGTAGCCCAGCCACGGAAATATGCCGCTGCCGGTAGTCGCTGTACATGGGAGCTTCTTTCAGCACATCGGGAGCAAAATCCTGCGCCGTCGAATCCGGCGTCACGACGACTTTCCCATCGGGCTTGCGCACCCGGACGTATTCGACGTCCAACTTCTCGGTCGCCGAGGAGTATCCGAAAACCAGTTGGCCGAATTCTTCCACGCCCGCCTGGCTCTGAATCCGAACGACGGCCTCGGTCTCGCTCACTTCGGTTCCGTCGTTTTCAAAGTGGGCACGATTTAGAATTCGCTCAAAGACCGCGGCCTCTTCAGAGTTAGCGTTATTCGGCTTCTGCTGCGATGAAGAAGAAGCTGGAGCCTGCGCCAGAACATGCGCGCTCATCAACCAGACGAGTGCGCAGACGAGCGAGCAGCCGAGTAAGAAGCCAACCATCACGTGTGACACACGATTGGACATATTGCAGTTCTTTTACGCCGTGCCCAGCGTAAAATCAAACGAACCAGAATGAATTTCACCAAAATCATTCGGCTCATTGCGATCCCGATCTGTTTTTGTGGGCTGCTTGCGGCGCAGGCTCCCCCACTTGCCGTTGTGGACGAACCTCTGCCTCCAATCGATGCGGGCGTGGATTTCCACATTCTTCTGCATGCCACCGGCGGCGTTCCGCCCTACGTCTGGAGCGTGGCCAATGGCGATCTTCCCGACGGAGTCACGCTCACCCTGGAGGGCCTGCTGGCCGGACGCCCCGCCAAGCCCGGGGCTTTCACGTTTACCTTAAGAGTCGAAGACTCCGGCCATCCCGCGCACTCCATTAACAGAGATTTGCGGGTCGTGGTCGCCACGTCTCTGTTGATCGAATGGCTTCAACCTCCAAAGGTCCGCGACAACCGGATTGACGGCGCTGTCCAGGTCTCCAATGGCTCCGACGACAACTTCGATCTGACCGTCATCATCGTGGCCGTCGCCGACAACGGGCGAGCGACGGCAATCGGCTACGAGCATTTACCGCTGAAGGCCGGCGCGATCAGCGTAAAAATTCCCTTTGGCAACACGCTACCTCATGGCGCCTACGTGATCCATGCCGATGCCATTGCTGAAATCCCCGCCAGGAAAGCCATCCTTCGGCAGCGACTCCAAACCCCCCAACCTTTGCAGATCGTGCAAGGTCCTTAGCTGCTATTGCCCCTGCCGCGTAACTGATCTAATTCAGTATTACTGAGGATCGTGCTTGCCCAACCTGAGTTTCGCTACATAGCATTCTTCGTGGACGGGCTTCCCGTCCTCGCTGACCTTAGCGTCCTCGAGCGAGATTGGGTTGCCACAGATGGCGCACTTAATTGGCGCATGGAATGTTGGCATGGCAGCGTATCGTAACACTACGCGGCCAACAAAGCCCGAATCGTTTGGTACCCGTTGGCAACGGGAGGGGGCGCATCCACAATTACTGTCGTTACTCCGGCGGGTAGCGTTGTGATAACTGCGGCGCACTAGCTTTTTCTTGCTTTTTGGGCGTACTTCGACTAAATTTCACATTCCCCCAATTTTAATGAGCGGGCAAGGCGGAAACTTGCCTCAGGAGTGGTGGGCATGAAGAAGCGGAGCTATATCGGGCTCGCGTTGGGCGCGCTGGTGGTGGTGGGAGCGGTGTTGAGCCTCCCGAGTTGTGGAAACGATAAAAAACTGGTGAACATTGCGGTTCAACCGGCACTTGCTACCTATGGGACGCCGCAAGCGGGACTGATTCAGTTCAGCGCCATTGGAACTTACATCCATCCGCCATCAACGGTGGACATCACCACGAAGGTAACTTGGAGTACCGATGTCCCAGAACTGTTGACGCTCAACGTTGACGGGGTGGCTGG
>WNFA01002998.1_pt1 | contig 14019 bp, 8 predicted proteins | sample 5400481 | NCBI WGS metagenome assembly WNFA01 (sample SAMN13153340, study PRJNA577476) | soil metagenome | isolation source: 120 cm saprolite under Douglas fir tree site 2 hole 1 replicate 2 | place: USA:California | collected 2015-04-18 | reverse complement strand
AACCACCGGATATCGCACCGCCCGCTTCCTCGGTGACCCCAGACTCTTCTCCGGAGGGGGAAATCCGCTTCAGCCCGGCTCGGAGTACGACCGGGTCCACCAGCGCGTCGCCGCGCACGTTCTGAAGCGAACGCCTTTGCTTCAGCTCGCGGCGGTGATGAACACCGAGCTGTGGAAGCCGGCGGTGGCGTCGCTGCTGCGCAGCGAGGAAGGGCTCTCGCGGCCGCTGCAGCTTTGGAATGCGTTGCCTGGAGCGGTTCGGTATCGCGCTGCCCGATTCCTCAAAGCGAGCTATCGGCCGATCGCCGTCATTTCCGGCCCGCCCGGGCAGGTCCAGGGCCCCGCCCTGGACGCGTTCTACCGGCAGCACGAGGTCGGGCTTGAGCGCGAGGCGGACATCCTCGTCTTCGGGGTGCCCGACGTAGGTCCCGCTTCAGTCCATTCCTCCCAGAACCCGATCCTCGCCGCCAACGTTGCCCTGGGCTACCTCTCGAACTTCTTCGCCGGCAAGCCCCTCTTGAAGAAGGGCGGGGCGATCGTTTTTGCCAACCCGCTGCACCCGGTGTTCAACCGCGCGACCCATCTTCCCCATCAGGAGTTCTACGAGAAGGTCCTCCGGCACGAGCGGGATCCGGTGGCGATTCACGAGCGCTTCGAGCCCTACTTCGCGGGCCGGCCGGAGTTCGTGTCCAGCTATCAGAAGCGGTTCGCCTTCCACGGCACCCATCCCCTCTATGCCTGGTATCTGTGTACCCCGGCGCGCCAGCGGGCGGGCAGAATCTTCGTCGCCCACGGCGACCCGCGCGCCTGTGCGCGATTGGGCTTTACCCCCGCCAAGGACGTCGAGGACGGGCTGCAGGAGGCCGCGGATTTCGTCGGCAACCCGCGGCCGTTCACCGTGGTGTTGCAGCTTCCGCCGCCTTATTGGGCGCGGGTGCACTGAGAAAGGCAGCCACGCTCGGCTGTTGCGCTTCGCGGTAAGCGCTGCACAGGCTCAGCTGCTCGAGGGCCTGGGTGAGAATGCGGGGCCCGCCGGTGTGCTTCGTGGATCGATCCGCGAAGAAGTGCTCCATCTCATCGCGCCGAGCCTCATCGCACAGACCGACCGCCACCGTAGGCAACCTGGCGGCGGTGTCGCGCGGCAGCTTGGCGGCCAGCGCGTCGAAGTTCTGCCGGACGAACTCGTAGACCAGAAGCTGGGTGCCCGGGTCTTTGTGCTCCCCGAACAACAAGGTCGTCGCCTCGCGGGCATCAAACTCACCGGAGAGGACGATCCGGAGCGCTCGTTCAACAATTCGCGGATCGCGGAAGCCGGACATCGCCCTGAGAAGGTAGCCGCGCTCGCGCAGGCGGGTTTCCTTCCTCGCTTCCTGGTGGAAACGCTCGAACAGCGCATCGTCACCGTGCGCCGCCGCCGAGCGAAGCACTGCATCGACCATCTCCGGTTCGATCCCGGAGCGATCTCGCAACCAGCGATCGGTCAGCTTGCGGGCTTCGGCGAGCAGCGAGGCATCCTCCCCCAGATCCGCGACCAGGCCGACGAGCGAGGCGCGCAACAGACGGGTCTCATCGCCTTCACCGGGCCGTGCCTTCCAGCCAAGCTCGCGGGCCTTCTTTCCGAAAGTGCGCTGCAGATAGTGGACGAAGTTGGGCCGCTTCGAGCCTGGAACCAGGTAATCGCCGATCGATGAGGCCGTCCGCGCACGGGAGCCGCCCTCGCCTGCCAAAAAGGCGGCCGCGCTGCCGATCAGATGGCGGTCGCCACCTGCAACCAGCGAGGGAATCAGGGTCAGAGCGTCAGCAGCCGGCATTTTTCCGGAGTGAACGGCCGCCTGTACGTCGGCGAAAAAAGCAAGCCGATCGCTCGCGGAGAGCTGGCCGGAGCGCTTGGCCCAGAGGTTTGCCACCAGCTTTCGCTCGAGCGCGACGCGGTAATAGCCATCTGCGGAGTCGGCCATCACCCACGATGGGCAGCCTTGCGCCTGCAGCGGCACCTCCGCCGAAGCGGTGGTGAGCAAGAGGCATTGGCGAGCTTCGGAAGCACCGGTCCCGTAGCGCGCGCAAATCGGAATCTGCCAGCTCTGCTGGGTCGAGCCCTTCGATCCCAATGGGAGATACCGCTGCTGCGCGAGCACCAACTTGGGCTCTTTTCCCCGCTCGCACTTGAGCGAGATCGAGACGATCGGGACGCCGGGCTGGTCGAGGAACGTCGAGAACGGGGTCGCCATATCCCGTCCCGACTCGGCGTTCATCGCGGTGAGGAAGTCATCGGCGGTCGCATTTCCCCAGGCATAGGTCTTCAAATACCGCTGCACCCCGCGCCGGAATGTCTCCTCGCCGACCCAGTTCTCGAACGTCGCGAGAACCGCGCCGCCCTTGGTATAGGTAATCTGGTCGAAGGCATTGGCGATGTCGTGCTTCGAGTCGATCGGCTGATGGATCTTTCGCGCGCTGATCAAACCATCGCCGCTCATCACGTCCGACCGTGCTTGCTGCACCGAAAGGGAGTTGCCCCATTCGGGCCAGAGGCGACCGACGATCTTCTCCCCCAGCCAGGTGGCAAATGACTCGTTCAGCCAGGTGTCGTCCCACCATTTCATCGTCACCAGATCTCCGAACCACTGGTGGGCAAGCTCGTGGGCGCAGACGCTGGCGTAGCGGCGCTTCTGGGAGAGCGACTGGTCCGCCGGTCTGGTCAGAATCAAAAGCTGCGAGTACGTCACCAGCCCCGGATTCTCCATCGCCCCACCGCTTTGCAGCACCGCGATCTGGTCGAGCTTCTCGTAGGGGTAGGGCGATCCGAAGTAGTCCTCGAGCGCGGCGATGATTCTGGGGGTGACTTGCGCGGCATACTGCGCTTCCCCGCCCCGACCCCGCGGGGTGACGATCCGGATCGGTGCGCCGGAGATCGAGGTCTTGCCCGCATCCACGAGCTCGAATGGGCCGACCGCGAAGGCGACCAGATAGCTCGGCAGCGGGCGCGTCTCCGCGAACCGCACCGTTTTCAACCCGCGCCCGTCCGGGGTTTCCGAGATCGCCGGAGTGTTTGCCACCGCGACGTTGTCCTTCGGCACGTGCAGGGTGACCTGCCAGGCAACTTTGAAGTCAGGTTCGTCGAAGCAGGGGAACGCACGCCGGGCGTCGATCGGCTCGAAGTGGGTGAAGGCGTACCAGTCGTCGCCTTCCTTCTGCTTGAAAAGGCCGTTGCTGTTGCGCGTGGAGAGCTTGCCCGAATAGTCGAGCCGAAGCGTGGCCGGTCCCGCCGGGGCAGGACGGTTGAGGGCGATGCCGATGAAGTCGCTGTTTCCCGGCACGCTGCGTCCCTCGATCAGGTCGTTGCCCGACCGCAAAGTGGCGCTGCGAATCTGAAGCTCGGTGGCGTTGAGCCAGATCAGGTTCTTCGGCTTGCTCAGCTCGAGCTGGATCTCGATCGACCCGCTGAACTCGTCCTCGCTCGGAACGATGGTGAGGTCGAGCGCGTAGCGAGTCGGCCGGGCGCTTCGGTCCAACCGCAGCTTGGGAGGTGGAGATACGGCCACTGCCTCAGCGGAGCCGTTCGAGGGCGTCGTCCGAGAGACTTCGCCCGGTGGGGCTCCTTGAGCGGACAGCTCGGTGGAAGCCGTGCGCGTGGTGCTGCAGGCGGCACCGAGCAGGAAAAGGAAGCCAAAGATTCGTTCGCCGTTCATTGATACCTCGTTCCCACCATAGCGCCGTTTGCGCGCGTGTCGGCCTTAGTCGGGTGACATCAAATCGGCGGCACCGAAGCGAGCAGAAGCCGATCCCAGGATGGCTCCACCGGCGTGGCCGCCGCCAGCAGCGCCAGGGCGACTCCGGTGGCACCGGCGAGCAAGCTGCGATCGGATGCCCAGCCGCCGTCGCCTGGCCGCCAGGCCTGATAGCCGGCGATTCCCTCAGCGTCGCGCTTCATGTCGAGCGACTTTTCCAACCAGCGCAGCGCCGCGTCCAAGAAGCGCTGGTCTCCGGTGGCCTGGAACATCCGGTTGTAGAGGTGCCCCAACCCCGCCGCGCCGTGGCACAGGGGAGCATCCACCACCCCGCAACTTTCCGCCGGGCGCAGCACCGCGCGCAGCCCGATCTCCAGGGCCTCCCGTTCCAGACCGGAATCGTTCATCCGTCGAGCGGCCCCAAGCAACGCTACCGCGACGCCCGGATCCCCGTAACACCAGCCCGCGCGAGCCGGTCGCCATTGCCTGCCTGGCGCGAAGTTGTAGTCAAAACACGATTCGGCGGAGTCGCTCGATTTCTGACTCAAAAACCACGCGAGGGAGCTGGAAAACAGCGCCGCCGCGCCGGGACCGACGTCGCTCGCGGAGGCCTCGGCGAGCAAAGCCAGCGCGGCCGGGACCCCGTGCGCCACGCCGAGGTTGGCGTGACCTTGCGGGTACTCCCGGCGGGACTCGGGGATCAGCTGCTCCGATGGCGTCCACCAGGTGACGCCCACTTCCATCGGCTTAGCGAGGCGGGTGAGCTGGGAGACCACCTGCCCGAGGCACTCCTTCGCGAGTGGGCGCGGCATCCGGTCCGAGAGATACAGCCCGATTCCCACCAGGCCGGAAATCAGATCGTAAGTCTCGTTCCATTGCCCACCGCTCAGGTACTCGCGAAGAACGGCGTCCACCTGCTCGTTCGGATCGCTCTCCTCCGAGCCATCCTCTTCGATCGTGCTGAGCTCGTGGCTCTGGAGGTGCTCGAGCACCCATGCCACTCCGACGAATCCCCCGTAGAGCGAAGGTCGCATCGGCGTCTCGGCCACCGCATCGATGGCCCGCTCGAGAAATTGGCTGGAGAGGTCGAAATGCCGCTCGCCCAGATCGGCGAATCCGAGGTAGGCGTTGAGCAGCGCCTGCTCGGCGAGCTGCATCGGAGGCCGAGTCGCTCCTTCCCCGGGCTGTTCTTCGAGGGCGGCGGCGATCGCCCGGACGGAGGCCAGTGCTCTGGCGCGCAGAACGCCGTCGAGGATCGGGCGCCATTGACCCTTCTTGGCTGCGCGGCGTTCAGACATTGTGGACCCGGGTGGTGGAAGGAGGAGCTTTTGGACGGCCGTCCGATTTTCGCGCGCGCGCAAGGAGCGATTCATACGTCCGGGCGAGGAAATCGTACATCACAAGCTCCTGGGCGCGAGCCGCCGACCGCAACATCCTGTTTGCGTGCATGTGCAAGAAGCTCTGGGCCAATTCCGGAGCGGTGACGAGCAAGCCTCCGGTTTCTTCCAGCACCCGCAGTTCCGCGGCCAGCGGCTTTATCCTCGCGGACCGCTCGTGAATCAAGGCCAGGCCGGGAGCGAGGGGGCTTTCTCCATCGTGGCCGGGATCGAGAAGTTGCTCCAGGCTCGCCCGCTCTTTGCGGTATTTGTCTCCCAGCTGGTGCTCGAACCGACCGTCGGTCCGGAATTCCTTCCCAAACGCCTCTCGAGCGGCCTTCGTTACTTGAAGTCTTCGTTCGAGATCCAACCCGAGATCTTCCAGGAGGGCATCCATCCCGCGCATCGCCAGACGCCAGCGGGCGTCGGCGCCTTCATCTCCGGAGAGAAGCTCCACGATGCCCAGCACTGCTTCGCTGTCGGCGTGGAAGATCTTCTCCGCGACGACCATGCCTTCCGGACCGCCGTATCGCTCCACCTCTTGCTCATAGGTATCGAGCTGAAAGCGCCACACCTGACCTGTGCTCACCAGCGAGGCGACCGCTGCCTGCAGCGCCACCAGGACCTCGGACAGAAGTCTTGCCGGCGTTCCGTGCAAGCGCAGGCGCAGGTGCCAATCCGGATCTCCGTAGCGGATGAAGAACCACCGGTCGGCAGCGCCGGAGGCCACTGCGGACCGGACCACCGGGGCGACCACCGAGCGAAGAATCTGATCCACGCCCGAGGTTCCGGTGTACAGCTTGGCGTACAGCCAGGCCGTGCCCGGTTGAAGCGAACGGGCGATCCCCGCCGGGGGAGTCGACCGGGATCGGATCTTCGGTTGCGCGGTCGCCTCCTTGCGCACGAAGGGAATCACCAACTCGTGAACGAAGCTGCCTTCCGGGCCGTCCACGCAGAGGTCGGACGGCGCGGGCAAGAGCTCCTCGAGGCGCGCCGACGCCCGGCCCTTCACCAGTTGGATGAAGGTCTCGACGCTCAAGACATTGTCCAGGTCGACGAGCAGGGTGTTGTCTCCGTCGGCGACCGAGACCAGCCGCGGAAGCCCGAGGTTCTCTCGAATCCGTTGAACCGCGAGGTATGCCTCGTTGCCTTTGGCCTCCCCCAGGGATTGGATGTTTTCCCTGGTGAGCCGCCATCGGGCCTTGCTGAGAACGTTCCGGCCCGAGACGACCCGGGGAAGGAAGGGCGCGCTCTCCAGTGCGCCCCAGCTGAACCCCAGACCCGCGGCGATGCCATCGGACTGGAGCGCGCAAAGGAACCGGTACATGCCCAGGCTGCGCAAACCGTAGTTGTGAGCGTTGGTCATCCGGGGAATGACTTCCTTTCCCCGGCTCGCCGAGCGCAAAACGATCCGCGACCCGACGACCGAGACGAGCAGGTCGGCGACCGGGATTTGCTTTTCTCGAGGCGCTCCAGAAAGTCCCAGGTAGGTGATCTCGTATTCGCGCAGCACTGGACGCAGGAGCACGTTTCCGATCCGGCCTTCGGGAAAATGGACGATCTCCGCGTAGATCGCCTCCGGACGGAAAGCCTCCTCCGCTCGGAGGTGATGCTCGACGAACCGGGTGAGCTGTGGATCACCGTGGCAAAAGCGACCCAGGAGCTTCGCGCCGGACGGCCCGTCCGCCCCGCTCACCAACACGCGCCAGTCCTCGGCCGTCGTCTCGCCGTTTGGAGCGCCGATGATCTTGGCGATCACCATGAACGCATCGGGCAGGGGGGAGGGATCCTTGGTCTCCAGCGCGTCCAGGTCCGAGGCCTGAAGGGAGATCTCCTGATCGCTTGACTTGAGCGCGCCGGTGAGCTTGGCGAGGAGAAGCGCGTCGCGGGCCGTCCAGGAGCCGGACTCTTCGGCGCCGCTCGGCGGGAAGACCAATCCCTCGAGCAGCGGAGATCCTTCCGCGCCTGGAGAGGATGAGGAATCGAATCCAATTCCCGATTCTTCGTCCAGGGCTTCGACGAGCGGCACCTCGCGGGTCTCGTAACGCTGCCGGAACGCCTCCCGAAAACGCTCCAGCGCTCCCCCAGCGGGACGCTTCGGCGCGATGCGATGCAACAGGCCGACCGCGTCGATGATCTGGTCCAAGATGTCGGCCCCCAGCGTGGCGTTGGGAGATGGCTTGTGCAGGTCGACCTGAAACAGACGCGGCAGCTCCACCTTGGCCGGAAGAGCCTCCAGCGTCCGGGCGATCCCGCGGTAGACCTCGGGCGGGGAGCCCAGGCCTTGCCCATCGAGTTGGGCGATCGCCTTCTGCGCCTGGTCCAAGGATTGGGCCACTCCGGCGATCGGCGGCACCTCCCGGATCTGAGCGATCAGGCGGTGCACCGGCTCCGGCCCGGTGACGGCGAGGCCGAAGTCGGAAACCAGCACCTGGTTGTCGACCAGCGCGGCGATGTACTCCGCGGCTTCGTCCTCGCTGACCTCCGGATCCGCTTCGCACAGACCGCGCGCCAGGTCCCGCAGCGGAGCGCCGTTCGCTGCGCGCGCCAAGGTAGAGAAGAGGTAATCCGTCGGCTCGACCGCGGCGAGGTGGTAGGAGCGGCTGTTTCCATCGAGCCTTGACTCCACGTAGCGCAGCCGTCCCGCGGCCTGGTACAGGCTCGAGTTTGGCCGGAAGAGCAGCGCGTCGCGAAGCGCCCGGTCCTGCGACAGCGTCGTGGTGAGGGTGGTGAGGTAATCCATGTCCAGGCGCGTGTGCCTTTGGTAGCTGGTGCGACCGTCAACCGACAGCCGGGTCCGCTCGCCGACGATTCCCACCGAGCACCCGGCGAACAGGCCGAAGGGGGTGGGCCGCGCAGACATCCGGGTGAAGTAGCGGACGAGGGTCCGTTCAACTTTTTGTCCGCGTTCGCCCTGCGGCTCGCGGATCCACAGGTCGATGCTTTCATCCAGCGATGGCGAGGCGACGAACAGCGCCTCCCGGATCTCGGGCCGGGCGATGATCTGCCGGAGCTTCTCTCGAAGCTGCGCTCGATCCCGCTCCAGGGCCTGGTCCAGGTTTCCAGGAGAAGCCTCCGGCCCGACGAGGCCTTCGCTCCAGCGGACGAGCTCCTGGAACGGCAAGAGCGGGGTGCGAAGGGCGAAGAAGCCCGAAGGGGTGATCGCGGGAACGGAGCCTTTAGGCTTGGTCTTGCGATCTTCGGACTTCGCCATGAGCTCTGTCGGCACGCCCCGGGGCTTCGACGTCAGTTTCTATATGCTTTCCGGCTGGAGAATGTCGAGGAGCGGTGCCAAGGACCATCGTCGAAAGGCGGACCCATCAGGCCGCGTCTTCGGGAGGGCTTGAATCGACAAAGGGGAGCGCATGGACGATGGCCCCGGGCGGATAATCGACGACCTCGAGCTGGGTGCCTGGCTCGAGGCTGTCCCGATGGACGTAGCCAAGGCCGATCATTCCCGCTCTGGCGGGTGCGCGAACCGCCGAGGTGATGAATCCGACCCGCTTGCCATTGTTCCGCAGCTCGGCGTTGCGCGGAGGCTCCGCCGCCCCGAAACCCAGCCCGATGAGCTTGCGGTTGACGTGACCCCGGAATGTCGCCCGGGCGATGACCTCCTGCCCGATGTAGCAGCCTTTTTCATAGCTGATCGCCCGCTCGAGATTGGCTTCCAGCGGAATCGTCTGCTCGTCCATGTCCTGGGGGAATCGGGGAAGCCCGGCCTCGACGCGCAAGATCTCGAAGGTGTCGAAACCGGCAAGCCGCAGACCCAGCGTCTCGCGGGTGTGCAGCGTTCGTCCGAACGCGCCGGTGAGGTGCTCGCGCGAAACGAGCAGGTCCACCCCGTGATTCGAGCCGATCTCCACGCCGATCAGCCAAGCGGGGTGCGAGTCGAACTCGATCTGGGTGAAGTGGTCGCGGCTGGGAAGGGGCGTTTCGTGCCCGAAGGCCGCGGCGGCGATCCGGTGCACTTCCGGCCCGAGGAGCCGAAGCAGGGCGAAGTGGGCGGTCGCGTCGGAAATCTCCACCTCCTCCGAGACGAGGTACTTGCCCAGGAACTGCTGTACCAGCGCCGCGCTACCCGGCTCCAGATCGAGGAGGAGATCGTCGGTACGGCGCAGAATTCGCATGTCCGCCACCAGCGCCCCTTTGGCGGTCACCATCGCCGAGTAGGCGGCGTCTCCTTCCGCCAGTCCCTTGACGTCGTTGGTGACCATCCCCTGCAAGAATCCGATTCGATCTTCGCCGGTGAGCCGCAGCGTTTGTCGGAACGAGAAATCGAAAAGACAGGCGTTGAGGCGTGCGGCCGCGTGCTCGTCACGCAGCGCGCCATACCTGGAAACCACCTCCCGACCTTGCGCTTCGCCGAAGGTTGCACCGAGGGATTCGTGGACGGCATGCAAGGCGAGCGGTTCCATTTCAGCCGCTATATAAGTATGCGTTCCTTCCGGCAGCAACGAACGGCAGGAGCCGTGCCCCTATGGATGTGAAATACCTGTCGACCTTCAAGGACTTCTCCCCGGAGAAGCTCAAAAAGAACGGCGTCTTCCAGACCGCCCGTTTTTTTCTGGATGTCTACTGTCTTAAAGTCGGGCAGTCGCAGGCTGCCCATGTCCACGCCGAATCCGACAAGGTATACCTGGTTCTCGAGGGATCTTGCCGCTTCACCGTCGATGGTGAAAATGCGGTGCACGGCTCGGGTGGCGCGGTGCTCGCCCCCGCCGGAAGCCAGCACGGTCTGGAGAACGTGGGTCCGGGCGACGCTCGGGTGCTGGTGCTGATGACCCCTCCTCCTGGAAAACGATGAAGCGCGTCGACGAAGCTCCCCCCATTCCGCCGATGAGCGCGGTCTCGCTGCTGGTGATCAGCGCCGCCGCGGCCCTGCTCTCGCTCTTCCAGTGGATGGAGTTGCTGCTGGTAAAAAGCGGGGGCGAGCCGATCTGCTCGGTCAACGCTTTCCTGAATTGCGGGGCGGTTTGGAGCACCGCGTTCGCCACGCGCATTCATCACTACCTGGGCATTCCGGTTGCGGGGTTGGGGCTGGTCTGGGCGCTCACCGCCTTCGGGCTGTCGGTGCTGCTGGTGTATCGAATCGCCGCGCGCACCGATCCGACCCCCGCCATCGCCGCGCTGCGGTTGACCGCCGGCGTGGGCATTCTCGCGTGCATTACGTTTGCCGCGGCCAGCGCCCAATCCGGCGCGGTTTGCCTGACCTGCCTGGCGACCTACGCCGTCGTCGCCGCGTTCGCGCTGGTCGTGGTGCGGCTGCTTCCCGGGCCGCTTCAGCCCACGCGTAAGGAATTCAGGGCTGCGTTGCTCTGGTCTGTCGGTCTGGCGGTGATCTCCTATCTGCTGCTGCTCGGGCCGGGGCTGAGAACCGCCGAGACGGGCGCGACGGCGGGCTCGATGCAGAAGTTCTCCGCGGCGCCCGCTGAAGCGTCGGACGACTTCCAGGCGGCGCTCGGCAGGTATCTTCGAGATTTGCCCGCGCCGGAAAAGCAGGCGGTGAGCGACTCGGTCGCCTTTTATCGCCGCTCGCCCGCGCCGGCAGTGCGCCAATTCGAGGTCCGAACGCTCCACGGACCGGCAGATGCTCCGGTCAAGTTCGTCGAGTTCACCGATATCGGCTGCACCCATTGCGCTCACCTGATCGAGGTGATGAAACAGCTCGAGCAGCTCGTTCCGACCGGAAAGATCTCCGTCGAGGCACGCAATTTCCCGCTCGATGGCGCCTGCAATCCGGCGATTGCGGTGACCCATCCGAACAGCCTGAGCTGTCTGGGGGCGAAGATTCAGATTTGCTTGGAGGGGGCACCGGATTTCTGGCAGCTGAGGGAGAAGCTCTTCGCCGAACAAGCAAGCCTCAGCCGGGAGCGAATCCTCGAGCTCGCTTCCCAGGGCCTGACGAGCAGGGCGGCAATCGACAAGTGCCTCGCCAGTCCCGAGACCGATGCGAAGCTGAAAGAGGACGTCGCCTACGCGATGAAGTTTTCCCCGCGCGGAACGCCGATCGTGTTGATCAATGGGCGGGAAGGCACCGCGGTGCCGTCGTTTCTTTTCGCGATGGCGATGAGCAACGCCAACCCGAACGCGCCCGCATTTTCCGCGCTGCCGCCGGCGAGCTCGCAGGTCCAGTGAAGCGTCCCAAGCACGGCTCCGAGAGTGCGCCGCCGGAGCCCTTCCACAACCCCTTCGCGGATCTCAAGGCCTTGAAAAGCGAGTTGCCCGAGGGACCAGCCGTTGCGGTGAGCCCTTCTTTGCCGAGGACGCCTCCCCCGCCGCCGCGCGCGGTGATCCGGCTCGAGCGCAAGGGCCGTGGAGGCAAAGAGGTCACCGTCGTCGCGCAGCTTCAGCTCAAAGCCCTGGAGCTTGAACGATGGCTCAAGGAGCTCAAGCGCGCCCTGGGGTGCGGAGGTACCGTCGAGGAAGGCGCGTTGGTGTTCCAGGGAGATCAGCGCCAGCGGCTCAAGGAGGCGCTGACCGCGCTTGGCGTCCGGCGAATCTCGGGGGCGTGATTTTGCTCACTCCGCGCGCGCCGCGGCCAGGACCGCCTGGGCGAATACTTCCGTGGTGGCGTTGCCGCCGAGATCCGGCGTGCACACCACGTTTTTCTCGTAGACCCGGAGCAAACCCCGCTCCATTCGATCCGCCACGGTCGCGAGGTTCAGCCAGCGGAGCATCATCACCGCGGAAAGCATCATCGCCGTCGGATTGGCGATTCCCTTGCCGGCGATGTCCGGCGCCGTGCCATGGACTGCCTCGAACACCGCGCAGCGTTCCCCGATATTGCTGCCCGGGACGACGCCCAGGCCTCCCACCAGACCGGCGCACAGGTCGGAGACGATGTCGCCGTACAGATTCTCCAAGAGCAGCACGTCGTACCGCTCCGGGTTCCTGACCAGCTGCATGCATAAATTGTCGACGATCACCTCTTCGTAGGTGATCTCCGGATATTCGCGAGCCACGCGGCGGCAGCAATCCAGGAAAAGACCATCGGAAAGCTTCATGATGTTTGCTTTGTGAATCGCGCTGACCTTCTTGCGCGACTGCCTACGGGCGAGCGCGAACGCGAAGTGGGCGATGCGAAGCGATGCCTTCTCGGTGATTATCTTCAAGCTCTCGACCACGCCGGGCACGACGATGTGCTCAAGCCCGGCATAGAGATCCTCGGTGTTCTCCCGCACCACGATGAGATCGATGTTCTCGAAACGGGTCTTGACGTTGGGCACCGATTTGACCGGGCGGAGGTTGGCGTAGAGGTCGAGCTCTTTTCGAAGGGCGACGTTCGCCGATGCAGGACCCATCCCGATTCCCGTCGCGGTCGGTCCCTTGAGACCCACCCGCGTTCGCATCACCGCTTCGACCGTGCTGCGCGGCAGATTGGTGCCGTATTTCTTGAACGCCTCCGCACCAGCCTCGCAGAACTCGAACGCGAGCGGCGCCTGGAGACCCTCGATGACGCGAATCGTCGCGTTCATCACTTCGGGCCCGATTCCATCTCCCGGAATAACGGCAACCTGGCGCGGTGCTGTCATTGCCCTCGTTTAGCACGATCGTGCCGGGATCCGCGGTCGGAGCTTGCGCGCCCGTCGGCTGGCGGACAGGCAACCCTGCGCCTTAGGCGGGTTTAGCTCCTGGTGGCGCACATCGAATCTCATCTGATTACCGCTGCTATTCGATGGATGAATTAACATCTCGGCCGGCGCGTCCCAGGGGCTGCGGTTGCGGCATGGCCGCTCGCTTTTGGAGGTCGAATGAAAGCCCGGAACCCCTTGTCTCGATTCGGAGTGGGCGCGATTCCGCTGTTTCTCCTTCTCAGCTGCGTCACCACAGGCTCCGCTTCAGCGCAGCCGGAGTTCGGTGCCTATGGGAGCGTTTCGACAAATGCCTTTGAAGGTACGCTGTCGCCTTACGGTGAATGGATAATGGTCGGGAGTTTCGGACGAGTCTGGCGGCCCTATCGGACGCTGGTCGGCGTCGATTTTCGCCCCTATCTCTCCGGCGGGCACTGGGTCTACACGGATTACGGTTGGAACTTCGAGAGCGACTACTCCTGGGGCTGGGCGCCCTTTCACTATGGGCGCTGGCTGATGGATGACTACTACGGATGGGTCTGGGTTCCGGGTACGGAGTGGGGACCGGCGTGGGTGGATTGGCGCTTTGGCGGAGGTTATGTCGGCTGGGTCCCGCTGGCTCCGGCCGGGTTCACCGTCAGCTACGGTTTTTATCAACCGCACTGGTGTTTTGTTCCGGTCACACACTTCGTCGTGCGAGACGTGTATCACTACGCGCTCCCGGTCGAGCGCTTCCACGTGGCGTACTCCGCGACGAGCCCCATTCGCGAGCCAGTACACTATGGAGGAACTCAGTGGAATGCGGGACCTCCGCCGGGCCAGGTATCTCAAGTGGTGGGTCACCCGATCCAGCCGGTGAGCATCACCCCGCCCCGACCGGGCCAGGTTCAGGCGGTTCGCCTCGGTCCTCCGAGCGGCGTTTCGATGAACAACGGCTCGCCGGTTCATTCGCCTGGGGTGGCGGCGCCTAGCGCGCAGGCCTTCGGAAATCGGCCGACGGGCTCTCCAGCGCCCGGATCGCCCTCGGCGGTTCATTCGCTTCCGCCTCCATCTGGAGCGCCGGCTGGCGTGACGACACGTACGGCCCCCTCGACCGGAGAAGCGCATTGGGGTCGTCAGCCAGTTGGTGACGCGCCTCACTGGGGTCGCAGCGGTGAAGGCTCGGCTCAATCACAGTCGATGGGCCCGCCCGTAGGCCACCCGATTTCAGGCAGCTCAGTTGCTACACCATATGCGGCGCCGCCACCCAGCTTTGGTTCGCCCTCCTCGGGCGGAGCCGTTCATATGTCGCCGCCACCCAGCTCGTTTGGCTCTACGTCCTCGGGCGCAGCCGTTCCGCACGCGGCG
>WNFA01003171.1_pt1 | contig 14021 bp, 15 predicted proteins | sample 5400481 | NCBI WGS metagenome assembly WNFA01 (sample SAMN13153340, study PRJNA577476) | soil metagenome | isolation source: 120 cm saprolite under Douglas fir tree site 2 hole 1 replicate 2 | place: USA:California | collected 2015-04-18 | reverse complement strand
CATTGTTCAGGTCGGCAAGATGCAGGTTTGCTCCTCTCAGGCTGGCTCCTCTCAGGTCGGCTTTGCTTAGGTCGGCAAGAAACAGATCGACTTTAAGTAGGTTGGCTTCATTCAAATCAACGATCTTTGCGCCTTTTTTGATAAGGCCAGACTCATGAAGAAATTGGAGTACACTCGCTTTACGCTTTCCATCCAATCGCGGAAGCACTGTCAACGTCCGTACACGCGCTATCGTTCGCACTTCATCATTTTCGCCTGACTCACGTAAGTTCTTATCAAGTAGAAGCGCTGACATGCTATCGATGTAGGCTTGTAGCGCTTCCTCTTGTTGTCTATCAGACGCAATCTCACGTTCGGTTCTGCCTGTCGTGTAATTGAACAAGTATCCACCCAAAGCAAGCACGGCTGGAATGATGAGAAGTTGTAGCCAGTCATACAACGTTCTTCCATGAAGGCCGGTCCAAGGCCAGTTGTTTGCGTATCCTAAGATAACCAGCACAAGCAAGATGAGCAAGATCACAAGTGAGCTAATGATAACGGCGTCCAGCGTTTTGCTTGTATTCTTCCACCAGGAGCGAAGCCTTGCTACCATTGCGTCTTCTCCATCACATGATTGATACCTCTGAGTATATCAACGTAGCACAGTACTGCATATAAAAACCTGTTTCCATGCCTCACGGAATTTATTCATCAGGTACAGACTCAATTAGTTCATTCACATCGACTTTCAACACATCAGCCAAGCGTTGTAACGTTGAGAGCGTAACATCTGTATAAGGTTCTCTCCAGATACGACGTACCGTATTATAAGCTACCTCCGAACGTTGGGATAACTTTGTCAATGAGATACCCTTTTTGTTTGCTACTTCTTTTACCCTTAATCTTGTTCTCATCCTCAGTATTGTACTTGTGTTAATACCTTGACAATAGCGTTTATATGATGGTAGTCTATGGTTGACTGCAATTTATTGATTGCAATTCATTGATACCCCCCTGGTTACTAGATAAAGGGAAAAGAACGTGATACAGCAGAGTATTTTACAAGAAGGCGCAATCATCCACTATCGCTTGTTGCCTGCTGAACGTCCTACTAATCCTAATCGAGTATGGCGTGGTCGAGTCCTAAAAGCGTATCTTGGTATGCACTACTTCCTTGATTGCTGTAGAGTCGAGAGTTTAGAAGCTGGATATGAGGAATTAACCGAGCTAGTGCTAATCTCTCAAATAGTCAAGATAGAAGTACCAGAAGAGGTACAGCCAAGAACCATAGAGGTATAGAAGTGCAGAATGATACTAAAAACGCGCTCAACCGTTCAGGTCTATAGGTAGTGCGATTAAGGAGCAAGAGTCATGAGTACACACAACAATAACTACGAACCGACCAGCCGTGTAAACTACGAGCGCACTACGCCTAATCCCTACTTGCATGATACCTACCTTCCACCTCCCCCGCCTGAGTACTACATGCACCAAAGAACGGGCAAGGCTTGGAAAGTAGCAATACCAGTAGTTTTGTTACTGCTTGGTGTGGCTGTAGGTGTGCTGGCATATCCCTTAGTTAATGCTAGGCTTAATCCATCTTCTGATGTGTCAAAGCCTACTCCATACGTTCCCTTTAGTCTACCAGCAGTAACATCAGCAACAACACCAGAACAAATAGCGAATAAAAGCTACACGGCCAGGGATATTATGCAAGATATCCTTAATACAGGTGCTAAGCCGGATAATATAACTTACGATCAGAAAGTAAATGGTATGAGTGGTCCCATCTCAGTAAATGCAACTAGCTCGGTTGATTTTACTCAATGGGTATCAGATAGTGAGCTTGATAGCTATTCAATAATAGTATATAAAAACTACGCTGATACTAAGCAAGCATATGAATATGAAATAAAAGCTGTATATCAAATCACTCAAACTACAGGGCACCTTTCAGGTTATCCATACTTACATGGCAGATGCTTGTTACTGTTACCTGGCTAGAGACTGTATAATAGTTTGTGTAAATGGTCAGAGCCTAAACCGATAAGGACTTTAAGAGGAGGAAAAGATGACCATTCGACGCGAACTCATTGATGAACTGCTCACAGAGTATCAGACCCCCCAGGACATTCTGGGCGAAGGAGGCCTGCTCACAGAAATCACCAAGGCGGTGATCGAACGCTGCCTTGAGACCGAACTGGACACGCATTTGGGCTACCCAAAACATGGACGCAAGGGCAACGCCAATGGGAACCTGCGCAATGGTCGGAGCCAGAAGAGCTTGAAAGGTGAGCAGGGACACATTGAAATCGACATCCCACGTGATCGGCAAGGCACGTTCGAGCCGCAGCTCGTCAAAAAAGGCCAAACGCGCCTGGAAGGCTTCGATGACAAAATCTTGGCCTTGTATGCGCGTGGCATGACCACCCGTGACATTCAGGCACAACTGCAAGAACTCTACAGAGTGGAGGTGTCACCGACACTGATTTCCAATGTGACCGAGGCAGTGATGGACGAGGTACGACAGTGGCAGACGCGTCCTTTAGAGGCGATCTATCCGATTGTCTATGTCGACTGTCTACTGGTCAATGTGCGCGAGAACCAGCGGGTCCTCAAGAAAGCGCTCTACCTGGTGCTAGCGGTCAACTTGGACGGACAGAAGGAACTGCTGGGCATGTGGATCGCCCAAACGGAGGGGGCGAAATTCTGGTTGTCGGTGCTCACCGAGGTGCAGAACCGAGGCGTCAAAGATATCTTTATTGCGTGTGTGGATGGGCTCACCGGCTTGCCCGAAGCCATTGAGACCGTCTATCCACAGACGCGCGTGCAATTGTGCATGGTGCATCTGATGCGCAACTCGTTGCGCTACGTGTCATACAAGCACATGAAAGCGGTGGCGACCGATCTCAAAGCGATTTACTCAGCCAGCACTGAGGCGGAAGCCGAGTTCAATCTGGAGCTGTTTGCCGAAAAATGGGATGCACTCTATCCAAGTATCAGCAAGTCGTGGCGTGCGCATTGGACTCGCGTGATCCCACTTTTTGCCTTCCCAGAGGACATCCGCAAAGTGATCTACACCACCAATGCGATTGAGTCGGTCAATATGTCGCTGCGCAAAGTGACGCGCAATCATCGCATTTTTCCCTCCGATGAGGCGGTCTACAAAGTGGTCTACCTAGCTATGCGCAACATTGCCAAGAAGTGGACGATGCCCATACGTGACTGGAAGCCCGCTCTCAATCGGTTTGCCGTGGAATTCGCCGAACGGTTTCCTCGATGAACAGCAACTCGTGACTCAATGCGGTTCAAACTAGTGGCAGCGTACCGCTCATGAGAGAATGCACGCGAAAAAGCGTATGCATTCACGTCTACAGAGGTAGGAACACAGAGATGCTGAAATCCACACGCGGTGAGAACACAGGGGGTGATAAGGTTTTCTCAGAACACGTTGAGTGTTTTTGACAATGCCCATAACAAACCAGAGGCAAGCAGACTGTTTCCCGCACGGCTTGAGCTTCGCTCTCGCTCCTTCTGTTCTTCTCTCTGCCATGAATATAGGATTTCCTAGATGTATTGGAGGCGAAAAGATGCTATACTCGGAGCAGGAGCACATTCGCTCCTTCTCACATCTGACCAGGAAGAAAGGAGGGATGCCAGCCATTCATAGCGAAAAAGGTGCCTCCCCTTTCGTTTGCAGAGTGGATGGAGTTGCTACTTCATACCAACAGGAGAAGACAGCTAGTCCCTTGCCCTGGCAATGGGTAGCTGAAAAATGCAGACCCGTATCGTTTCTACAATGGATGGAGATAAGAACGATGTACAGGGTAAGGACTACTTGCCCTGAGTGAACAGCCAGAGAAAGGAGAACATCTCATGGAAATTCCCCAAATCGTCGGCACGTATATCGATGCCTTTTGTCGTCGGGATGCCGATGCGTGCCTGGCTACCTTCGCTCCTGATGGCACGTACAGCGATCCGGTAACGGCTCAACAACCACTCTTAGGGCAAGCCATCAAAGACCTCTTTAGCGGATTCTTTGCTGGCTTCCCCGATGCGACTACGGAGACGGTGGCGGTGCATGCGATCACCGACGACCTGGCGGTCTGGCGTTGGATCGTGCGTGGCACCCACACCGGCTCTTTTCATGGTCTTCCCCCCACTGGCCGCAGTGTGATCCTACCAGGATGTGAATTCATTGAAGTCAGAGCTGGCAAGTTGCAGCGGGTCGAAGGCTACTTTGATCGCCTAAGCATTCAGGAACAACTTGGGCTTGTCCCTGCTCCAGGGCAAGCCAGCTAGTCCCTTGCCCTGGCAATTGGTAACTGAAAAATGGAGTCCCACATCTTACTCTGGGAGACAGTTCAAGTCGTTGCGTTTTTCAAGGAGGCATCCAGATACTTGATCGAAGGAGGTCACTATTGTCAAGGCCGGTGTACTCACGAGCCGATTTGAAATTGGCCGCCCTGGTGAAACGAACTCCAAAGAACAAAATCCATGAGCGCCGGCGAACAAACGCCGACCAAACTGCGCCGGGATTAGGTGATCCCAACGCCGACGAGCAAACGCCGCTTACCGAACGCCGGTGGGCAGCCCGCCAGTGGTACTGAGAGCCGCTTCGGGTGGCGCTGAGAGGCCCGTCTGGCGCTCTTTCATACGGTAGCTGCGGCCATTGATGGGAATCACCTCAGCATGATGAAGCAGCCTGTCGAGAAGGGCTGTGGCGAGCACTTCGTCCCCCAGCAGCGCGCCCCATTGGGCAAAGCTGGTGTTGGAGGTCAAAATGATCGAGCCATGCTCATAGCGCGCCGTCACCAACTCAAAGAAGTGGTGAGCCTGCTCCTGCGACAGCTTGGTGTAGCCGACTTCGTCGATGACCAATAGACTGGGTGCGATATACCGTCGCAAGCGCTGCCGCATGAGACCAGGATGCGAAGCACTCTCCAGAGCCTGTGCGAGCTCGGCCAGGGTCGTAAACAGCACCGAATGCCCCGCCGTGAGTGCTCGATCCGCCAATGCCAGGCTCAGGTGTGTTTTTCCTGTTCCAGGAGGGCCGAGGAAAACCACGTTGGTGCAGGTTCTCACAAAGGAGAGATCTGCCAATTCCCGGAGTCTGCGCTCAGAAAGGGTTGGTTGAAACGTGAAATCGAAACCATCCAGCGTCTTTTTGCTGGAAATGCGCGCCGCTTTGAGCCGTCGGACGATGGCCTTCTGCTCGCGTGCGTCTAACTCCGCAGCCAACGCCCGTTCCAGCAACGTCTCATAGGTCCACTGTTCGCGCCGGGCAGCCTCCAGGACGTGCGGCAGTGCTGCTTCCAAGTGAGTCAAGTTCAGTTGTTTGTAGGCCCCTTTCTTCATGCGACCACCTCCTGTCCGGTCGCGACCCCACAATACTGATCATACTCCTGCAAGGGACGGCTTTCGACCTCCGGGGCAGGCTGCAAATGGCCTAAGGGCGTGGGCGCACGGCGGACAGCCGAGACGGAGGCGACGGTCTTCCACTGGTCCGCATGCGGCACACTCTCTTGCGAGCGCGGCCGCTTCTCAATTTCAAACACAGGCTTTCCTGCTGACCAGACAGAGACCACTCCCTTGCGCTCACGCACCTGGACCTGTTTGCCTGCCAGTTGCAGCGTCCCTGGCAGCCCATAGAGGACGCCATCGTAGGAGACGTAGCCATCCCAGGTCACTTTGCGCTCTTCGGTGGCGAAGCGTTCCCAGGCAAAGTCTTGGGGCAAGGGCTGCAGCTTCTCCTCGGCCAGACGATCCACCGGGCGAGCGTGAGTGGTGCGATGGACGCGGGAGTTGATGCGCTCGCACCACGCGTACGCCTGGCGATTGAGATCATCCAGATCCGTGAAGGTGACCCCACCCCATAAACTCTTCTTGACATGGCTGACGGTGCGCTCGACTTTTCCCTTGGATGAAGCCGTCAACTACACCGTCTCCCTCTTTAGCGGAAGGAGTTTTCACGGTGACCCACCCCTTTCATCCTCTCTACGGCCAGCAGTTTGAGATTCTCAGCTATCGCCCCTGCTGGGGGGAATATCGTGTCACCTTCTACGAGACTCCTGATCGGGTGCGGATCCTGCCAGCTGCTTGGACCAGCCTTGCTCCCCCTGACCCTAGTGTCGTCCTCGCCGCCGGTCGTGCCGCCTTTCGCGTGGCGGATCTGCTGGAGCTTTCCCACCTCATCGGGCGCATTGAAGAAGGGCACAAGGAGGCACCAGGGTGTTAAGCCAATTTTGCCGGAAATGTAAAGGAAATTTTGCCGGAAATGTCGAGGATATGCCGTATTCTCGCGCCGTAAAGAGGGCATTTCTTGCAGAAATTCTGTATCTCTTTCCCTTGACAATTCGTGCGAAAACGGGCATACTCACCACAAGAACCTTTTCTTCTCAGGAGGTGATGATGTCCGATGAAAAACTCAGGGCCTTGCGCCAGTCGCGGACCCTGCATCCGCACCCTGAACAGGTGCGCGATCCCCTCTTTACCAGTGGATCGCCTTTCTTCGATCCACGCGACCTGGTGCAAGTCAAATATGAACTTTTACGGCGGGTGCGCGCGGATGGCTATTCTGTCTCGCAAGCGACCGCGCTGTTCGCGCTCTCCCGTCCCACCTTCTACGCTGCACAGTCCGCCTGGGAACAGGCTGGGATGAGCGGCTTGCTCCCTCAGTCCACCGGTCCGCGCCAGGCACACAAATTGACCGATGAAATCGTGGCAGAACTGCGCCCACTGGCCAACACCATGTCCGCTGCCGAGCTTGCTGGGTGGTTACACGAACAGCGGGGCCTGTCGGTTCATCCTCGCAGTATCGAACGCGCGCTTGCTCGGCATCAGCGCCAAAAAGGGGGGGCCTCGTGAAGATCTCAGGACCGGAACCAACGTATGAAGCAGCACGCACGTGGGCCTTACATCCCCGCTCTCATCCGCCATCGGGATGGGCTCAGCTCTTACGTGGCGGGATCGCCTCCTGGATGCACGAGACGCCTGTGCCGACGGTCTCTTCTTCACCATCGCGAGAGCCTGTTCATCTCGAAGTTTCTCCGCTGCTCACGCTTGTGGCAGCCATGATTGCGGAGGTATGTCCATGATCTCAGCACAGCCAGCTGCGCTGCAAAAAATCACCGCGCGACATCTCCAGTTGCAGGCGATGTTGTATGTGCGGCAAAGTACCTTACACCAGGTGTTCGAAAATACCGAAAGTACGGCGCGCCAATATGCTTTACGCGAACGAGCGATCGCTCTGGGCTGGGAGGCCTCGCAGATCGTCGTCATTGATCAAGATCTAGGCCAATCAGGAGCTTCTGCCACTGACCGTGAGGGATTTCAACGCCTGGTTGCGGAAGTCGGACTTGGTCATGTCGGACTGGTGATGGGCTTGGAAGTCTCCCGGCTCGCGCGCAGTTCGCTCGATTGGCATCACTTGCTGGAAATGTGTGCCATGACTGGCACGCTGATCTTGGATGAAGATGGGCTCTACGATCCTGCGACCTTTAACGACAGATTGCTGTTGGGCTTAAAGGGAACAATGTCGGAAGCAGAACTCCATGTCTTGCGAGCGCGTCTGCGGGGCGGGATTCTCAACAAGGCCAGTCGCGCAGCCCTGAAACTGCCGTTACCGCTCGGCCTGGCCTACGCCGAAGATGACACCGTCATCCTTGATCCTGATGCCCAAATTCGAGCGGCTGTGGGACTGCTGTTCACCACCTTCAAACGCACTGGCTCGGCCACGGCCACCGTGAAGTATTTTCGCGCGCAAGGGGTGCTCTTTCCCCATCGGGTGCGGACCGGTCCGCACAAAGGCGAGGTCCACTGGGGACCATTGCACCACAGCACAACGCTCAAGATTCTACGCAATCCTCGCTACGCTGGAGCCTTTTGCTTTGGGCGCACGCGCACCACCAAACATCCTGACGGGTTGTACCATACGCTGGTCGTCCCGCGGGAGCAATGGCAGGTTCTTTTGCAGGGTGCTCACGTTGGATATATCACTTGGGAAGAATATGAAGCAAATCTCCAGCAACTGCAGCAGAATCGTCCCGCCTACGGAGAAGATCGCCGCCACGGTCCTGCGCGGGAAGGGCCAGCCTTGCTCCAGGGGCTGGTCATCTGTGGGCGGTGTGGGAATCGGATGACGCTACGCTATTACCAGCGCAAGCACGGAACCCGCCTGTATCCGGAATATCGGTGTCAGAAAGAGCAGATCGAGCAGGCTGGCGACCATCTCTGTCAGCAGGTGCTTGGGGCGGGCCTGGATGCGGCCATCACCGACCTGTTGCTGGCACAACTTACCCCTCTGGCCATCGACACGAGCCTGCAGGTGTACGAAGAATTGCATACCCAGGCTGAGCAGGCGCGGCGGTTGCGTGCCCAACAGGTAGAGCGTGCTCGCTATGCGGCCGAGTTGGCACAGCGCCGCTTTTTACAGGTCGATCCAGAGAATCGACTGGTCGCCTCCGTCTTGGAAGCAGACTGGAATGCTCGCCTCCGCGAACTGGCGCAGATCCAGCAGGAGGCCGAGAAGCAAAATGAAGCAGAACAGTGCAAACTCTCTGCGCTCGAACAGCAGGCGATTAGCGACCTGGTGAACGATTTTCCACGGGTGTGGCATGACCCGCGCACCGCGGATCGGGATCGCAAACGCATGGTGCGGTTGCTGCTCTCCGATGTGACCCTGCTCACTGATCCCGAGGTAATTACCGCTCAAGTGCGCTTTAGAGGGGGAGCCACCGAGACGATCACCGTAGCAGTGAGCCGCGGGCGGCGCCACCGGCCCCAACTGCTTGCGCTCATCGATCAACTGCTTGAGGACTACACTGATGCCGGCGTCGCTGAGCAACTCAACCAACGCGGGTGGCGCACCTTTCAAGGGAAACCGTTTGACGCCAGACGGGTCTTGTCTTTACGACGCGATCACCGGTTGAAAGATCATGGGACGCGCTTACGCGAACGTGGGCTGCTCTCCGCCGATGAGGCGGCCTCTGCCTATGGGGTGTGCCGGGAAACGATCATGGCCTGGGGACGAGCAGGAGTGCTTCCCACATCTCGGATGAATGATCATGGGATGGTGGTCTTCTCGCCGCCCGATGAGCATGCTCCTGTGAAGTATGCCCACAAATATCAAACAACACACTAACTATGCGGAAGGAGTGCAGTATGCAACCCAATCGTTCGTTTGTGGCGTATATGCCTTGCAGACGCGTGCTGCGACCCCAATGGAAACCATGAAATCGGCAAAGCGCGGATTCCAACGCGGCTTGTTCTCCTCCATCTCCAACAAGACGCTCTTCATGCGATCCGTCAGCGCGACCTTCGTCAAGCCACCAAAGTATTCAAACCCCTCCATCAAGCAGCGGATGAGCGTTGGGGTGTCGCAACGCTTCACAAAGGTCACAAAGCGCATGCGAGAATAACCCAGAATGGCGGTAAATCCATAGAATTTATGTGTGTTCCCCTCGTGCTCGTACACAAACTCGCCCCAATCAAATTGGACCTGCTCTCCTGGTTTGGTCTCATAGCGCTGAACCGGTGCGTGGCCAGCCAGTGCAGGTCGCAGGGGATGAACATATTCTTTCAGGATACTGATCCTTCCCGTGTAGCCCAGCTTTTGCAATCGCTCGAAGAGGACCTCGCAATTGGTGCAATGGTCTTCCATGACCCACTTGGTGATCTGCTCTTTGAACAGATCAAGCTTGGAGGGCCGAGGCGGACGTGGTTTCGGGATCACCGCCTCTGGATGCTTCAAATATTTGCGCACCGTCGTACGCGAGATGTCCAACTCCTGAGCAATTTCCTGCACAGACTTCCCCTGTGCGTTGAGATCGTGTATCGTATTCACTGTCTGACTCCTAAGCATGGCTGTTCTCCTGAGGATACGTTTGAATTTGATATCCTTCAGCTTACAGCCTTCTTGGGGGTCGGTCAATTCTACCCCGGCTCGAGTATACACCGTCGTTAATACTATGTCCGTCACTCACATCCAACAGTCTATCGAGAACGTCACCAGCTATTTATCCGAACACCCTGAGGAGTGCCGTTCTACCGATCCAGCCGCCACCGCAGTGGTGGAAGAAGGACTGCGCTGTCGAGCAGAAGGGCCACACGGGGCTCTGCTCGTCAGTGATATGCCCAAAGCTCTTGGCGGTGGGGGGTCAGCACCATCGCCAGGTTGGCTGTCACGTGCCGCCTTGGCCAACTGTGATGCGACCGTGATTGCCATGCGGGCGGCCCAAGTAGGGGTGACACTCACCAAGCTGGAAGTGACGGTGGAGAGCGAGTCAGATGACCGGGGGTTACTGGGGATGGATGATGCTATCCCAGCCGGGCCGTTGAGTGTGCGTACTCGTATCCGTATTGGGGCAGATGGGGTAGAACCGGAACGCCTGCGAGAGATTGTCCACTGGGCTGAAGCCCACTCGCCAGTTGGAGATGCTCTCACTCGAGCTGTGCCGATGAAGGTTGAAGTCGAAGTGGTGTAAGCGGTGTCAATCTGGAACGAGCCAACTTCGTTTCGATGGATAGGTATCGTTCAGAATGTTGACATCAAAAGTGGGAGGTACATCATGGGTGTCGAAAATGGTGCCCGTCGCCTAGATTTGCGGGGAAAGGTGTGTCCCTATCCGACGCTCGAACCGCTCCTGGCCCTTAACGAAATGACTGCGGGTGAAGTGCTTGAGGTGATCACCGACTACTATCCAGCGCGGCAGACCATTCCGCAACTGATGCAAGACCTCGGATATACGTATGAACTTCTTGACGGGGATAAGCCTGTTTTCCGCTTCCTTATTTGGAAGAGGTAGCGCTAGAGAAAGGAGTGAAAAATGGCAAAGATTCTGACAGTCGCCACGCACGCGACCGATGATCCCACCAGTGTACCCTGGCATTTATCACCGCGATCGGGGCGTTGGGGGCGGGCAAGGAAGTAACTCTGGCCCTCGTTGGCGAAGGGGTGTATGTGGCGAAGGAGGTGATTGCGAAGACGATTCACGGGGTCGGCTTCCCACCCCTACCGGAATTGATCGAGAAGGTAGTCAAAGGGAACGTCCCGGTGTACGTCTGAGGGGCTTGCTCTGTCGCCCGTGGGGTGACTGAAGAGGACCTCAAGAGCTTACATGCTTCCTTCACCGATCCGATCAAGTTTGCCACGATGGTCTCCGAGTCGAGTGTGGTGAGCTTTTAATGAGGGGAGATGGGACGGTGAGGGTCGGAGTTCCTGTTCCTCCTCACCGCCGCATTCCAGGAGGCCGCCCCCCGATGTAGTACCGTGTCAAGTACCAGAACCTTACATTGGTAAAAAGAGATCGGTGAAGGCCGAAAAAAGAGACAGCTTGAACTAAACCCAGCTCAAAGCAGGGTGTGAGAGGGAGCTTTTGTCTTGAATTGATTGCTTCAGCGACCAGCCAGGTTCAGTTCAGGTTGAAATTGACGAAGGCGGCAGGTGATAGGTAACAGTGCTGTAGGGCACCTGCACCAACTTCTGTATTCTCTCAAAATGGTGGAATGGAGAGCGAAGCTAAACCAGTGCGAGGAAAAGTATTTACACAAATCACTTGACAGACTCCTGGCTATAGTGGAGGAAATACGTATGCTCAAGATGTAGATAAGTACTGCACTTAAGGCGGTGGTAAAAGATGTGCATATTCACCAAAGTCGGTAGTCCATTTATGTTTGTTGCGCTCTGTCTGTGTCTTCCAAGCCTGACTTTGGTGTTCTATATACTCTTCATGTGAGCACTGGTTAATGCTCATAAAATGTTCAATCACTTTATTAAAATTTAATTTACCTTCGGACGCAAGTATCTTGGTAAGCCCCATATGCTTACAGTGATCACACATTTTACAAATGGCTATGAGTCCGGTAAGCGCCCGAATATGCGACATATCATCATACCACCAAATTTCATGACAGATAAGAGTTACGTTCTCTACTTGACAAATACCACAACGGGCGTTCTGTTGGGCTATGACCTGCTCACGTAGTTTTTTCCAGTCAGAAGACTTACCAGACTTACGCAGAATATTATATAAACTAACGCCCTGTAACGGGTCGGGAATAAGTTCAATAGTCAGGCGCAACTGCTTCGTGCTATCTACTTGTCCTGACACCTGATCTTGCCCCTTTGTATCCTGTTCGTAATCCTTACTAATAGTAGTAGTGCCTGTGTTACTAAACCCGCTAGCTCCAGTCATGGCTGATGTTGGTAAAACATACCAATCACTGATTTTCCCTTTATCCTTTTGTGAGGTCAGCCATTTCACCTGCTCTTCATTCAAGTTGTCTGCTAGGTGTATAAGAACACCACTTGTTATCATTCCAATCTGGTCATTCTCCCTAAATGGGAAACCGTTCTTAACTTCTTCTATTGCGCCGATATCCTCACGGATACTACGAACGATGCGAGTGACTATACTGGTTTCTTCTTTGGCTCGCTCAGCCAGACGCCGGATATCAGCCGCGACAGCACTGAAGCCCTTACCGTTCTCACCGGCCATTGCCGCCTGAATTGCTGCATCTAGTGCCAGACGGTTCGTTTGATGAGCAATGTTGGAAATAGCAGCCACGATCTCACCCAATAATTGTACCTTGCTAGTTGTATCCTCCACACTATCAGAGCTTGGAGTAAAAACGTATACCTGATGTGTCCATTGTATAGCTGACATGTCTATCTCTCCTGGCTTTTTAGTCCTTCTTCCTATAAAAACCGCTCATAGATCATTCCTGGTATATCCCATCTACTGAGAGGCTCTTCGCATTTTACAAAAGTCGGCTCTTTACGTTTTAAACAATAGATGGGTAGAGTGCATAAATACAGGCTGGTTGTATACTGAGTGACAAGCGTATTAAAGGAAGCGTATTCGATGGATAACGAAAACAAGCCTGCGGCTGATAAAGGCCATCAGTCTGTTGCTAGCATGTTAAAGGAGTCAACTGCTGATGCTTTGAAGGTCATGGAAAGCACTGAGATAGTTACAGGTCGTCCTAGACATATTGTGGATGCGGCCTTACTTGGTACGTGTATCGTGTTTCTTGCTGCTATGCTCGGCTTGTCTCAGAAGCAGATTGATACTACTTTAACCATCGCACTAGTTGCCTTTGCCTTTGCTATTCCGCTTCTAGCTTGCGGGTTTATGAACGCCTTCACCAAAGTCAAACACGATGTTCCTCACTGGCGAGTGCTTGAAGCAATACTTATAGGTGCTGAGATCGCTGAGACAGTTGGTGAGATTGCTGTTACTGTTGGTGTGTATGAGGTTATAGCACATCTCAGCCTTCTAGCACTTAGTGCCTTTCAAGCAGCCTTTGTCCTTGCTGTTGTAGGTGTGCCTTTTTTATCCTTCATAGGTCTAATTATCTACGGCTTGGTGATGGTACGGCGTAACGAAAAGCAAAAAGCGAAACCAAGTCAAAGTACTGAACAAGAAGCCTCTTCTATTGACCAGAGCACCAACACAACAACAACTAATAAAAACCTAGTTATGGTGGAGTTACCACCTCAAGCACCAGGCAGTTAGTTAAAGGTTACTTATGATCTGGCTGGCAACGATGGATGGTCTGCGGTCTGTTTGCTTTGAAGAGTGGGAACGTGTGGGAGGATTTAACAACCGCTCAGCAATAACTGTCAAGAAGCTACCTATCACGGCTCCTATCACGGCTATCAACAATCCGACAGCGATCTCCTCTTTTTTCCTCGAAATGAAGCTGGTCTTTGATTTAGACTCTATTAAATAAATTATGGTATATCTCTTATTCATGATATACCATAAAAGAGACCATATTGTAGATAATAAAATAGTGAGTAGAAAAACAATGGAGTAAGTAGCTAACTCTCCCAGCCTGAAAATGAAGAAGCTCAATAAGGAAAGGATAATTAGAGCAACTATATATAGAGTAAAGAATATCCAATAATTGGAAAGAAATACAGTTCTCCTTTTTCTTGGGAGTACAATTGAGTTAATTTTATGCTCTATACCACGGAGCCGGACATCGTCTTCATCGGATAAATAAAGACGAGCTTGATAATCTGTCATCTCTAGGGA
>WNFA01007138.1_pt1 | contig 14025 bp, 12 predicted proteins | sample 5400481 | NCBI WGS metagenome assembly WNFA01 (sample SAMN13153340, study PRJNA577476) | soil metagenome | isolation source: 120 cm saprolite under Douglas fir tree site 2 hole 1 replicate 2 | place: USA:California | collected 2015-04-18 | reverse complement strand
TCGCCCGAAAACTCGACAAGATGGGGATGCGCTCGTCCGACACCGCGCAGATTTTCTTCGACAATGTGCGGGTGCCGAAGCGCAATCGTATCGGTGAGGAAGGCCACGGCTTCACCTACCAGATGGTGCAGTTCCAGGAGGAGCGGCTGTGGGGCGCAGCCGCCTGCCTCAAGGCGCATGAAACCATCATCAATGAGACGATCGAATATACCCGGAACCGCAAGGCCTTCGGACAGAGCATCCTTGACAATCAAACCGTGCACTTCAAGCTCGCGGAAATGCAGACCGAAGTCGAACTCTTGCGCGCGTTGATCTATCGCGCGGGAGAGGCGCTCGTCGCCGGCGAGGACGTGACGCGATTGGCGACCATGGCCAAGCTCAAGGCCGGCCGGCTCGGCCGGGAACTGACCGACGCCTGCCTGCAATACTGGGGCGGCATGGGCTTTATGAACGAGACGCCGGTCAGCCGTGCCTATCGCGACAGCCGCCTGACCTCGGTCGGCGGCGGCGCCGATGAGGTGATGTTGACGGTGCTGTGCAAGATGATGGGCACATTGCCCGGAACCAGCCAAAAGCAATAGGATGTCCTCATCCTGAGGAGGCGCGCTTGCGCCGTCTCGAAGGATGAGCGTGGTGGAGCTGATGGTTCGAGACGCGCGCGAAGAGCGCGCTCCTCACCATGAGGATTGCAGAGGAGGCGGAACCGGATGATCACACTTTATCATTGTAACGCGGCGCGCTCGTTCCGGCCGCTATGGATGCTGGAAGAGTTGGGGCTCGCTTACGAGCTCAAAATGCTGCCGTTTCCGCCGCGGGTGTTCGCCAAGGAATATCTCGCGCTCAATCCGCTCGGCACCATACCCCTCATGATCGATGGCGAAACCAAAATGACGGAGTCTTCCGGCATCTGCCACTATCTCGGCACGAAGTATGGACCGACGCCGCTGATGGTTGGCCTCGACGAGCCGGCCTATGGCGCCTTCCTGAACTGGATGTATTTCAGCGATGCGACGCTGACCTTTCCGCAGACGCTGGTGCTGCGCTACACCGAGCTCGAGCCCGAGGAGCGGCGCAATCCGCAAGTCGCCACCGACTACGCCAAATGGTTCTTGGGGCGGCTGCGCGCCGTCGAGGCCGCCACCGCCAAGGCGGAGACGCTGTGCGCCGATCGCTTCACCGCGGCCGACATCGTGATCGGCTACGCGTTGCGGCTTGCCGACAACATCGGTCTGGCAAAAGATTTCGGGCCTAACGTCGCCGCCTACTGGCAGCGCCTGCAGGCGCGCGACGGCTACAAGCGGGCCGTCGCCGCGGAAATTCTCGCCGGCGAGCAGCAAAAGGTCGCGCGGCGCTCGTAGGGCATGATCCGGAAACGTCGGTGACATCCGGCGCGATTTCTGTATTCTGGCAAGGCTCCGCAGAGAGCCCCGCCAGCGCGGTAAGAACCAGAAATCGCTCCCGGGAGGGATGGACCATGAACGACAGGGATCGCCGTGATTCCGGGCGGCTGATGCTGATCAGCCCCGAGCGGGTGTTTTATGCGGGGCTGTTGGGCCGGCCGCGAAAACGATCCAGCGGCGGCTTCAACATCTACACTGCGATGCAGGGAAGCCTCAAGATCACCGGGGACAAGTCCGAGGTGGTCGGTGAAGTGGCACTGGTTCGGCCTTACGTGCCCCACAGCGTCGAAAGCGAGCATTCCTCGATCATTTGCCTCGTGATCGAGCCGGAAACGGTCGAGCCCTCGGCCATGGATGGCTTGGGCGCCAGAATTTGCGGAGCGGAGGCGCCTGCCATCGCGCTGCGCATTCGTACCGCTTACGAGACCCTGCGCCGGCAAGAGCGGCGTGGCGGTTTTACCACTGCGGAATTCGACCAACTGTCGTTTGGCGAGCGTTTGCCCGATCGCAACATCGATCGTCGCATCCGATGCGCCGCTTTGATGCTCAATGATTTCTCCGGCAGCAAGATGACCGCGGCCGACTGCGCCGCATCGGTCCAGCTGTCGCCATCGCGCTTCCTGCATCTGTTCAAGGACCAGACCGGCATCTCGTTTCGGGCATTTCGCGCCTGGAAGCGCGCGCGGCATCTCTTACATTTCGTCAACGAAGACATCAATCTGGCGCATCTCGCGCAGGACATCGGCTATCCCGACTCGACGCATTTCAGCCATTCGATCCGCCGTTTCTACGGCTTGCAGCCGCGCGCGATTTTTTCTGGCTCAAGGGACCTGGCGATCTACCGCAACGATCCCGGCGTGCGCGACAGCGCCGGTTTCCGTCAGGGGCGGCCATAGCGGCGGCGCGCTGGCCCCGCGATAGCGCGTGGACGCAAGAAGCCAAGCGGTGCGGGACGCATCATCCGCCAGCCCTGCGGGTGAAGACCTCGAGCGACAAAAGGCTGATCCATGAGCGACAAGGCTGTCATCACCTGCGCGCTGAACGGCGTGCTGACCGACCCGAAACAGCACCACGTCCCGGTAACACCGGAGGAAATGGCGCGCGAGGCCAAAGCGGCGTTTAACGCCGGCGCCAGCGTGATGCATATCCATCTGCGCCAGCAGGAGCCGGACAAGGGACATTTGCCGTCATGGGAGGTGAGCGTGTCCCGCGAAATCCAGCAGGCGATCCGCGAGGCCTGTCCGGGCGTCATCATCAATCACACCACCGGGACTTCGGGCCCGAATTATGCCGGCGCGCTCGATTGCGTGCGCGAGACCAGACCGGAGATGGCCGCCTGCAACGCCGGCTCGCTGAATTATCTTAAAGTGAAGAGCGACAACACCTGGGCGTGGCCGCCGATGATGTTCGACAACGCCGTCGAGAAGGTGCAGGCCTATCTCGACGTCATGAAGCAAGTGGACACGATTCCGGAGTTCGAATGCTTCGACGTCGGCATCGTGCGCTGCGTCGGGATGTACCGCCAGACCGGCATGTACTCCGGACCGCTCGAGTACAATTTCGTCATGGGCGTCGCCTCCGGCATGCCGGCCGATCCGGAATTGCTGCCGATCCTCTTGAAGCTGAAATTGCCGGAAGCCCACTTTCAGGTCACCGCGATCGGGCGAGCGGAAATCTGGCCGCTGCATCAGCGCTGTGCCGAACTCGGCGGTCACCTGCGCACCGGGCTTGAAGATACCTTCTATCAGCCCGACGGCGCGAAGGTGACATCGAACGGCCAGTTGATCGAGAGCATCGCCGCATGTGCGCGCCGCGCCGGCCGCGAGATCGCGAGCCCGGCGGAAGCGCGGCAGATCTTTGGGATCAGGCGTTAGTGCATGGATACGAAACGAGGCGGTTGAGTTCGGTCACCTCTCCCCTTGTGGGAGAGGTCGGATTGCGAAGCAATCCGGGTGAGGGGTTGCGGCCTATCGATAGACCTGACCCCTCACCCCAACTCTCTCCCACTCGAAGTCGGATATATCCGACTTCGACAACATTAGATGCCCAACTCGGGTAAACCCGAGTTGGGTGGGAGAGGGAGCGCGCTGCCGCCGTTGAAGCTTTGGAGGAAACGAAATGCAGGATCTATCTGCAACCGGCGGGGTGTCCGGTCCCGGCCGCATCGGCCGGGTGGCGATCGGCGACCTGTTGAAACGCGCGGCGGCCCGCTTCCCCGATCGGACTGCCGTCACCGACGGCGAGCGGCGCGTGACGTACACCGAGATCGAGCGCGACGCCAACCGCTTTGCCAATTATCTGGTCGCGCGCGGATTAAAACCCGGCCGAGCATTGCCCCAAGCACCTTGGCGGCTTCCAGGTGCCGAAGTTCATCAGGATCATGGATGAAATGCCGATGACGGCGACCGGCAAACTGCGCAAGGTCGAACTGCGCGAGGCTTTTGCCGGGTATTTTGCGGAGAAGAGTGCGTAATGCTGCCGAGTAAGCCAACAACACCACGTCATTCCGGGGCGCGCGTCAGCGCGAGCCCGGAATCCATAACCACGACAGGGAGTATGGATTCCGGGCCTGCGCATCCAAGTCGGCTGTAGCCGACTTGGATAATGATATTGCCGAACTCGGGTAAACCCGAGTTCGGTGGCGCATCCACGATGTGCAATTGCACATCGGGGAATGACAATTGTTGTAGTTTGCGCGAGGGTGATTGATCCTTATGACCTTCCTTGAATCGACGATCGCCCCGAGCAGCGATGCCTACAAAGCCAATCGCGCCGGCATGCTGGCGCTGATCGCTCGCATGCGCGGTCTGGAAGAACGAACGCGCGCAGCCTCGGCCGCCGCCAAGGAGCGGTTCCACAAGCGTGGACAATTGCTGCCGCGCGAGCGTGTGGCGCTGGTGCTCGATCCCGGCTCGCCCTTCATCGAACTTTCTACATTGGCCGGTTACATGTTCGATGTTCCCGACGCCGACAAAAGCGTGCCCGGCGGCGGGGTGATCGCCGGCATCGGATTTGTTTCCGGCGTCCGCTGCATGGTCAGCGCAAATGATTCTGGTATCGATGCCGGCGCGCTGCAGCCTTACGGCCTCGACAAGACGCTGCGGGTGCAGGAACTGGCGCTTGAGAACAAGCTGCCTTACGTGCAACTGGTCGAAAGCGCCGGCGCCAACCTGTTGCGCTACCGCGTCGAGGATTTTGTGCGCGGCGGCAATATCTTTCGCAACCTGGCCAGACCGGGTTGTCGGATTACATCGTGATGGTGCGCGGCCGCACCCGCGCGTTTCTCGCAGGCCCGCCGCTGCTGAAGGCCGCAACCGGAGAAATCGCCACCGAAGAGGAACTCGGCGGCGCCGAGATGCACACCAGCGTTTCCGGACTCGGCGACTATCTCGCCGAGAACGATCGCGACGCGCTCCGCATCGCGCGCGACATCATGGCCAATCTCAGATGGGACCGGCCGGGCACAGATAAAACGCCGCATCGTCCGCCGCGGCATGATCCCGAGGAACTGTTGGGGATCATGCCGATGGATCACAAGCGGCCGGTCGATATGCGTCAGGTGATCGCGCGAATCATCGACGACTCCGATTTCACCGAGTTCGGCGCCAATTACGGTCCTGCCACGGTGTGCGGGCACGCCCGCATCGAGGGAGAGGCGATCGGCATCATCACCAATAACGGCCCGCTCGATCCCGCCGGCGCCAACAAGGCGACGCATTTCATTCAGGCCTGCTGCCAGTCGCGGACGCCGCTGCTCTATCTCAACAACACCACCGGCTACATGGTCGGCAAGGCCTACGAGGAAGCCGGCATGATCAAGCACGGCTCGAAGATGATCCAGGCGGTGACCAGCGCCACCGTGCCGCAGATCACGATCTACTGCGGCGCGTCGTTCGGCGCCGGCAATTACGGCATGTGCGGGCGCGGGTTTCATCCGCGCTTCTGTTTTTCATGGCCCAACGCCAAGACCGCTGTCATGGGCGGCGAGCAGGCCGCCGAAACCATGGCGATCGTGACCGAAGCTGCCGCCATCCGGCGCGGCAAGCCGGTCGAGAAGGAAAAGCTCGATGCGATGAAGGCGCAGATCATCGGCGTGTTCGACGGCCAGATGGATGTGTTTTCGACCAGCGCGCGCGTGCTTGACGATGGCGTGATCGACCCGCGCGACACCCGCGGCGTTCTGTCGGAAGTGCTGGCGATCTGCCGCGAGGCCGAGGCGCGCAACCCCCAGCGCATGCAGTTTTCGGTTGCGCGGCCATGAGCGATGGGCCGATGAAGCGCACGCCGTTCCGTACCATCCTGATCGCCAATCGCGGCGAGATCGCGCTGCGCATCATGCGTACCGCGCGCCGCCTTGGGCTTGGCGTCGTCGCGGTCTATTCGGATGCGGACCGCGAGGCGTTGCATGTGCGGGCCGCCGACCAGGCCATCCGCATCGGCGGGGCGCTGCCGGCGCAATCCTATTTGCGGATCGAGGCGATCATTGCCGCCGCGAAGGCTGGCGGAGCCGACGCAGTTCATCCCGGCTATGGCTTTCTGGCGGAAAATGAGGATTTCGCGCAAGCGTGTCGCGACGCCGGTCTCGTGTTCATCGGGCCATCGCCTGATGCCATCAAGGCGATGGGCAACAAGGCCGGCGCGAAGACGATCATGCAGGCCGCCGGTGTGCCCTGTGTCCCAGGATACCAGGGTGCGGACCAGAGCGATGGCGCCATGCTGACTGAGGCGAAAAAGATCGGGTTTCCCGTCATGATCAAGGCCGTCGCCGGCGGCGGCGGCCGCGGCATGCGGCAGGTCGCGGACGCCGCGGCGTTTCCCGATTTATTGCGCAGCGCGCGATCCGAGGCCCAAGGCGCGTTCGGCGATCCGACCGTGATACTGGAGCGCGCGATTGCCAATCCCCGACACATCGAAATCCAGGTGTTCGGCGATCGCTATGGCCATGCTGTTCACCTGGGCGAGCGCGATTGCTCGGTGCAGCGGCGGCACCAGAAATTGATCGAGGAAGCGCCGTCGCCGGCAGTGTCGCCGGAATTGCGGGCGCGGATGGGCGCCATTGCGGTCGCGGCGATCAAGTCGATCGGATATGAGGGTGCCGGCACGCTGGAATTCCTGCTCGATAAAACCGGCGAATTCTATTTCATGGAAATGAACACCCGCCTGCAGGTCGAACATCCCGTCACCGAAGCGATCACCGGGCTCGATCTCGTTGAATTGCAATTACGTGTCGCCGCTGGGGAACCGCTCGGTCTTCGACAGGAGGAGATAAAATTCTCCGGGCATGCAATCGAAGTGCGGCTGTGCTCGGAGGATACCGCCCACGATTTCATGCCGCAGCCTGGCCGGATGGCGCTGTGGCAAATGCCGGATCAACTGCGCGTCGAGCATGCGCTGCAATCCGGTTCCGAGATTCCGCCGTTCTATGATTCGATGATTGCGAAACTCATCGGCCATGGCGCAACCCGCGATGAGGCGCGGCGCAGGCTCATTCATGGCCTTGAGCAGACCGCTGCATTCGGCGTGACGACCAATCAGGCGTTTCTCGCGGCGTGCCTGCGGCATCCCGCGTTCGCGGCCGGCGAAGCGACGACGGCTTTTGTCGGCGAGCATCGCGACGATCTGCTGGTGCGGCGCAACGACGTGTCCGCTGATGCCGCGCTCGCGGCGTTGTTGCTCTACGTTACCGACCCTCATGCGCCGCCGTGGCGGAAAGGACGAACGCTGGCAGCGACATTCCCGATCGCTGCTCGTCTAGGGTTTGATCATGGCATTCAGGATCTCGAAATCGTGCGCGAGCGCGATGGTGGTTACGCCATACAGCTCGATGGCCGCGAGCACCGGTTCGAGATCGGTGAGCTTGGCTGCGATACGATCCGTTTTCAGACCAACGGCGTGATGGAATCGGCAAGATTTTTCCGGGACTGCGACCGGCTCCATGTCCTGCACCGGGGCGTCACGCTTGTCGTCCGCGACCTGACGTTGGCGGCGCCAGCCGCGACGGCGGCAACCGGCAGCGACGGCAAGGTCCGCGCGGCGATGACCGGACGCGTCGTCGCGGTTCTGGTCAAGCAGGGCGAGCGCGTCGCAGCCGGTCAGCCGGTGATGACGCTGGAAGCCATGAAGATGGAGCACGTGCATACTGCGCCGATCTCAGGCACGATTTTGGCCATCGATATCGCGGAAGGCGAGCAGGTGACGACGGGGAAGATTGTCGTCGAGATCGAAGCGAACGCGTAACCGTGAGATAGTGTTCGTCGTGCCCAGGCTTGTCCCGGGCATCCACGCCTTAAAAGCATAGCCACAAGAAAGACGTGGATGGCCGGGACAAGCCCGGCCATGACGGCGCTAGGCCTTCCGCCCCGTTCCCTCATTGAGAAAACAAGCCACCCGATGCGTCGATCCGACATCCGCCAGCACCGGCGTCTCTGCCTTGCACCGCGCCATCACATAACGACAACGGGTGTGGAAGGCGCAGCCTGACGGCGGATTGATCGGGCTCGGCACATCGCCATCGATCAACGGCACGAGGCGTTTTGCCTTGGGATCGGCGACCGGAACCGAGGCCAGCAAAGCCTGCGTATAGGGATGACGGGGATTTGCGAACAGCTCGGTCTTCTCCGCAATCTCGACAATGCGGCCGAGATACATCACGGCGACGCGGTGGCTGATATGGGCCACGACGGCAAGATCATGCGCGATGAACAGATACGAAAAATCGTGCTTGCGCTGCAGGTCGATCAACAGATTGATCACCTGGGCCTGGATCGAGACGTCGAGCGCCGATACCGGCTCGTCGCACACGATCAGGCTCGGCCCGAGCGACAGCGCGCGTGCGATGCAGATGCGCTGCCGCTGCCCGCCGGAGAACTGGTGGGGATAATTTTTCATTTGGTCCGGGCGGAGCCCGACCTGATGGAATAATTCGGCGATCCGTTCCTGCTTTTCGCGGCCGGCCGCCAGCCCGTGGACGCTGAGCGGCTCACCGACGATATCGCCAGCCGTCATGCGTGGATTGAGCGAGGCAAACGGGTCCTGGAAGATGATCTGCATCGAGCGCCGATGCGAACGCAGTTCGGCTTTTCCGAGATTGGTAATGTCGCTGCCGTTGATCCGGATGCTGCCGCCGGTCGGCTCGACCAGGCGCAGGATGCTCCGCGCGACCGTCGATTTGCCGCAACCGGATTCGCCGACAAGCCCGAGCGTTTCTCCGACGCCAACCGTAAAACTGACACCGTCCACCGCGTGCACGGTGCCGACTTGGCGGCGAAGGATTCCGCTGCGCACCGGATATTGTTTGACGAGGTCCGTCACCTCGAGCAGAGCGCGCACATCGGTCATGGTGATCTCGCGGTTTCCGCCGCGCGCCAGCACGCCGCCAAATGGTTCTCGCCCCAGGCCTGCAGGGGCGGATATTCCTCGCGGCAGCGGGCCATTGCGAGTGCGCATCTCGGAGCGAAGGCGCAGCCTTTCGGCAGATTGGTCAATGAGGGCACCATACCGGGAATCTCGACCAGCCGCGTATCGGCGTTGGTGCTGAGCGAGGGCAGGGATGGAATCGAAGCCATCAGACCGCGGGTGTAGGGATGCCTTGGGCTCGCGAACAAGGTTTCGACGTCGGCCTCTTCGACCTTCTTGCCGGCATACATGACGACGACGCGCTGCGCGGTCTGCGCGACCACGCCGAGATCATGCGTGATCAGGACAAGTCCCATACCCAGTTCTTTCTGCAGCTCCAGTATCAACGCCAGGATCTGGGCCTGTATGGTGACGTCAAGCGCGGTGGTCGGCTCGTCGGCGATCAACAGCGCCGGCCGGCAGGCCAGCGCCATCGCGATCATCGCGCGCTGGCGCATTCCGCCCGAGAGCTGATGGGGATATTCCTGGGCGCGCCGCTCCGCTTCCGGGATCTTGACGAGGCGCAGCATCTCGACGGCCTTGGCCGTTGCCTCTTTCCGGCTCATCGGCCGATGCAGGCGAACCGCCTCGGTGATCTGGTCCCCGATCCGCATCACCGGGTTGAGTGAGGTCATCGGCTCCTGGAAGATCATCGAGATGCGGTTGCCCCGGATCGCGCGCATCTCGCTCTCATCGAGGCCGAGAAGATCGGTGCCTTCGAGCACAATGGAGCCGCCGACAATCCGGCCCGGCGGATCGGGCACCAGGCGCATGACCGAAAGCGCCGTCACGCTCTTGCCGCAGCCGGACTCGCCGACGATCGCCAAGGTTTCGCCGCGACGGACGCTGAACGAAACGTCGTCGACAGCCTTGAACAGCCCGGAATTCGTGAAGAAAACCGTCCGCAGGCCCTTCACGTCGAGCACCATCGCTTCCGTTTGCGCATCGCTCATCAGCCGCGCTGCCTCGGGTCGAGGATGTCGCGGAGCGCGTCGCCGAGCAGGTTGGTTCCGAACACGGCGAGACTGATCGCCACCCCGGGGAAAATCACCAGCCAGGGGGCGGTGCGAACATATTCGGCGGCCGATTCCGAAAGCATGCGCCCCCATGACGGGTACGGCTCGGGAATCCCAAGACCGAGAAACGACAGCGATGCCTCCGTCAGAATGGCGGCCCCCAACTGGGCGGTGGCAAGCACGATCAACGGCGCCAGCGTGTTCGGCAACACGTGCCGAAGCGCAATTCGCATCTCGCTCATGCCGATCGACTTGGCGGCCTCCACGAACGCAAGCTCGCGCAGCGCCAGGGTGTTGGCCCTGATAACGCGGGCGACTGTGGGAATGAGCGGTATCGCGATCGCGATGATGGTGTTCGGCAGCGACGGCCCCAGCGCGGCCGACATCACCAGCGCGAGGACCAGTAGCGGCAGCGCCTGCAGAATATCGATCACCCGCTGGCAAACCAGATCGACCCAGCCGGACAGATAACCCGAAGCGAGACCGATCATCACGCCGATGGACGAGCCGAGCGCGGTCGACCCGATGCCGACGGCCAGCGATATGCGCGCGCCGTGGATGATCCGGCTCCAGACATCCCGGCCGAACGAGTCCGTGCCCATCCAGTGTTGTACGTTGGGCGCCGAAAGCGCGTGCGCGGAATCAACGGTCAACGGGCTGAAGCGACAGATGCCGTCGGCCAGCGCCGCGGCCAGCACGAACATCACCATGATGACCAGGCCGATGGTGCCGAGCATATGGCGCTGCGCCAGGAACGTGAGCTTGCGCCAGCCGTGCGTCGAACTGGCACCGGCGCGTCTCAGTTCGGTATCGTAGTTGATCGCGTCCAATTGACCTCCTAATCCGTGTATCGGATTCGCGGATCGAACGCCGCGTAGAGCATGTCGACCGTGAAGTTTGCGACCACGACGACCAGGGCAATCAGCATCACCAGGTTCTGGACGATCGGATAATCGCGCCAGCGGATCGCTTCCACCAGAAAGCGGGCGACGCCTGGGATATTGAACACGGTTTCGGTGACGATCAATCCGCCGACCAGAAAAGCCGCTTCGATGCCGATCACGGTGATGACAGGAAGAATGGCGTTTTTGAGCGCATGGTGGTAGTTGACGGCCCGTTCGGAAGCGCCCTTGGCGCGCGCCGTGCGGATGTAATCCTGCCGCAATATTTCAAGCATCGATGAACGCGTGATCCGCATCACCAGTGCGGCGCTGCGGAAGCCGACCGCCAATGCCGGGACGCAGTAGATCGCGCATGCCTCGCCAAAGCCTTGTGGATTGGGGTTGAAGATCGGCATGGTTCCGAACAGGGCGACCGAGGCCATCAGGATCAGCAGGCCGAGCCAGAACGATGGCAGCGACAGGCCGCTCAGGCTGACGACGCGCAGGATATAATCCAGCCGGGTGCCCTGATTGACCGCGCTGATGACGCCCAGCGGAATCCCGATCGACGCGGAGAACAGCAACGCCAGGCCGGCCAGCCGCGCCGTGATCGGTATTCGCGGCAGGATTTCGTCGAGCGCGGGCTTTTCGGATACATAGGAATAGCCGAGATCGCCGCGCAGCAGTCCGCCGATCCAGTGCAGATACTGCATGACGATCGATTGATCGAGCCCGAGTTCGCGTTCCAGATTGGCCTTGTCGGCCGGGTCGACATATCCGGCGGCGGCAAACAGGATGTCGACGATATTGCCGGGTACGATCCGCAGCAGCACAAAGATGATGACCGAGATCCCGAACAGGGTCACGAGCATCAATACGAGGCGCCGCACGATATAGGCAAACAACTGGCTGCTCCCGTTGGCGCGTATTTTCGCAAAAGTGGATACCGGTTTTGCGATCGGAATACGCGCAAGTTATTAAGCCGACTGGCGAGGCTTTATACCGGCAAGGTTTTACATTCGCTATTGGTCGACGTTATCTATCCAGCCACACGTCCTCGTAGCGATAGCCGTTGTAGGAGCTGTTCACCATGATGGTGATGCCCTTGACGTAGGGCTGCCAGCACGAGCCCAGGCGACCATGGAAGATGATCGGACGGGCGACGTCTTCCTGAAGCTTCTTGTCGATTTCCCAGACCAGCTTCTTGCGCTTGGCAACATCGGTCTCCTGAGATTGCTGGTCGAACAGCTTCTCGATGTCCTTGTTGCAGTAATTGGTGTAGTTGCGCTCCGAATTGCAGGAGTAGTTCTCGTAGAACGCCTGGTCCGGATCGTCGACCGCGTTTCCGGTGAGATTGAGGCCGAGCGCATAGTCCTTGCGCGCCACTTTCGAGAACCAATTGGCGGTTTCGACCTCGTCCAATTCGCCGTCGATATAGATGCTCTTGAGCTGATCGATCAGGATGACGGCGGGTTGGGTGTAAACCGCAATGTTGCGCGTCGAGACCTTGACCTTGAGATGCTTGTCCGGACCGTAGCCCGCCTTCTGCATCAGTTTGCGGGCTTCCTCCCGGTTGGCGTTCACGTCCGGGCCGTAGCCCGGTATGCTCTCCAGCATTTCCTTTGGCATGGCCCACAACCCGCCGGGTGCGGGAAGCATCGTGCCGCCGATGTCCGCCTGACCTTCATTCAGGATCGAGATAAATGCCGGCCGATCGAGCGCCAGCGCCATCGCGCGGCGAATATCCAGATTGTCGAACGGAGGCGCGGTCGAGTTGACGATGATATTGGTGCTCACATTGATCGGTTCGACGACGCATATCGCGTTCGGCGCCTGGGATTTGACGTCCTTGAGCAGCGGGATCGATACCTCGGTCGGAAACGTCATATCGAATTTTCCGGCGACAAATCCCAGAATGGCCGTCGAACGGTTTGGGATGATGGTGAACTCGATGCCGTCGAGATGCGGCAGGCCCTTCTTCCAGTAGCCCGTATTGCGCGTGAGCTTGATGGATTCGTTGGCCTTGAACTCAACGAATTTGAACGGGCCGGTGCCAACGGGTTTGGTCCGCATGTCGCCGGGCGAAACATGGCACGGATAGATCGGCGTATAACCGGAGGCGAGCAGGGCCAATAGCGCCGGCTGAGGCCGCTTCAGGTTGAAAGCGACCTCGAAGTCGCCGTTCGTCGTGACGTCGACAACTTGGTCATACCAGGACTTGCGCGGGTTCTTGCGAAATTTCTGCTGGGACTTGCCCATCAGCATGTCGAACGTGCACTTAACGTCGTTGGACGTGAACGGCTTGCCGTCGTGCCACTTGACGCCCTGATGCAGCTTGAAGTTGAGCGCCTTGTTGTCGCCGCTCCAGGCCCAGCTGTCCGCGAGTTCCGGGACGATCGACTCCAGACTGTTTTGCGCGACGTCCTGCTTGTAAATGACGAGGTTGTTGAAGACCGGCATGAAGGGAACATTGACCGAGTAGGTCGCCTCCTCGTGGATCGAGGCGCTGGCCGGACTGTCCCGATGATAGACGCGCAGGATACCACCCTGCTTTTGCGCGAGCGCAACATCAGAAGCCGCCAGCAAAGACAAGACAGCGACGGCCAGCGTTTGCACGCTCCGCATGGTTCCCTCCCTCGAGTTTCAGCCTCATGGCGGGCCAATTTATCGAACGATAGCATGGCGGAGAGTCCACGCAACCGGCAAGGACCGGTTCAATATTGGCACTTCGGACTAAGGCTGGGCGGTGCGACCGATGAGCGCATGGATGGCGCCTGCCATTGACGATCCCAGAGTCTGCGGCGTTGCACGGGTATCGCCAAAAGGCCGGCGATCAATCTGCAGAACAGGGAGCCAGAATTTGCGATCTGTTGCTAATGCGATCTGTTGCCAAATTGTCTAGATTGATCTATACAATGAGGGCTGCAAAGATGGACGGGCGACAGCATCGTCGATGAGCAGTTCTACTACGATCCCGCGCAAATGACCGATGCGTCGTAAGGAATGCCGCAGTTACAGAAAAAGAGAGTCGGTTCAGATGAACAGGTATCTCGGGCCAATTATCGCGCGCGCAGTGACGGCACTTGTATTTGCTTTGCAACACGGCGGCGCTCTGTGCGCCGATCCGCAGGCATTGTTCGCGGAGGATCATGTCGTGCTGGCCAATGGCGTTGCCGGTAAAACCGTTCGCATCAACAGCGGCAACCCCCGGAGCTATGAGGAGATCGTTGCAAAGGCTGAATTCCCGTCCGTTCAGTTGAACGCAAAGCTGTTTTTGCCCCACAAGAGCGCGCGGCTTCCGGTTGTGATCATCGTGCCGGGATCAAGCGGGGT
>WNFA01004284.1_pt1 | contig 14025 bp, 14 predicted proteins | sample 5400481 | NCBI WGS metagenome assembly WNFA01 (sample SAMN13153340, study PRJNA577476) | soil metagenome | isolation source: 120 cm saprolite under Douglas fir tree site 2 hole 1 replicate 2 | place: USA:California | collected 2015-04-18 | reverse complement strand
GCCTCCTCCGCCCAGGCGAATCCTGTTCACGCGTACTTTCATTTCCTCGAAGAGCGTAAATGTGTCGCGCAGGCTGAAGGCGACACCCTCCAGAATGGCACGGATCACGTGGGCGCGAGTGTGCGTCGCGGTCAGGCCGACCAGGGCGCCGCGAGCGTCGGGATCGAGGTGCGGAGTGCGCTCGCCCATGAGATACGGAGTCCACAGAAGTCCTTGACATCCGGCGGGAACTTTCGCTGCCTCATCCGTGAGGCGTTCATAGGGATCGCGGCCATCGTTCGGGCCGGCGCCGAACTGGTCGCGAAACCAGCGCAGGGAAAGGCCAGCGGCCTGGGTCACGCCCATCACGTGCCAGCGTCCGGGAATGGCGTGGCAGAAAGTGTGCAGGCGGCCTGCGGGTTCGAGAGCGGGACGGTCGGTCGCGGCAAAGACGACACCCGATGTGCCGATCGTGGCGCTGACTGTTCCTGGAGCGACGATGCCCATGCCGACGGCGCCCGCGGCCTGGTCTCCGGCGCCGGCGACTACGGGAGTTTCCTTTTTCAGCCCGGTGGCTGACGCTCCATCCGACGAAACTTTGCCGCACACGTCGGGCGATTCAAAGAGCCTGGGAAGCAACTGCTCATCGATGGCCGCGGCTTCGAGCATCAGCTTTGACCACCGGCGGTGGACCACGTCGAGCAGCAAGGTTCCCGATGCGTCCGCCATGTCGATGGCGCGCTCGCCGGTCATGCGGAACCGAACATAGTCTTTGGGAAGCATCACAAAACGGACGCGCTTCCAGTTGTCGGGTTCGTTTTCGCGCACCCACATCAGCTTGGTGAGCGTGAAGTTCGCCAGGGCTGGGTTGCAGGTGGCCTGAATCAATTGCTCGGCGCCAATTTTCTCTGTGAGTTCCCGACACTGAGGATTCGTCCGCACATCGCACCAGATGAGCGCGGGGCGGACTACCTGCCCACGTTCGTCGAGCATTACTGCGCCGTGCATTTGTCCGGAGAAGCCAACGCAGGCGATTTCATCGGAGCGGAGGCCCGCCTTCTGCAGGGCTTTAGGAACAGCTATGCAGCAGGCTCTCCACCAGTCGTCGGGATGCTGCTCGGCCCAGCCGATTTGGGGAGAGGCAAACGGGGCATGCTCCTCGGTGGCAGACGCGACGACATCACCATGCTCGTTGATAATCAGTGCGCGAGTGCCGCCGGTTCCAACATCGATGCCGAGAACGTGAATAGAAGCCTCCTGCAAGGAGAATAGTAGTCCAGACTTACGGTCACCTAGAAGAGCGTGATTCTACAGCACGTAGCTGCTTTGTTGCTTTCAGCGCGTACTGCGCTTTGATCTCCATCCCATGTTAGGCTGCCTACTTGAATTATGAACAACCAGGTACTCATCGAGGTGTGCGTCGACTCGGTTGCCTCCGCGGTCGCCGCTGAGCGAGGTGGGGCCGGGCGCATCGAAGTCTGCAGTGCGCTTATCGAGGGAGGCGTCACGCCGAGCAGCGGACTGGTGGAGGCGGTGAGAGAGCGCTCCTCGATTGCAGTGCACGTGATGATTCGGCCGCGCAGCGGGGATTTCTGCTATGACGCAGATGATTTTCAGATCATGCGTTGGGATATCGATGTTGCGAAGCGGCAGGGAGTAGATGGCGTCGTCTTCGGCCTTCTCGATACCGATGGAAATGTGGATCTGGTGCGCACTCGTGAACTCGTCGCATTGGCGCGTCCACTCAGCGTCACGTTCCACCGGGCATTCGATATGACCGCGGATTTGTTTCGGGCGCTGGAAGACGTTGATGCTGCGGGCGCGGATCGAGTTTTGACCTCGGGCGGCGAACAAACTTGTGTGCAGGGTTCACAAGCAATTGCCCGGCTGGTGCAGACGGCAGGAGACCGGATGGTGGTCATGCCGGGCAGCGGTATCCAGCCCGGCAACGTTCGCAGCGTTCTCGAACAGACAGGCGCGAAAGAGGTTCATGTTGGGTTGCGCAGTTCCATTCCCAGTCCTATGGTTCACCGCAATTCGCGAGTCTCGATGGGGACGATCGAGGGGCGGGAATACGAGCGATCCGTGGTGCTCGAGGAGAACGTCCGACAGCTGAATCGTGCCGCCCGGGGAGAGTGAGGCAGGTCAGCAGAGCCGCCGACGGTAGCGCCGGCGTCCCGGCGGCTGTCCGGCGGGACAGCCGGCAGGATGCCGGCGCTACTGCTTAGTCCCGTTTAGTTCCGCAGTGCCTCTCCAGCCGCTCAATGATGTACGCGCGGTTCTCCTTCTGCGTTCGAAAGGCTTCCTTACTTTCGTCTACGCGCAACTCGCCGCGGCTATCTGTAGCCCTCCAGAACTCTCGCTGCCCGGTCGAGGGCCGACGTCAGAGCTGTCAATTGTTGCCGCGTTCTCTCCGCATCACCCTTGTCTAGAGCTTCATTCACTCCTGGAATCACTACGGCGGCATAGCCCGTGTATTCCCCTGGAGCGTAGATCGCATGACGGTACCAGGGACGGTGTGGAAGTCCTTCGGGGATTAGCAGCGCCCGCTCGGCCTGGCGCAATGCCTGGTTCAGGCGCACTGAATCGTGCGGAGGATTCTTCTGCCTGGAAAGAATTTTCGCCCCGGCCTGCTGAAAGTGACGCGCCGCAGCGTTGACTCCACTGAAATCGAGCGGATGCCCGGCGAATTTGTCATCCGCCCGCCTCTTCGCCGTATCAAGGTACGCGGCAATTTCCTTCCCGTACTCCTCGTAGTCGTAGGGCAAAACGTCAGCGTCGGCCATGCGTAACGCTTCAAGGCCGTACACGCGCGCCATCTGCTGCTCGTAGACGAAGTCGGGATCGCCGAACTTCTTGAACCAGGCGAAGTCGTCGAAGACCGAATGATAGACGCCATACGATCCGGTCGAACTGATGTCAGTTGACGGCACACCCAAATGCTGCAGAAACGCGGTATAGTCGGAACCGCTTCCCAGATCGCCCACCGGAACATCTCGCTTTGCCTGCGCTGCAGGCAAACGGCCGCTATCGCCGATGGCCTCCGTGGGTGTCTCTGTGGTGTCTCCGCCGGTCTGATTTATCTTTTGCCATGCTTCGTAGACTGTGCCGCCCTTAGGACTGGAAACGGCCCTGGTCACGTCGCGCAAGAACTGCTTCAGGCTGGGAACCGCCGAAGCCCAAAACTTCGGACCGGAGACAGCCACGTCCATGTTGAAATATGCCGGAGCGTTGGTTAGTTCAGCTTCATGCTGCTCTACCCACTCAGTGGAGCCGATCAGGCCTTCTTCTTCGCCATCCCAACTGCCAAAGACCAGTGTCCGCCTGGGTTTCCATCCCGACTTGAGCAATTCGCCGATGCCGTGCACCGTTTCCAGCATGGCCGCCGTACCGCTGTTGGGATCCACCGCTCCGTAGACCCATGCGTCGCGATGATTTCCTGCGATGACCCATTCGTCCGGCAGTTCACTTCCGCGCACCCGGCCAATCACGTCCCAGAGCGTGCGGAACTGATAGTCCTGTTTGAGATGCATCTTCACTTTCACTGGGCCCGGACCGACGTGGTAAGTAAACGGCAGCGAGCCTTGCCAATCGCGCGGCGATTCCGGACCGCCGAGATGCTGCAGAACAGGCGAGACGTCGTGATAGGAAAGCGGTGTGACCGGAATCTTTGGAATTTGCGGCGACTGTTGAGGAGAAATGCGCTGCGACTCCGGCAGGGATGGAACCGAGGCGATTCCCGGCGTGGTCGGATCCCCGGGGAATTCGAACATGTAGCCCACCGATCCACGCTGCACGCCGGTATCCGGCCGCCATGGCCCGACGGGATATTTGTCGCCGCGCCGCCAGCCATCGTCCGCAGGATCGGAGTAAATGATCACGCCCGCCGCTCCGTGCTCCTGAGCGATAAGGACTTTGACTCCGCGAAAATTCTGCCCGTAGCGCACCAGTACGATCTTGCCCCGCACGTCGACTTTCAATTTCTCCAGCTTCTCAAAATCTTCCGGAGTGCCGTAGTTGGCGTAAATCACTTCGGCTTCCACGTCTCCGGAAGGCGACATGCCGTTGAATGGCATGACCACTCGCGGATCATCCTGATACGGATCGCCGTCGACGTGCTCGCGGGTTGGACCGCGCACTTCAACCCCGGCGGGAGCGGTTGCATCTACGCTGATTTCTGACGGGTAGTTGATCCAGACTTTGTATTCGACAATCTCGGTCTCGAATCCCGCCTCGCGGAATTTCTGCGCGACGTAGTCGGCGGTGGCTTTGTCCTCCGGCGTGCCGGCCATGTGGGGAGCCTGCGTCAGCGTGCGCAGATGTTCTTCCGCGAGCTTGCGATCGGGAACTGCCAGGAAGCGGGCTTCAGTGGCGGTCTGTGCGGCGGAATCGCGGAAGCCGAAAATGGGCGCGCTGGAGCGTTTGTCCGGCGCATCGGGGCTGACGCTGGTGAACATTGTACAAAGCAGGACGAGTGTGGAAAGCAAGGCAGCAGAAAAGAGTCGCATCAGGCTCCTAGCGGTCAAAGAACGTAAGGTAGCACAGAGCGCGCATCCTCAGGTTCTCAGGGAAGCACCTGCAACCTGCTGTTCGTGTCGCAGCCAGGGGTCGTAGTTGACGTCACCAACATCACTAAGTTCACCTATTTCACCAACTTCACCAAGTGGTGTACAATGGGAGTATGAAACGAGCCACAATGACGTTTCCGGACGACTTGGCCGAAGCTGTGGACAAGTATCTCCAGGCCCAGGAGGCCCCCCCTGCGCTCACGACCGTTCTTCAAGCGGCGTTGCGAGAGTACTTGCGCGAAAGGGGATTCCTGCAGCCGTACCGGCCACTGAAAATCAGGCCGGCCAAACGTGGGAGCGGGAGCAGCGACGGAAGCATCAACCATGACCTTTACTTGACGGGCATGAAGAAATGATGGATGCCGTGTTGGCGGATACCGGACCGCTCTATGCAGCTGTCGATCCGCGCGATGCGTTCCACGAACAGGCGGTCGCGGAGATTTGCAAACTGGCCCGCGAGAGGCGAAGGGTCGTAGTGGCATACCCGATCCTGCTTGAGGCCCATGCAATGGTACGTCGCCGGCTTGGCAGAAGCGCAGCCTCAGATTGGCTTGCCGATATGGTTGATACGGCTCTGATCAACCCCACGCCAGAAGACTACCGGCAGGCTATCGCGAGAATTGGAGCCGCTGCCGACCAACCCATCACACTATTCGACGCGACAGTGGCAGTTCTCGCTACACGCCTGAGGTTGGAAGTGTGGACGTATGACCATTATTTTGACATGATGCGCGTCAGAGTTTGGCGGTGAGGCTGTCTGAGGGGCGACGCAAGCGGCGAATGACTCCGTAGCACGTGAATCCTGCAACCCATATCACCAAAGCAGCTGCCGCTGAGTCCTCAAGCTGAATCATCAGGGTCTTGCGGCTTTGCGCGTGAAGCCGGGACTTTGTTTGCGGATTAGGATTATCTAGCCAAGAGATGTAAGCCCGATCGAACTCCCGGCGATGAAGAGGAAAACCGATCACAAAAACGAAGAACGCCAGCAGAAAAACCAAGTAGACCGCGACAGCCACGATTATTTTTTTCGGCAGTGACATGACTTCACGATCACCGCACCTGCCCCGTCCCAACGATCTCGTACTTCGAAGAAGTGAGTTCTGCCAGCGCGAAGGGCCCGCGGCAGTGGAGTTTCTGCGTGCTGATGCCCATCTCGGCGCCGAAGCCGAACTCGGCCCCGTCGGTGAAGCGCGTAGAGGCGTTCCAGTAAACCGCAGCCGAGTCGACGCCGCGCAGGAATTTGCGGGCATTGGCTTCGTCCCGCGTGACGATCGAGTCGGAATGTTTGGTGGAGTAGCGGTTGATATGGCTGATCGCTTCATCGACGTTCGCGACCACCCGCACCGCCATACACAATCGCAGATATTCCTCGTGCCAGTCCTGCTCGGTAGCCGCGCCGATATCGAGCCCCGCGCCAAGGCTGCGCGATTTCCCATCGCCACGCACTTCGACACCTGCCTCGATCAGCTTCCTTACAATTCGAGGCACGTAATCGTTGGCGACTCGTTGGTGAACCAACACTTTCTCTGCCGAGTTGCAGACCGACGGGCGTTGCGTCTTGGCGTTGATGACGATTCTGTCAGCCATGTCGAAGTCCGCCGATTCATCGACAAAGATGTGGCAGTTCCCTGCTCCAGTTTCGATGACGGGAACGGTGGAGTTCTCAGTGACAAAAGTGATCAACCCGGCGCCGCCGCGAGGGATGATCACGTCGACCAAACCGCGCGCCTTAATCAATTCCTGAACCGACTGGCGCGTACTTGAATCCAACAATTCGATCGCGCCCTCGGGCACTCCCGGCACGGCTGAAAGAATTTCGACGAGCCGCTGGTTGCTCTGCGCGGCTTCTTTGCCGCCACGCAGCACAATGGCGTTGCCGGTTTTCAGCGCAAGGACGGCTGTGTCAACCGTCACGTTGGGCCGCGATTCGTAGATGATTCCCACAACCCCCAGGGGCACACGCAGCTTGCGGATGCGCAAACCATTGGGCCGCGTCCACTCCGCCAAAGTTTCACCGATGGGATCCGCTAGGGCCGCGACATCACGCACACCCTGGGCCATCTCTTTGATCCGCTGAGGAGTGAGCAGCAACCGGTCGCGCATTGCGCCTGCAAGACCTGAACTCTGAACATCCTCGCGGTTTGCCGCCAGTATGCTCTCCGACTCGGCTTCGATCGCGTCCGCAATCGCCAGCAACAATGCGTTCTTCTCTTCAGTAGACAGCAGCGCGAGCTTCCCCGAGGCCTCTCGCGCACGCAGCAGTTTTTCCTGGGTCGATGCTGCACTGGTGATCGTTGTCGCCATCAGGCCTCCATCTGCGTCGGAGGAAAGTACGTACCGACCTTGCGTTCCATCCCGAGCGTGATGCCGTGGGGATGGCGTCCATTGACAATGGCGACGTGCACACCCGCTTCACTCGCCAGTTTGGCCGCCCGCAGCTTGGAAATCATGCCGCCGCGACCCAGCGTGTTCTTGCCATTGCATTGCGCTTCGAGCGCCGGCGTGAGCTTGCGTATGACACGCTGCAGCTTCGGCTTCTTACGCCCGTTGGGAACAAAGAAGCCGTCGACGTCGGTCAGCAGCAGCAGCCAGTCCGCCTTCACGGCCGTGGCCAACAGCGCGCTCAGCTCATCATTATCGCCGAACACGCCTTCCAGTTCACGCACCGACACGCTGTCATTCTCGTTGACGATTGGCACCACACCCAGAGAGAGCAGTTCCGCCAGGGCATTCTGCAGATTGCGATAGCGCACCGGAGAAGTAAAGTCATCGCTCGAAAGCAAAAGTTGGGCAACGACTTTCTTGCCGAAGAACAGACGCTCATAAGTATGCATCAGCTTGCTCTGTCCCACGGCGGCGCAAGCCTGCATCCCCGGAACGTCATTTGGACGTTTTGACAGTCCCAGGCCCGACATCCCGGCTGCAATCGCGCCCGAGGTTACGATCAGATATTCATTCTTCGTGAGGTCAAATTGATCGACCATGGCGCGCAACAAATTGGCGTCAATCTGCCCTCCGGGGGCGATGAGGCTGGTGCCGACTTTGATGACAACTCTCATTTCACTTTGTGTGGCTGCTGGCCGGGCCAGATTCTTCTTTTGTTCGCTGCCGCAAAATTCCGGTCAGGAGAGCCCGGCGACCCCGGCGGGGAGGGACAACATCTCTATCCTGCCGTTAGAATGGCTTTCTGGCAAGCTGAAAAATCTTGCCACCTTTGAGCCGCATGCCTGCTTCCAACGCTACCGCCGCTTCTCTGGCCGGGTCGAAAATTACGTCCGCTATCGGCCGGGATATCCCCCGGAAGTGCTACAGACGTTGAAGTCCGAGTGCGGGTTAGAGCCGAACCACGTCGTCGCCGACATCGCTTCGGGCACGGGAATCTGGACCCGCATGATGCTGGGAAACGGCAACCGCGTCTTCGGCGTCGAGCCCAATGCCGAGATGCGAGCGTCGGGTGAGCAACTCCTGGCACGCTTTCCGAAGTTCATCAGTAGTGCGGGGACTGCTGAAGCGACTACGCTCGCGGACCAGAGCGTGGATTTCGTCACTGCAGCGCAGGCCGCGCACTGGTTCGATCGCAAGCGGGCGCGGGAAGAGTTTCTGCGGATTCTCAAACCGGGAGGACGGCTCGTATTGCTGTGGAACCAGCGCCGCACGGACTCGACACCGTTCCTTCGCGACTCGAGCAGTTGCTGCTGACGTACGGGAGCGACTATGAGGACGTCCGCCACGAGAGCACAACCGCGGAGGTCAACGAATTCTTCGACCCGGTTCCGTTTCAGGAGCGGAGTTTCGGCATGCGGCAGGAATTTGACTACGAAGGTCTGGAAGGCCTGGCTGCTGTCCTCATCGTACGCACCGGGACCGGAGCATCCTAGGCATGCTCCCATGTTGGATGAGTTGCGCCGCATGTTTGACGCGCATGCAGTTGCAGGGCGAGTCGCATTCGAATATGAAACCCGCATGTTTTTCGGCCGCCTGAGCTGAAACCCGATTTCCTTCGTGAACCTTCGTGTCCTTTGCGGTTATGATTTTTCTACCACGAAGGCCACCCGTCGGCTCCGCACAGGGCAGGTTAAGGTTCACGAAGGTAAAACGCCAATCTACTCTGGTACGATCTGCTCTGTTACACCGTCAGAGGTCAAGAAACGTGCCTGAAGAGAAATCGTTCCACATGACGCCCGACGAATTCCGCCGCCATGGCCATGCCGTGGTGGACTGGATCGCCGATTATCACTCGCGCGTCGAATCATTCCCTGTGCTCTCGCAGGTCAAGCCGGGACAGATCCGCGCTTCATTGCCAGCGAATCCTCCGGCCAAGGGTGAAGCGTTTGACGCCTTGATCAAAGACGTCGAGACCCTGATTTTGCCGGGCGTCACTCACTGGCAGTCGCCTAACTTTTTCGCCTATTTCCCGGGCAATGCCTCCGGCCCAGGAATACTTGGCGATCTGCTCTCGTCCGGATTGGGCGTCCAAGGCATGTTGTGGTCGACCAGTCCGGCGTGCACCGAACTCGAGACCCACGTGCTGGACTGGCTCGTCTCCATGCTCGGCTTGCCGGGGAAATTCTTGTCGTCGAGCAGCGGCGGGGGCGTGATTCAAGACACCGCATCGAGCGCCGCGCTCTGTGCCCTGCTGGCAGGCCGCGAGCGGGCCACCCAGTACACCAGCAACAAAAAGGGATGCGACGGCCGGCTCGTCGCCTACGCGTCAACGCAGACTCATTCTTCTCTGGAAAAAGCTGCCATGATCGCGGGCATCGGAGTCGAGAATCTGCGGCTCATCGAAGTCGACGAGACCTTCGCGATGCGTCCGGAGGCCCTCGCCCGCCAGATCGATGCTGACAAACTTGCCGGCCTGGCTCCCTGCTTCGTGTGCGCCACTGTGGGCACAACGTCTTCGAACGCGATGGACCCGGTCAATGAAATCGGGGAAATCTGCCGTCAGTACAAGGTCTGGCTCCACGGGGACGCAGCCATGTCCGGAACGGCGGCCCTTTGTCCTGAGTTCCGCCACCTGCAGGATGGTATAGAGCTCGCCGACAGCTACAACTTCAATCCGCATAAGTGGATGTTCACCAACTTCGACTGCAACTGCTTCTGGGTTGCCGACCGTAAGGTGCTGATTCAGACGCTGAGCATCCTGCCGGAATACCTTCGCAACCAGGCCACAGAGTCGGGAGCGGTGATCGACTATCGCGACTGGCACATTCAGCTCGGCCGCCGTTTCCGCTCGCTCAAGCTGTGGTTCGTGATTCGTCACTACGGTGTGGAGGGCCTGCAGCACCACATCCGCCAGCACGTAAAACTAGCGCAACAATTCGCAGAGTGGGTTCGCAATGATGCCCGCTTCGAATTGGCCGCCCCTGTACCGCTGAACCTGGTCTGCTTCCGCCACAAAGGTGGAGACGAGGCGAATCAAACCATCATGGAACGGCTGAACGGCAGCGGCGATCTCTTCCTCACGCACACCAAGCTCAACGGCAAGCTGACGCTGCGCCTCTGCGTCGGCCAGACCAATACGCAGGAGCGGCATGTCGAAAAGGCATGGCGGCGAATCCGGGAAGAAGCAGAAAAAATCAATGCTGCAGTTTGAGTCTCCTTCCCTTATGCTTTCGGCGTCATCCTAAGCGTAGCCGCTTTTCAGGCGGAGCGAACGATCTTGCGTGCACCGTCTCCGAACTCAAGACGCAGAGTGCAAGTGTGCCTAGAAAAGTATGGGCGGCCTCTCATCGCTTGCCTGTGGTGTTATGTTTGTGGTGATCGGTCAGATTCGTAACTCTACTCATGGAAGTTCTCAAGCAACTCTTTGAGCAGCATTTCCACTCGCCCGCCGAGCGAGTGCAGCCGCTGCAGGGCCAACTCAGCGGCTCCGGGCGCAATATCATCCGGCTGGCCAACGACAAGTTCAGTGCGATCGGAATCCTCTACAATGTTCGCGAAGAGAATGCCGCGTTCCTCGAGTTCTCCCGGCATTTTCGCCGCCACGGCCTGCCCGTGCCGGAGATTTATGCAGAAGATTTGAGCCAGGGCGCCTATCTCGAGGAGGATCTTGGCAATACGACGCTGTTTGAGTTTCTATCAAACAATCGAACCGGCGACACGATTTCCCCAAAAGCAATTGACGCCTACCGCGAAGTCATAGCCACCCTGCCGCGATTTCAGATCGAAGCCGCACGCAACCTCAACTACAAGGTGTGCTATCCGCGCGGCAGTTTCGATCGCCAATCCATCGCGTGGGACCTGAACTATTTCAAGTACTACTTCCTCCGGCTCGCAGGCATTCCGTTCAACGAACAGGCACTGGAAGACGATTTCAGCCGTCTGACAAAATTCCTGTTGAGCGCCGACCGCGACTATTTCATGTATCGCGACTTCCAATCGCGCAATGTCATGCTGTGCAACGGCCATCCATTTTTTCTGGACTATCAAGGAGGCCGCAAAGGCGCGCTGCAATACGATGTCGCGTCCCTTCTCTACGATGCCAAGGCCGATCTGCCTCCGGAGCTGCGCCAGCAACTCCTCGATCAGTACCTCGCCAAGCTTGCGGACTTCACCGGTCTCAGCCGCGATAAATTCATGCAGCACTATTACGCCTACGTTTACATCCGCATCATGCAGGCGCTGGGGGCGTATGGCTTTCGCGGATTTTACGAGCGCAAGGTGCACTTTCTGCAGAGTGTGCCCTACGCTCTGAAGAATTTACGATGGCTGCTGCACAACGTTACTTTGCCGATCGCATTGCCCACGCTCATGGACGCCTTCAACAGCATGCTGGCATCCGAGAAATTACAGAGCCTGGCTTCCGACGCGGACAACCTGATCGTGAGGATCTTCAGTTTTTCTTTTCATCGCGGCCTGCCCAAAGATGAAACCGGTAATGGCGGCGGATTCATTTTCGACGGCCGCAGCCTGCCTAATCCCGGCCGCGAAGAACGCTTCAAAGTTCTCACGGGAAAAGATGCACCGGTCATCGACTATCTCAATCAGCAGGAAAGCGTGCACCAGTTTCTCGCCAGCGTGATGTCCCTAGTCGATGCCAGCGTGAGCAACTACCAGAGGCGTGGGTTTAAGAGCTTAATGGTGTCGTTCGGCTGCACCGGAGGCCAGCACCGCTCCGTCTATTTAGCCGAGCAGGTGGCGAAGCGTTTAGGCGGAAGGAACGGGGTTGAGTTGGTCGTCCAGCATCGCGAGTTGGAGCGGATGGCGTCGGAGAATCAAGCGTCGGAGAAAGCCGCCCGATGAAGGCGATGATCCTGGCCGCCGGTCTCGGAACGCGCCTGCGTCCACTGACGGACAGTCGCCCCAAAGCGCTGGTGCGTACCTTTGGCATTCGCGAAGTAATCATTAACGTCCATCATTTTGCCAGCATGGTGGTCGACTACCTGAAGTCGAACGACAACTTCGGCATGCGGATTGAAATCTCGCGTGAAGATATCTTGCTCGACACCGGCGGTGGACTAAAACAGGCTGCCTGGTTCTTCCCTGAGGGTTCCCCCGAAGAGCCATTCATTCTCCATAACGTCGACGTGATCAGCACGATTGACCTCGAGCGCATGTTACAGGCTCACGCAGCCAGTCGGGCCCTTGTAACGCTGGCAGTCCAAGACCGCGGAACTTCGCGTTACCTGCTGTTCGATGAGAATAACGAACTCTGCGGTCGTCGTTCTGGACGCGACAACGTCCCCGAACTCGTCCGCTCATCCAAGAGCACGCAGCCGCTGGCCTTCTCCGGTATTCAGGTGATCTCCCTACGCTTTCTGCCGATGATGTTGGAGCAAGGGGCCTTCTCCATCATCGAGTCGTACATGCGTCTCGCCGCGCAGGGAGAAAGAATCCTCGCGTTCCGTGCCGATGAATACTATTGGCGCGATCTAGGCAAGCCGGAGAACATAGCCCAGGCCGCACAGGATTTGAAAGGTAGACCTATTCTGCAGTGAATTTCAGTCCGCAGGCATGGGCGCCGGCTTGGCCGCCGCCGGGAGCGGTTTCGCAGGAACAGCAGCAGTCTCAGCGGGCACTTCGAACCACTTGCGCACTGCGGGCAGCGCCTTGCGCATGGCCTCTTCTCCGGCGCGGATCAAATCGGCGGCACGTTTGAAGTCGTCGTATGCGAATCCCGCCACGTCGGGCTCGATGACCAGATCCGCCGCACCTCGCCATGAATCCGACATCCTGTCCTGCGCGATGGCGAACGATTGTCCGATCACATCAAACAGGTGCCGCGGAGCCCCGTTTTTCGACCACTGTCCCTTCAAGTGCACCGCCAGTACCCGGTCCGCGCCCATTTCGCGCAGCGGCCGCGTGGGCACCGGATGCGAAAGCATCCCATCCACCAGCCACCGCCCGCGAATGTTCACCGGCAAAAACATCCCCGGATAGGCACAGCTGGCACGCACCGGATCAATAATCGTCCCAGAGTGAAAGACAACGCCTTCGCCGGTGTTGAAGTCAGTGGCAGTCACGCCCAGTGGAATGCGCAACTCCTCAAACGTCTTGACCCTCAGAATGCGCGTAAGAAACGAGACCATGCGGTCGTTGCTGGCGAAGCCATAGCGCGAAAGCGTCCAGCGCGCAAAGGTAGTGAAGCGAACCGAGCGCGCAACCTCTTCAAGGTCGGCGCTGCAGAGCCCACTGCAATAGGACGCGCCGATCAGCGCGCCCACACTGGTTCCAGTCACGACCCGAACCGGAATTCCTTCTTCTTCGAGAACCTTCAGAACACCGATGTGTGCGATGCCGCGGGCAAATCCGCCGCCCAAAGCCACGCCCAGGGCTGGAGTTGCGTTTGGCTGCTCCGGGATTCCAGTCTTACGGGAAAGCTCCCGCCCAAAGGCTTGGACCGACCGGATTATCTTCCCCAGGCTTTTCACCGCATACCCCACTTCCGGCCTCACCTGCGCCAGAACAGCTAAAAGCCCTGCTGCATGTAGGATGCCACAATTCCTGCACTGGATGCAGGGCACAACGGTGCTACATGGAGTTACTACAGTCGTCGGTAACCAGTTACCAGTCCCACAGTACCCGGCGTGACTAATGGGCTGTAATGCTGCTAACTTGCCGACAGTATGGTGCGCGAGATTTCGGCCGGCGGCGTGGTCATTCGGAACCAGAAGGGGATCTGGTGGATGGCCGCCATCGAACTTCCGGCGCCAACGGATGCAACTGCTCCCGATCCAACCAGGCGTGTTGCCCGGGCCAAACCCAAGCCCGTGCTCGCCCTCCCCAAGGGCTTGGTTGACCCTGGCGAGAAACCTCTGGAAACCGCCCTGCGCGAAGTTCGCGAGGAGACTGGTGTAACCGCGACACCAATCTACAAGCTTGCCGACATCAAGTACGTGTACGTCCGCACCTGGGCCGGCGGCGAACGCGTTTTCAAGATCGTGAGCTTCTACCTGCTGCGTTACGAATCCGGACAGATCGACGACGTCGCTCCCGAAATGCGCATCGAAGTCGCCCGAGCGCGCTGGGTGCCCTT
>WNFA01002997.1_pt1 | contig 14025 bp, 9 predicted proteins | sample 5400481 | NCBI WGS metagenome assembly WNFA01 (sample SAMN13153340, study PRJNA577476) | soil metagenome | isolation source: 120 cm saprolite under Douglas fir tree site 2 hole 1 replicate 2 | place: USA:California | collected 2015-04-18 | reverse complement strand
TCGGCGTCGGTCATCTCCTCACAGATGGCGCGGATCGTTTCCCAACCCAGCGCTTTTGCGGCGCGCCAACGCCGCTCCCCCGAGACCAGCTCGTAAGCGTTCGCGGTCTCCGTTTGGCCCGACTCGGCCTTGGGTGCGGAAATCGGCCGGACCAAGATTGGCGTGCTCAAGCCACTCGCCCGGAGCGATTCGATCAGCTCCTTTTGCTTCGCGTCGTCGAAGTTCGTCCGGTACTGGTAGGGCGAGGGGCGGATCGAATTCACCGGGATGAGTCGCAGCTCGGGTGATTGACTCATAGCTCCCCCTTCTTGGCTGATCGTTTTTGGCTAGCAAGCCACTTGCCAACCCAAAGGGTTGGTCAGGGCTCAGTGTTGCGGCTCGGGCGCGTGGGTCGGTGCCTCGGGTGCGATCATGGGCAACAGCACCGTGAACTCGGAGCCACCGTTCGGCTTGCTCTGAACCCGGATCTCTCCGCCGTGCGCCCCCGCGATCTGCCGAGCGATGAACAAGCCCAGCCCCAACCCGCCGTACTCCCGCATGGAGACGGCACGCTCGAAACGGCCGAAGATTCGCTCCGCATCCTCCGCGGCAATTCCGATGCCTTCGTCCCTCACGGTCAATCGGGCGACTTCCTCGCTCCGCCCAACCGCGACGTGCACCGGCTTTCCGGCTCCGTACTTGAGGGCATTCGAGAGCAAGTTTGACAGCACTTGCTCGAGGCGCAGCCGATCCCATTCTCCCCGGATCGGCTCCGAGCCCGTCTCGACCGTGAGCGAGCGGCCCGCGCCTGCGGCTGGAATCGTGAGCGATTTGATGCAGGCCGGAAAGGTGAAACCCATCATCGACCGGCGTTACAAGTTAGCGAGGTCCGCGAGGCACTCCGATATCTGGAAAAAGGGCACGCTCGAGGAAAAGTCGTCATCATCGTGGATTGATACCGGCTGTTCTCGCGATCGCTCGATGCCACTGCGGCGCCGCGGGTGTGCCCAGCGTCGTGTCCTGGCAACATCTTCCCGGACATCAATCCCCGAGTTCCCGGCGTTGGACTTGGTAGTCAGTTCAGTCGCGGCAGAACTCCCTTGGGCATCTCAAGTGGATCGTGTAACCTTGAATCTAAAGTTTAACTTAAGATGGTGCAAGAATAGCTAAACTGCTTTATGTTGCATGGAAGCAACAGGAAACAACCAAAAGCAAGCTTGCGTTGTTTACGCCAGGCGGAACGCCGGGTGCCCGCTGTTCCGGCCTCTGTCGCCAAAGCTTTGAGTTGCCTGGGGTTGAATCAATTGCGCCACGCCGAGTCGATGACCACTCGCGTCGCTGACCAAGCGCGAACGTTGCCTGAATTTTCTAAGGAACGTTGCGGTGACCCTCGGGGGGTCCATGCCTTTTAGGGGGCCCACGGGTACCGGGAGACGCCCGCGGATCACGGTAATCTCTGCAAGAAGTCACCGACGTCGGTCGCGGTTAGCTCGGCTTCCGTCATCTCGCGAGCAATTCTCCAGTTCTCGTGCTTGCCCCAGCTTGGGTTGAGGCTCGACAATACGTCGTAATGTCCAAGGGCGTGGTAGGTTGGCCCTTTGACGTGCTGCACCGCCCTCTCCGTGAGGTAGTTCTCAAAGGCTCGGCGTTCAGTTACCAAAACCTCGAAGCCCAGAACCCGACAGTCGTCCGCGAACGCTTGTCGCTGCGGATCGAGAGGAGCACGCTGAGCTGGGCGCTCACTGTCGATTAGAACTGCCACGCAATTGGAGAGCCGCTTCAACTCGGCAAGTTCCGGTTGCACACCACCACGAATGAGTTGGCCGCCTCCCAGGGGAATCACCACGACCTTGTGGTCTTTCCCAAATTTGCGCAGAAACTGTTGAATCGCCTTTACTTCGGTGACTCCCTCGACCAGCAGAATCGATTCATGACCCAATTCTTTGAAGCTGGAGAAGCTCATCTCGCCGACGAACTCGGCGAAGTTGGGCGTCTGCTCGAACGGGCGGGCGATCGCGCTATACTCCGGCTTTTGAAACGCGTAAACACGATCACCGACTGTGCGAGCAAGCCCAATGGAATGGGTCGCAAACATCACTCCCTGGGTTGTGTACGATCCGAGGCTTGTTAGAAAATCCGACTGAAGAGAAGGATGCAGATTCGACTCAGGTTCGTCGATCAGAAGCCAAGCGGGCCGCTTTATTGCGACATTTGCCAGCACGATGAGGAACTGCGCCAGACCCGCTCCCAGCTCCCGAAGACGGAAGGGCTTGCCATTGATGATGGCCTGCAAGACCGTGTGTCCAGGTACCGCGGCATTTACCTGGAGGCTGTTGTACCCAAAGATGCGCGCTATCTCATCTATCACCGTCTGCGCTACCTCGTTTTGCTTCCGACTCCCTCCTGTCTTCCACTCATCCCACAGTTGTATGAAAGAGGTTCCGATCGCCAAGTCGTAGTGCCGGCCGCTCCCCTCGGTTATCGCATTGCGAAACGGGCCGATGTACATACTGTTAGTCGCCAACTGAGATGCCTCAGTCAAGGGTGTCAAATCGACGACCATCGGGCCGCCGCCGGCTGTATCGAATGCCTGCTTGCCATCAACGACGGCAGGGCCAACTAGCTTCAGTCGTGGCTGTTCACAGAAAATCTCTCCCTGCCAGTTGTTGGGCTCCGCCCGGCGGCACGTCAATCGAATGAACGTGATTTGTGAATCTCGAACTTGCGGAAACTCGAATTCAACAGTCAACGGCCGCAAGTTCCGGTTGTGAAATAGCTCGAGAGAGTCTTCAATTCCCTCGTAGCTCATACCGATCGTTCCGCCCTGTGCGAGTCTCGCAAGAACGGCATAATCGAAAATGGTATTAAGCAGGACTCGTGCTTCATAGAAGAACTTGAGGAACGTAGACTTACCAGAATTGTTGGGACCGACTAGCGCAATGAACCTTGGTCCGAGATCAATTGTGAGAGGGTTGGAGTCCTCGAAGCAGCGGTAGTTTTTGAGCGTTATCTTGAACGACGACATGTTTCAGACCTCTTGGGGGTTTTCAAATAGGACCCGCGGTTTCGTCATCGAAGCGGACGTTCAGCTGGCGAAAATTGAAGCAATGATTGCGACGTGCACCTGGAGATTTCCGAGCGGGGCGCAGGCAAGAATGGTGACCGCATGATTGTGGAGATTCCCGCCGATGTCTCCCGCGTGGCAAGGAAAACTCTATTGGACGCGTTGCACGTTGACCTGACCGAGGTCCCCAAAGAAGTGTCAGAAGACCAAGCTCTTCAAGCTTCTCTTCTTTCTCGACTTCGGCATCTACCGTGAGACTGGGAAGTCGGTCACCGGCTTGCAGTACTTCGCATGGCCGCAAGGACCAGTGCCGAAGGATCTCTTCGAAGAGCTCGACTCACCGAAGCAGGACCTGACGACGGCAGTCGCGCTGCGGAAGGCCAACCTTGCTGACCCCGACGAGCATGACCTTGGGCTCCGCTTCATTCCGAAAAAAGCCTTCGACCCGTCGAGCCGTGTTGAACCGCGCGCGGATTGCGGCTCAGGTGCTGACCAGGGCGGGATCGACCAGGTTGAGCAGTTCGCGGACGAATTCGTGGCACGCTTTTCGATGTTGCGGGCCGCCGGCCGTGTTTCCTGCTCGGTACAGCTCCCAGATCCGGTCGGCGGTCTCGCGCCGGTGCGGGAAGTCTGGAACTACGGTCAAGAAGAGCTGGAAAACTTCGCCTTTGTCCCGAGTGGGTGGACGGCCGGCTTTGACGAGGAAGAAGAGGGTCGCCGCTTTCAGCGCATCGCAGGCGATGCGGTTTGCCTGTTCATCCCCCCAGCGGACGAAGTCGTACTCGAGGAGTTGCCGCACCCGCGCCACCGCTTCATCCTGGAGATGCGCGCCGCGCAGCACGGGGAAGCCGGCAAGCGGGTCCCTTCCGGTCAGCGACCACAGAAGGATGTGGCGATCCACCACCTCGAAACCCGCGATGTCGAGTTGAACGGCCATCGTCTGGAACGCCGGTTTGATGGAGCGCGCCATCCGCCACGCCTCAAGGTCGCCCTCGGTCAGAACGAACGGCTCGACGTCGAGGTGGAGCGTACGCGAAAGAAGGATTTTCCACTCCGACTGGATGCGTAATTCGATCTCCCTTGGAGTCTCCGGTGCCGTGGCAACGATGAGGTCGAGGTCGCTCTGTCCAGGCCAGAAGTCACCGCCCCGCACCCAGCTCCCATGGGCAATCACGGCACGGACTTCCGGATAGCGCCGGGCAATTGTTGCGATCGCATCCCTGACCACAGCCTCTGAAGGTTCTGCCGCCGGCGGTCTGCTCATACCCTAACCTAGCTACCCGTGTTGTGAGGGCGGGCTCGCTGTGTTCAAGCCAGACCCCCAATGCGCCCCAGCAGATCCAGTGCCAGCGCATTCTGTTCGTCTGCGAGGGCCCGGAGGAGGTTCCAGAAAGCCGCGATCGCTGGCCCGTCACTCCGAAGGCGCGCCTCGTCGTGCTGCCACGTCACGTTCAGGAGCGACGCGATCGCGTCGCTGGTGTCTTCTCGGTCGAAGGCCCTCCCCCCGTCCGCGCTGAGCCGCTGTTCGATCCACCGGATCCCTCTCAATCGGATCGGCGAAGCCGCCGAGCTCTCGAGCCAGCGTGCGAAAAGAGCCGTGCGACGGCCGTAAGTGGGTGCGCTCTGCCACCACCTCTCGAAAACATCGCTCAGGCTCGAAACGAGCGCCGCGTGCCTGGTTTCCCAGCACGACCGTGTAAGGCCATCGAGTCCAACAAGAGCATCCCAGACCTCCTCGTGGTACGGCCACTTGATCGCCTCCCGTGAATCCCTTGGAAGTACCTGGTTCAGGATCATGCGCAGGATTGGTCCGTAGGTTTGAGGTGTCGGATCGCTCGACAACGCCGCTCGGTGGAATGCCTGAAAGAAACTCTCAGGCCAGCTATGGGCCTCCACCTGGAGATCAAGAACCGCAGTCCATATCGTGTCGGGGTGCTCGTCCGGAGCCATGTGAAGCACCGCGGCTGCAGCCCCGGTCAGGACCCACTGCTCGTCCTCGTACGGGTAATTTTGCTCCCTTCTCGAACCTGCCTTTGCGGGACGACGCAGTACGAATGCGAGTGCTTCGCGCCAGTACTCCACCCACTCGCGACGCTCACTGGCATCAACTGCATTAGCAAGGATGGGCATCCACGCGTGGGCAGCGCGGATGGTGAGTAGATCAAGGTGATCATCCCACCCCCAAGCACGTCGGGCATCATCGATCACTCGAAATCGATGAGTATCGAGGTCCGCCCACCTCTCCCATCGCGCCTCGCTGGTCCCAAGCACGAAGGCATCGACGCATTCTTCCTCCCATTGTGTGGTGGCCTCAACGAACTTCCGGAAATCGTCCTCCTCGATGTGTCCCAGCGCGTGACGGCCGTTCCGCACGAACACCAGGCGGTCGCGGATGTATGCGCACTCAAACGCCAATCGGCGCAGCCTACCGAAATCAGCGCCTAGAACGGTCCGATTCTCCGCGCACCGACGGAACAGGATCTCGACGGCCGTGTAGTGAGGCGCGAACACCAGGCGGGCAATCAGTCCGCGAAGAACTTGCTCGCCTGGGTTGCTCGACCACAGAAGAGGGATCACCTCCGCCGCGAAGCAGTCCCAAGTCCAAGTGGTAACGCTCTCGGGCGTGTCGAACTCCGCGCCTGCGGGCGGTTCGAGAACAATTTCCTGAATCCGACGCCGGCACCAGTCGCCCCGCTCCGGCGCTTCGGCGAGCCACGCAGCATGGAACCGGACGATTACCGCAATCCCGCCAGCGACAGCGTTCACAACGCCATAGGGCTTTCCAACCTGGTCCGCGCTCGCGCTGTCCTGCCCAAACTTCTCGTCGATCTGACGTAGCTGCCGCCAGAAGGCCTCGATCTCGTGAGGCTCAAGCGGTTTCGCCTCGTCAATCATCCGGCGGCAGCGCATCGGTAGCGATGTCACGAACCATTCTTCTTCCCAGGCGCGCCGCTCGTCGGCGCGCTCCTGGTCGCGCTGCTGCACCCGAACGTTCACGTGCACCGGTCCGTGCTCCGGATCCTCCTGGGCCTCGTAGTTCCGCAGGTCGAAGTTGATAATGAGCTGCTCCAGGACCGTACAGAGTGGATCCTCCGGAGCCGCCTTCATTCTCTGTTCCCATACGGAGCGTGCGGAGTCGAAGAACTCCCGCATAGCTGGTCGGTCGAAAAAGAGGAGCAGGGCGAGTCTTCGAAGGTCGATTTTCCGGTGCTTGAGCTCATAGAATGCCTTGGCCAACTTCACGAACCAAGCACCTTGCATAGGAGCGCCGAACATCAGGAGCGTTCGCCCATCTGCCTCGGCGTCGATGTCCCAATCATAAATCTCTGGGACCGCGAGCAGCGGACGCAGTGGTCCTTCGAAGAGTGCCGGCTCGCGCTTTCCGACGTCGCAGAGAACTTTCAACAACGCGACGCTATGCGCCTGGTTGAGGACGGCTCGAACCTCCGCTTCGATGGGCTTCTTCTCGTCGAGGGCCCTGTAGAAGTACTGCTCAAGCGCCATCAGGGCTGCTTCCACCGCTGGCGGCGGATTCCCGAGTCCGGCCGACCACCCATACACGCGCGCATCACCGTTGAGATTGCGCCCTCCGCCGTCAAGGTCGATCCGCAGAACGCCTGGAGGAAGGTCCCATTGATTCAACATACGCTCGATGCTGCTCGCCCCGATTGTATCCCGGCGACGCGCTGCTTCATCAGCATCACTTGTGGCGTAGTGAATCCAGCGTTGGGTGGCGAAGTCCACGAGCTGCGCAATCAGCTCAAGTCCTTCGGGAAAGTTGATGCGAAGGAGCGCCAGGAATGGACCGTGGATGTAGAGCGCTGGATGCCAACGATGGCCACTGTCTAGATCAAGCTCGGTTCGCTCGTACCCATACCGGTGTTGCCACTCGAAGCGACGAGGGGGCTTGATGAGGACTGCGAGGGCGACCTCACGGGCGATAGCTGGCCGCACAAACATCAGCGGGACCAGCGCAGACCCTTCAAGCACTGCATTGCGGAACTCGTCATCGATTCTTCTGCGTGGGCCGCCAGGCCACGGTTCTGGTGCAGGTTCGTCAGAATTAAACCGCGGATCGAGTTGCATGATCATTGGAAGGGGACTGGGCTCCAGCTCCTCCGAACCCTCTTCCTCCACATCTTCATCGGCGAGCCGCTCACTCGCCTGCAGAGCGAACCCTGCGACCTCATCCGGAAGTTCGGCAGCAGCAGCCAACGCGACGCGATAATAGAGGCCTCTCTGTCGGTACTCGCCGCCGGAGTATGAGTCTCTAAACCGGCGAGCGCGTTCTCCCAGGGCCAACGCCAATTCACCAGCTTCCCTTCGCAGCAACTTGATCTTCACCGGCACGTGCTGCAGCCACAACTCAGCCACTCGTGCAACCTCAACCGGCGCCGCTTCAACTACATCCACTCGATGGGTGTGAAGAAAACGGAGGACAGCCGGCCAGTACGGCAAGTTCGGATAGCGATACTTGACTCGCGCCGTCGCCTCGTCGAGCCTTTCTGCTCTCGCGATCGCGATCATCTGCGGATCAGGCAGCGTCGCGTAGGCCAAGAACCGAGACAGCAACCGCCGGAGCAGTTTTCCATCGTCGTTGAGAAGGTCCGACGCAATCAACTCAAGGAGGCGTCCGGGTTCAGCGGCGAAGATCGGCGCCTCTAGGAGAAGATCCTGCGCGATACCATTCTCATCGCCGCTAACAGCGCGAAGGGCCGATCGCCAGCGGTCGACATCACCCACATGCTCGAGGAGGTGAAGCCCGAAAAGTCGCAGAGCTCTGTGCCAAAGAGGAGACTCCAGGCGTTTCTTGATGAACTCAGCGAGTCCCTCGCCGCTCGAGACAAGAATCCGAAGCCGCGCCCAGTCGCCATACAGATCGTGGGCAAAAGCAATCTGCTCGTCGGGCGTGTGGCGACATATTCGGTCAACGACGAGATTGCCGAGGGGCTGGAGATCCCCCACCTGAAAGACATCAGGCGAAATCGAGGGGCGCAGCGCATCCGCCTGACGCTCCGCGAGAAGTCGAACGAAACGGCCGCGTATCGGGCCCTCCTTCCCCCGTGTGATTTCGGACTCCCAGAACCATGCGGCAACGCTCGACTCGCCAACCCACTTTGTCGTCTCGACGTCTTCACCAGCACTAGAGCGCCGCGCGACCATGTCGAGGATTTTCAGGTTGCTCAAAACGGGACCGAGCCTCTGCTGTCGCACAAGCTTCGCCACGGCCGGAAACGCTGCCCCAACGCTGGAAAGCGCTGCGGCATTGAACGCGGGCAACTCAACGACTCGCCAGGTGGAGGTTTGAATCCTAGCTTGAAGAAGGCTGTCCTGCAGTCGGGACCACTCCTGTGTCTGGCACGTGACCACGATCCGCCACGGCGCGCCGCTACGATCGAGCGCAAGGAGCCGGACAAGCTGTGCGACGAGTTGGAATGCACCGGGGAGGTAGATCCGATCCAGCCCATCAAGAACGACGGCGGTATCCGAGTCTCCGACGGACGGCATGAGCTCCGATAGCGCGTGGCTCAGCCGCAGATCGGCCTCAAACGCCGCATAGTCCATGCGCTCGAACGAGCGGCCATCGAACCAGAGCGTCTTCTTCCCTTGCTCCGCACGGCGCTCGAGCCACCGCCGAGCAGTCGCTGATTTCCCGGTACCTGAAGGTCCGAGGAGAACGAGCCCTCTCGCCGAGTCGAGCGCTTCCCCGATGTTTGCCAGAACGTCATCTCGCGGAATTCGGACGCGGTCTGCAATCTCGTCCGGGACTTCCGTCGCAGTGGCGCGAGAGAGCTCTGTCAGCCGCTGCCAATCCGTTCGATGGTCGGGGCGATCGTGGAGATTGAAGCGACCGCGAAGGCGATCTAGCAGGTCGACGCGCGTCATGAACCCTGACTTCGGTCGAAGTTCACTGGCGATCCGGAGAAGGGCATCCCACAGCTTCGTGGCGTCCTCGAGATCGCCGCTACGAAGAGACGAGCGACAGAGTCGAATGGCGGCCTTCTTCGATTCCGAGGTTGCAGCATCGAAATCGAACTGGAGAAAGCGTACCCGTCGTAGCAGCTTCCCCGTGTCGTCGGTGGTGATCGCGTGCTTCGATGCAAGCGAGACCGGGCAGGCGAAGCTATTAAACAGCTCCCGTTCAGCGTCGTTCGTCCAGCCCTTCGTTGGCATGCGCGAAGGCAGGAGCAAAGGGTCCTCCGCGATGGCCTTGGTGACGATGCCTTCGACAGCAAGCCTTGTTTCGGCCTCCAGAGGTGCGGTGACAAGGCCGAGCAGATCGGTTGCTGGATCGAATACGACCGATCCCTCACGGAGGAACTGCTCCCAGGCGACCTTCACGAAATCGATAGGCGCCGCGTGAACTGCGAACTGCGAATCGCTCTTGATGGAGAGCGCACACCGGGCACGCGCCGCGGCGTGGGCGAGCGTAAGAACGGCATCGTCGAGAAACCATCCGTCCACTCTTGCCTGGAAGTCGATGCGCTCCAATCGGCCATGGGCCGCATCGAGAGGTGGATCATCGGCCAGCATGCATGCCAACAGCCATGCGCAGACCTGATCCTCGAAGACGAACCCGCCTCCGCCGGTGCTTTTCGGGGGTGCGACGTTGCTGGCCATCAGTCTCCTTCCGAAGGGGCTGTTTGAGAGTGACGTTGCAGCCGGTCAGCTCGCGCCGGATCCAAAACTGGTTACCCTCTCTTGCCCTTTTCGGCCGTGCTTGACAATGCGATGAACGTTCGCGTTTGATCGCTTCGCAGTCCCCAGTAGATCCGGGGAACGGTCGAGCGGGATTCTTTCAGATGCCCCGCACCAGACCGGGATCCGGTGCCGAACGGGAGTGACGTGGCTGCGGTACGGCCGCGAACTCTTATCAGGCGCCTTCGAGTGCAAGGATTCGGCATGGCATCCATCCAAACCCATTCACCGCGTCCAGCCGTGGTGAATCACTCAGAGCTCAAAGCTGAGCTCGCACGACGCAACTTGCCGCAGTCTCACGTAGGGCTGGCGGTAAATATCTGGGCCGGTACAAAGCTTTTGGGCAAGGCGCCTGCCAGAGCTCTCACCGCTTTAAGACTACGGGTGGGTCACGAGTTGCCTAGGCTGGGCCTCACGCCAGCTTGATCTCCAGCAATCGTTCCTGCTCAATGAACTCCGAGAAGCCACGTTGTTGGAGGTACTCCCAATTCGGATGCTTCTTGCAGTCGTCGAGGGAGACCCTCATCCCACCTGTCCGATTTGGGATCCTTTCGTAAGCGCAGTTCCTGCACAGATTCAAACGACACCTCGCGAGCGTCGCAGTCGTGGTGGAGTCCGGCTTCGCGGACACGAACGACCCTCTAAGGGGAGTCGCGACGATGTTCAGGGCCATCCTCGCGGCGAATCCGCCCCAGTGCACCTTCCTCTTCACATCCTTCGCGAGTGCGAAGTCGTAGTAAGGATCGGTCTTGCTCCGCTTCGCCCCACAGCAGTGGCAGTCGGTGGCCGGATTCTTCGGATCAACGGCCTTCACGGGCGTGTTGGTTCGTTCTGCTGTCTTGAAGCCGTCGCCGCCGGATTCCGAGGAAGTCTGGTAGGTGGAAGATGCGCGGTTGGCAGAAGAGCTGGGCGTGTACCCTTGGGCGAACGCCTCCCGCAGCGCGTCGTGGGCAGCGTTTATCTCTTTCAGCTTCTCCTCCATTTTTCGTTGAAGCCGGGGATTGTTACCAAAACGATCAGGGTGCCAGACTTTCACTAGGTCCCGATGGGCGTGCTCGATCTGCTCCAGCGAAGCGCCAACCGGTAGTCCGAGTGCGGCGTAGAGGGCTGCAAGGTCCTGCTGCAAATTTGCCTCCTCCGAGGGCTCCCCGGCGAAGTCGCAGCTCAACGAGCTAAGCACCTACCGCAGTAGGTGTACAGCGGGAGATGGATTCATGAGCATCGGGCGAATTGGACCTACCGGAGTTCCAGCGCCGCCTTGCGCGTCGAGTTCGTGTCCTGCGCGAAAAGCGAGGCTTACGTCAGGAGGACCTCGAGGACTTCGAGCTCTCCTGGAAATCGGTGCAAGAACTGGAGTACGGCACGACGGACCCGAAGATCAGCACCCTGCTGAAGCTGTGCCGCGCATTTGGTGTAACTCTCCCTGAGCTGCTCCGATTCGACGAGTCCAAGAGATGAACTCCGTTGCCCGTCTCACCTAGAAGAGCTTCCGCAGGAGGCGAATAAAAAACAATGAGAATTCAATCCCCAGGATCGGCTCAAGGCTGGCAGTAAATATCTGGGCCGGTACAAAGCGTTGAGCGCGTACCAATTCGTCGAGGTGATCAGGGAATTGCGCTGCGACGACGCAAGCCATCGTCGTGACGCCATCGCCGATGCAGAGCAACTGATTGCGTGGTGCGATTGGGGTGATGCCTCTTCCCTTCGCCTGGCGTCAGCTCTCGGATCATAAGTTTACGTTTGCGGCTTTTGCCCAAATAACCGCATGCTCGTAGCATCAGTGATTTGTTGGAAGTGGGTTTCAAAAGACGGCAAACGCATCGGCACGCCCTTTCCAAGTTCATGGACGAATGAAGTCATACGCCCGAGTCTCCACTTGGGACCTACCTTCTGAGCGAGCAAATCAATGATTGAGCGGCCATCCGCAGCGAGCTTGAGCAGCGCCTCGTAGTCATCCATCTCCATCAGAGTGAGTGGCTGGACGGTGGGGTGTTGCAATAAATTGAGCTTCTTGCACTGCTCATCCAACCACTCGTAGAGCGCCGCATTCTCCCCCAGGTGGTCGTACGACAGGAGCACAGGAAAAATTCGGCTGGGCGGGGAACTACTTGCAAGAAGAGCATCTACCTTCAAGTCGAGCAGCCGCAACACTCCGACTCGAAACTTTTTGCCCTTCTTTACGGTTTTCTTATCGAAAAAGAATTCGTAGTACCACTCGATTACTTTCGAGCGTTCGATGGCCTGACGAGCTACGGGTTCCTTCATCAATCGCGCCTTAGCCGAAAAAAGCGCGGCCGAATCGCCTTCGCGAAACACGACATCTTCGATTTCGTCCTGTGTTCCAGGAGCCTTCGATAATTCCAGCGCACCAATGAACTTGGGATGAGCCTTGGCCTCCCTTGCGAGATCTCTGCACGTAAGCTCGAAGGCAATTCCGAAATCCCCAGTAAAGATTTGCGGTCCCTCGTCTGGGCCGTCCATCTCCTTGCTCGCCTTTAAGAACTTGCTCCAGATCCCGCCTCGGAGGTACTCGCGAACCGCCCACGGAGAACTGGCAATGGCCCAACCATCGCCAACATCGACAAGTGGCGCTTTGATGAAAGCAATAGGGGCATGCGGGAGCCCGTCCTTTCGGACGTGCCTTTGAAGCACCGCTCGGAACTGATCGCGATCCATGGTCAGCGACCTCAGGAACGCCGACCCGGCCGCTGGATCAACTTGTGTCCCGTTGAAGTACCGATCTAACTGCAGTTCTGGATCGATGAGCTTTCCGTCCCGACCAATCGTGCCCCACGCAATGGTCATACTGACGAATGGCAAAACGAGGGTCTCAAAGTAGTCTACGAATGAGGAGCCAAATGCGCGCTGCTGCAGTTCGCGCCAGACCGTGGGCTTCGAGTAGGTGCCATGCTCTGGTTTACGGGTGAACACCAGGCTGGCCCGAACTAGGCTTCGGACTGGATCAGAATAGTGATTGTAGCGAGATAGATGGCATAGCTCGGCCACGACCCTCTCAAGCTCGGTCAGCGGACGGGCATCCTGTTCGAGCCAGCCATACAGATGGTCGTTCCCGGCCAGCAGGGAGAAAAGATAGTGTCAAGTCGCCCGGAGCTGGGCCCTCCTCGGCCCCCTCAAGGATCGCCAGTGCCTGCAGAAAGTAAATCACCTGCTCCTGAGCAATGGGTCGATGCAGATTCGCTGCGACATAATCGGCGATCAGCCCCCAGCGCCAATTGACACTCTTCCGCTGGGCCAGTATCGCGTCCACGGTCATGCGACGGGCAACTTGCGATTCAGGCCCACCGTCGTTTGCAAGCGCTCCCGCAAGTGTCGCAAGCCGCAACAGCGTAGGTCGCCATCCGAATTTGCGAATGTACTCTCGCAGTTCTTTCGCAGGTATCGGGCTCCCAAAAATTTCAGACGCGCATATGTACGAACTCATATGGGCTAAGGCACTGGGAGGCGGCTGTGGCTTGGGCGCAAGTAGAGGTCCGAATGTGAGGACGCGCTGTAGTTCTTCCGGTGTGGGATTTACTGGAAGCCCAGCGATCGAAGTCAGCTGCTTGCGCGGCGGCATCTTCTTTGGCATGGAGATCTGCACATCATCGGCTGACAAATTACTCTCTCATGGGCTGAAAAATGTCACTTTGATCTTGTTCTTGCCGAGAACATTCTGCGGCGTCTCATCGTCCGTGGATGAAGAAAGCCACCGAAAGCCGGAGGCAGGACGCTGCCCGGCTGCCCCTCGCCCGCTGGCCTTATCGGAGGTGAAACTCCTCTCAGATCGTCCGAATGTCCTTGGACTGTGCATCCCCATCCGAATCGACGGAATAGCTCTATCGCTGCTTGGTCCGCCCGAATTGATGACGAGCCGAATTTCTGGCCACTCGTGCATGTTGACTGTGCGCCATCGGGCTCAAGTAACCTCTTCCTCATCGGCGCTAGTCTCCCTCAGCCCAGTCATTCGGCGGCCTTTTTTGGCGCGGCGCACCTCTGAGTGTCCCTCGGCAGCCGCGCCAAAGGAAACATCGGAATCTATCTTGTTACCTGCGCCGTTACCTGCGTCGAAGCGCTGTTACCTAGAGCCGAAACAAGAAAACCCCCGCCGCGTTCAGTTTCTCGAGTAGCGACGGGGGCTTGACCAAGTCGGGGAGACAGGATTTGAACCTGCGACCCCTTGGTCCCGAACCAAGTGCTCTACCAGGCTGAGCCACTCCCCGATCGCGATCGGGTTTAACTGACGCTTCCGCCTCAGTCAAACGAGCTTCCCTGCCTGGCAAACT
>WNFA01002994.1_pt1 | contig 14027 bp, 9 predicted proteins | sample 5400481 | NCBI WGS metagenome assembly WNFA01 (sample SAMN13153340, study PRJNA577476) | soil metagenome | isolation source: 120 cm saprolite under Douglas fir tree site 2 hole 1 replicate 2 | place: USA:California | collected 2015-04-18 | reverse complement strand
ATCTCCCGATTGGGTCAAGATCCCAGGCAGAAGACCTGGTAGATAGACCGCAGGTGGACAGTTGGTAACAGCTGGAGCCAAGCGGCCCTAATGATCGTACGGCTTGCTCTGCTCGCTGCTCTCGCAGTATTGAGGTAATAATGTTAGAATAAAGGACTCTCTCTTTTCTCTAGAGCGAGTCCTTTGTTTTTGTGTTGCACTTGCTCTACTTATTTTTTGAAGGTCTATGATCATGCCTATCGATTTTCATACCCATCTTTTCCCACCAGATATCTGCCATCATCGTGAACGCTATTGTGCGCGTGATCCCTGGTTCAACGCATTGTATAGTAACCCGCGTGCGCATATGGCCAGTGCAGAGGACCTGATTGCGGAGATGGATGGCTCCGGTGTTACTGCTTCCGTTGCCTTCTCTTTTGCTTGGACCGACCTGGGATTGATAGAGGAAACAAATACCTACATACTCGACGCTATGCATCGTTATCCGCAACGCATCTATGGTATGGCAGTGCTTCAACCGCTTGCCACATCACACGCTGTCCATGAACTGGATCGCTGTGTACAGGCCGGAATGATTGGACTCGGTGAACTCATGCCTCATGGTCAGGACTACCGGTTAAGTGATATTCACCTGTTCGCACCGCTTATGGAAGTTGTGCGTCATTATCAATTACTGGTACTCTCGCATTGTAGCGAACCAATCGGGCATATCTATCCCGGCAAAGGTAATGTATCTTTGCCTGATATTGTCACCTTCCTCACCACCTTCCCCGACATCCGCTTTATAGCTGCGCATTGGGGCGGCGGGCTACCTTTTTATACTCTTATGCCAGAAATACAGCGCATTACTACCCATGTATGGTATGATACTGCTGCCACCATCTATCTCTACCGGAACAGCATTTTCCCTGTGGTAGCAGATTTGGTTGGTGCAGACCGTATTCTCTTTGCAAGTGATTATGGGTTGCTACCCCAGCGCCGCGTTATGGACCATATCATCCAATCTGGTCTCAGCGCCGAGGACGTAGCGAAGGTGTTGGAAGGCAACGCACGACAATTACTCGGATTATAAATCATGCGAGTCACCTCATTGGCCAGTGGAAGTACTGGCAATGCCTTATTAGTAGAAGCTGGGCCACAAGGACGTACAAAGTTACTGGTAGATGCAGGCTTAAATGGTCGTCTCCTCGTCAATCGCCTGAGGCAGCTAGCTGTTCCTCCTGCGCATCTTCAAGGCGTTTTGGTCACCCACGAACATAGTGATCATATTATAGGTCTCCCCGCCTTGATGAAACGCTTCGCTGTTCCAGCGGTTGCCGATGCCCGCACTCTTGGAGCCATAGAAGAAAGCTTTGCTTCTGGTGTTTGGCAGACAGACGCAGGGGCAATTATTTCCCGTAAGTCTGAAGCCAGCATTACCTTATCTATCTCTGCGAACGCGGTCACCAGCGAACAGCAGGAAAGCGAAGAGGCGACCCTTGTGACCGCACATGGCATGTGGCAAGGAGACAAGTTACGCTACACTACCCCCTTGAGTGTTGGCTCACACACTATAATTGGTGACATCGAAGTGCGATCTTTCCCTGTCTCGCATGATGCCGTAGCGCCATGTGGCTATCTACTCAAAGCGGATGGCCGTTGTGTATGTGTAGCCATCGATAGCGGTAAGGTCACATCAACGATGCTCAAAATGATGAAGCGGGCTGACTTACTCATAATCGAATCGAATCATGATCGTCAGCGTCTGTTGAGTGGTCCCTATCCCTATTCGCTCAAGCAGCGTATCCTCAGCTCCAAAGGTCATCTCTCCAACGATCAAGCCGCCGAAGCCGTCTTACATACCTGGCGTCCAGATGGTATACGCTGGGTCTGGCTCTCGCATCTCAGCCTCGTTAATAATACCCCTGAACTCGCATTAGAGATCATGCGTAATCATATCGAGTTTGCCGGAGCGAACCCTGCGCAGGTGCAGATTGCGACTTTACCTCCTGGAATGGGTGACGTGTGGGACTCCGCACAGTCCTGGAGGACGCCATCGTTGTGGGAAACATAACAGGGCTCTCCCCCACATTAAGTGTGTCTGCTTGCTTCACAAAGGTTCCGCTTTCTATCGCCGAATTGAGGAAAAAGGTAGAGCAGGTAGACCGAGGAAGAGGGCAGAGGAGCAGCAAAGCCAGTCAAGAGGCTTTGTGGAGCCATCTGGGTCTGTCTTTGCAGTGGTGAGTCAGAGTACTGGGAAGGGAAGGTTTTGGCGCTTGCCTGGTGCTGCTGGCTGGCAACGACCCTATTGGCCAGATGAACACCGCGATAGCCATAAAAGTGCCAGTAAAGGAGAGTCCCTTCACTGGCATTGCTCGTTCATCAGTTGATCAGGCTCACTCAGGAAGGTAGGGTCCTCAAAGCCAGCCCAAATGAACCCACGTTCACAGGTGTCCTGTCGCCTCGTTAATCCTGGAAGTCGAAGAAACGCTCTTCGTGGTGCCGACGGCAGATGAGGATGACGTGTACCCGGACAAAGAATTGTCCCTCGAATTGATCCTCGCCATTGAAGAACCCGAATTGGTTCTGATCGAAGAAGAAGTTACTGCCAAAATCACTAAATTGGAAGTTTTCGTCTTGCGGGAAGAAGAATCCGCCGTTATCGAACCCGCCGTTATCGAACCCGCCGTTATCGAACCCGTCGTTGAACCCGAAGTCGTTGAAGGTTCTCTCGACAATGAAGATTCTTCTACACCTCCTCCGTTGCTCGGCACTCTGGCTGGTGCTCGTCTGACTATGGAGAACGTGTGTGCTATGTGCCGAGGCAATCCCCGCCGAGGCGAACAGACCCAGCAGGAGCGCCAAACATGAAAACACCGTTACAAATGTTACTTTGAGGCTAGTAGATACCAGCATTCTTTTTTCTCACTTTCTGTTATTGGCATAGAACCCGTGTCCCGTCGCAGGACACAAACTATAAAAAACATATCCTAGTAAACGTATACCGAAACACCCTACTAGCAAGCTTCCCTGTCAACTGATGAGCATTGTGAGAGTAGTCTTCATATCAAGATGTGTTAATATGATGTACCACCAATCAAAATATACCAGGAAAAAGGAGAAAAAGCAAGCGTTCAAAGAAGCAATTGGAACTCCTGAGAGGGATGAAGGCTACACATACATGTTATCGCTCCTCGCAGCAAGAGAGGACCCGACGGAACGGGAATGTAAGCTCGAGTTCTCCCATTCCACTAGCCTTTTTGGCTACTTTGTTAGCGTGCTGGGCTTTGGCCGTTTTATAATCAGCGCAAGCATAGCAGCAGTGGGGGCACGCTGATCGACGACACGAAATCCATAGTGGTTGCTGTGTGGGGAAGGAAACTGGGAGGAGAGCGCAGATGGAGGGTTGGAACAACACATTACGCCAACGGGTTAGTCGTTACGTGCCAAAGATGTTATCCTTTTCTAAATCCAATGTGTATCATCCTATGCTTACCACGTGGTGTATTATTCAGTACCATATGAGCCTGGCGCCTACAACCTAACCACTACGCACAGCAATCGAACACGTTTGACTGTGTTTTGAAAGGTGATAATGAAACCATGACCTTGACTGATGAGATGAAAACGAGTATGCGTATCCCTTATGTGTTACGTAAGGTTCCAGAAGCAAGTTTTGCCTGCCTTGTGCCCCGCTCAGATTTCCCGCAGCCAGGCGACATCGTCCTCACCCGGCTCGAGAAGGTCGGCAAAAACGCCCATCTGGAGCTTACCGACGGGCGTCGTTGCACCTTACACGAGCATGACCTGCTGGCCGTCGTTTTCGGGAACCGTTATGCCACCCGACAGTTTGAAGGCTATGCACGCTCCAACGGGGACTACTGCGATCTTCTCTCCATGGGTGGTCTCTGCGGTCTGGTCGAAAGTAAGCATGACAGTGTAGCGGAGCCAACCAGATTGCGCCTGCTCGGTGCTCTTGGCGACGCCGACGGACGTCCCTTAAGACTGCGTGACTTCGCCCTCGCACCGCTACCGACTCTGGAGATGTCGCAGCCACAGATCACCGCCGTCTGTGGAACCTCGATGGACGCAGGCAAGACCCACACCGTGATGAGCCTGATCATCGGCTTGCGGCGGCAGGGCTATCGCGTGGCGGCCATCAAACTTACGGGCACAGCTACGGGGTCTGACCGGTGGAGTATGCTGGACGCCGGGGCCTGTGTGGCCCTTGAATTCATTGATGGTGGGTTGCCTGCCACGTATCTTTGTACGGTAGATGAACTCATATGTTTGTACAACCTGCTCATCGCCCACGCGTCTGTCCAGGGCGCAGACTGTGTGGTTGTCGAAATCGCTGACGGTCTCCTCCAACGTGAAACTGCAGCTTTGTTGCAAACCTCCCGCTTCACTACGACCGTGGATGCCTGGGTCTTAGCCACAGGTGATCCGCTGGGAGCAGTCGGCGGTGTGTCCATGCTGCGCCGTTGGGGGATCGAGCCGATTGCCCTCTCCGGACTGATCTCCATGAGTTCGCTGGGTATACAAGAGGTCCAGACGGCCACTGGATTACCATGTCTGACCGCCAAGCAGTTGCAGCGTGGCGACGTACTGAAGGTAACGCCTCAGTTCTATTCCTTTGTTGCTCCCAGCAAGGATGAGCTGGCGATGGTGCAGGTAGAGGCGTGAGCTTGCCTCCGCCCTGCGATGGACGCATTTATACCTGGACGCTTGACCCTGGCAGCACGTTCGGCGGGTGTGTGACCGTGACCATCGCACCTTTGCTGCGTCTCGATACCCAAGGGGAAGGGAGGGGGCGCCTCTGGGGCCGCTATGTCCGCGTGCGAAACGGCGGGGCCGTGAACGAACTGGACCCAGCGACGGGTGCAGTCAGGTCAGTCCCTATCGGTGACGCGCAGCCGAACGCAGAGGGGAACTTCCTGTTTGAGCCGGGGCGGGGAGGCGGGCGCATGGACAAAGTCGTGCTCGCCAAGCCACACTGGCGGTGGCGCTATATCCAGGCATCGCACTTCGGGGAGGTAAACACCTACTTCCATCTCGACCGCATTGCGGCTTACGTGGACGCTCTGCTTCACGAGCTGGGGGCACAGCCTCTCCCGTGTATCACTGCTGTGGTGAATGCCCACCACGCCGCCACAGAAACAGACGGTATTCGCGACGGTGTACGGCGCAGCGAGCGCTGGTTGCCCTTCCAGGGAGGACACTACCGGCTGCCCAGCCGTCACTTTGACATACCTGAGTACGAACCGATCTCATCCAATGGGGAGATCCATCTCGGCCCAGGTTGGCAATTGCTGGAGCATGGAGCATTGGTGGAGGCTTCTGGCCGACGCTACCGGGCAAACGCTTCGCACAACGCGGGCATCCTCTACCACGAGTATGGTCACCACATCACCCGGCACACCGCCGACTTCCAGGCGAATGCCCTGCGCTCGCCGAACCGACAAAACAACCGCAAGACAGCTATGGATGAGGGGACCTGTGATTATTGGGCAGCCACGATGTTGAGTACACCTCACATATGGGCCTGGCACCGCCGCCACGATGCGCAAGAGGTTCACCCCCGCAGCCTGCTATCTTCCAAGACGATGGCTGAGTATGATTCAAGACCGGGGGCGGATCCACATGCGAATGGCACGATATGGGGCGCGGCCCTCTGGGACCTACGGACGCAAGTGGCTGCCAATGAGTCTGATGGCGTACGACGGGTCGACCTGCTGATCCTGAAAACCCTGCTCCTGTTAGGGCCCAGGGCGGAGGCAACCCATGAGACATCGGGGTCCTACGAGCGCCCCTACCAACCCGGGCGTAGGGATGTGAGCTTGCCTCCATCCGACTCGAGCTTGCCTCCGCCCTTCGCGCTGGGGCTGAGAGCCCTGCTCCACGCGGATGAGCTGCTCTATGCAGGCCGGTACCGCGACCCCATCCTGGCCACTTTTTCCAGGCGCAGCATCCAACCGGTACAAAGTATGGGAACGGGTACGGAGACTGAAGGGTGCGTTGACGTGTCGTCTGGATGGAGTGAGACATGGTAAACAACAAAATGGTAGATAGCTGGTGGGGGCAAGCCCCGCCTGATCGCTCGGCGGGCGTAGTGGCGATCCCTTGCGCTGCGAAGCATCGCCGAAGGCGCTTGCCAGGTTCCCACTGAACAAGCGGTACATACGGAGGCTCTCTTGAAACATATCGCGCCGGAGGAAATTCCAGCGTCGGAGGACTTATTTTCGCGAGAAGAGCTGGAGAGGCATCTCAACGCCCTCGAGGAACCTCCCCTCTCTCTCATTGCCGCCGGTGACATTATGCTTGGTGGACGTGCCAAGGCAGTGATCGCCGAGCACGGGGCAGATTACCCTTTTGAGGCTGTCCTGCCTCTCCTGCGGCGAGCAGATATCGTGTTGGGTAACCTGGAAGGCCCGTTCGCGCGGAAGGCACGGAGAGAGCACCGCAACTATTCTTACGCTGTGAACCCAGAACTTGCCACTGCCTTGGCACGGGCAGGGATAGACGTGGTGACGCTGGCCAACAATCACTTGCTCGATTGTGGGCGCGCTGGGGTACTGGAGACGCTTGATGCGCTCGCACTCGCAGGTGTGGCTCCCCTGGGTGCGGCTGTTAACGAGAAGGCAGCTCACGCGCCAGTGATCCGACAGGCAGGGCGATTGCGGGTCGGTCTCCTTGGCTACTATTGGAATCGCCGCTGCGCCGCGAGCGCGGATCTTCCTGGCAGCGCGATGGATCTCCCTGATGCTCTCAAAGCCGACATCGGTCATCTCCGAAAGCAGGTGGATCGGGTTGTCGTCACGTTCCACTGGGGCGTCCCGTATGAGCGTGAGCCTTTGTCGGAAGACCGAGCCAAGGCGCATTATGCCGTGGATTGCGGAGCAGATGCAGTAATTGGTCACCACCCACATATCCTTCAGCCTTTTGAAGTCTATGGTGGATGCCCCATCTTTTATAGTGTCGGAAACTTTACGTTTGGCTCTGGTAATAGTCGTGGGGAAGGGATGTTGGTTGGACTTCGATTTGAAGAGAGTCAAACCATGCTGACTGTGTACCCTTTGTACGTCAAGAACCGAGACCCGCGTGTGAACTACCAACCAAAGGTGCTCAAGGGGAGAGGTGCTGAACGGATTCTGTGCCGTTTAGCGGAAATGTCCGGATCGTGCGGTGAGCGCTTGGAGATGGAGCGAGGTCGGGCAATGCTCTGTCTCCCCAGGGTGGGGATGTGAGCTTGCCTGCGTCCCCTCCGCCCTTGCCACAAAAGGAGTGAGGAACTTGATGCCTAACCATTCACATCCTGCCCATGCGAAAATAAAAATCGAGGATGTGGTGAAGCACTTCCTGCCACTACTGCGTCCCTTCCGCCTACAATTGTGCTGGGCAGTGGTGGCGATGGTGCTGGATGCGTTGCTGACGGTGCTTCGTCCCTGGCCCCTCAAGATTGTGATTGACCGTGTACTTTCACATAAGCCGACCCATGTGCCTCTGCTAGCTGGCTGGCTGGACCATGCCTCATTTGGCCGTCTGCCCATTCTGTACGGTGCATGCGCCGCTACCCTGCTTATTGCGCTCAGCACCGGCTTACTTACCTATTCTTATACGCGCGTCCTGGGTGATGTTGGACAGCGCTTCGTCTTCCTATTACGTGGTGATCTATTCGCACACATGCAACGCTTATCGCTGCAATTCCACGATCGTCAACGGATAGGAGATCTAATTACGCGACTCACCTCTGACATACAAGCAATCCAGGATATTATTGCTAATGGCACCATCTTGCTCGTCAGCAATGCTTGCTTGCTAGTTGGAATGCTCGCATTGATGTTCTGGCTCAATTGGCAATTTGCCCTCGCTGCGCTCTCGGGCGCTCCGCTGTTATTATGGACGATCTTTCGGTACACGGGTCGCATCAAAGCTGCCGCCCGCGCTGCTCGGGCCAGTGACGGTTTGCTTGGTTCCATAGCCCAGGAAACGCTGACTTCCATCCGGATCGTGCAGGGGATGGCCCAGGAAGAACAACAGGACGAGCACTTCCAGGCCCAGAGTAAAAATAGTCTGCACGCGTATTTAGAGGTTGTCCGCTATCAGGCGGGTGTGGCACCGTTCGTGGACATCCTGGCTGCGGTAGGGTTGGTAGTAGTGATGTGGTATGGGGCAACGCGTGTGCTGGCGGGTGCCCTCACAACCGGGGATGTGGTTATCTTCTTTGCCTATGTGACGAACCTGTACAGCCCGATGAAGGCCCTGGCACGTCTCTCCTATGCGTTGAACAGAGCAAGTGTAGGAGCCGAACGGATCGTCGAGGTCTTGCGCATTCATCGGGAGATCTCTGACCGGAAAGATGCGCGTTCGGTCTCACGGCTCAGAGGAAGCATCGAGTTCCGAGATGTATCGTTCTGGTATGAGATCGGGCAACCGGTCTTGTCCCACATTCATCTCAAGATCGCACCTGGAGAAAAGGTTGCCATTGTCGGAGCAACAGGTGAGGGCAAAAGCACACTGGTGAGCCTGATACCGCGACTCTATGACCCAAGGGACGGCGCGGTCTATATCGATGGGGAAGATTTACGTTCCTATACGGTGCAGTCCTTGCGCGAGCAAATAAGCCTCGTGTTGCAGGACTCGCTCCTCTTCAGCGGGACCATCCGCGACAACATCGCATTTGGTCGATCCAATGCGAGCGATGAGGAGATCATTGCCGCCGCTAGAACGGCCAACGCCGACGAGTTCATTCAGCAGCTGCCGCGTGGTTACGAGACTATGGTGTCAGAGCGAGGCACGACCCTCTCCGGCGGGCAGAAACAGCGGATTGCAATCGCGCGAGCGATTCTGCGCGATACCCCGATTTTGATTTTGGATGAGCCGACGAGCGGCCTGGATGCGGCTACCGAGCGCAAAGTCGTTGAGGCCCTTGAGCGGGCGGCAGCGGGACGCACAACCGTAACCATCACACATCGTCTTACGCCCCTGCGCTTCACGGACCGCACTATTGTCCTGGAGAAAGGCCACATCGTTGAAGAGGGGACCCACACGGAGCTTCTGAGGCGTAATGGCAGATACGTCCATCTTCTTCAGCTGGCGGTCGATCGAGCGCGCGAATCTATAGATAACGCCGCCAATACCGATGCGCAGGCCCCTAACATCGTAGGAATGTGGCATCGCACCAGGCATATGAACATTGCTCGCACTCGCCATACGGAAACGCTGCTGGCCAACGGCAAGACCCTGGTTGCTGGTGGTCTTGACAACACCTTCACCGCCACAGCGATAGCAGCGTTGTATGACCCGAACACAAAGACGTGGAGCCTCACCGGAAGTATGAACGTAGCTCGCTATGGTCACACGGCGACGCTATTGTCCAACGGCAAGGTTCTGGTTGTTGGTGGTGCAGGTAAAGGCACCAACGAACTATTGCCAGCAGAGCTGTATGACCCAACCACTAGAACGTGGATCCCCGCCGGAGGGGAGGTAGCTCACTTGAGGAACATTACACCTATGAGTGTCTCACCACAACCACGCTATACACGCCTACGCGACTTTGGCGCGTTTCAGGTAGATGTCGCTACCCTTGCAACGCAAGAGATACAATCCGTATCGGCTGACGAGATGATACGGGAGATTGGGTATTGTCAACTTACGAGAGCAACTGATGCAGAATACTGAAGAGTGTGGTATACCGATAGCATGAAAACGAAAACACCTGCTCCCCAGTACAAAGGTCATGGCGTGAGCTGACAGCTCTAGTTTCGCACCAGTTCCAAACTGAAGCTAAAGACTACGCCAGAGTAGTACCAGGCACTCCGGCAGACCCAACTGCACCTCCGTTAGCTCTTAGAGGTAGTCTATCCCTACTTTCCCACCTATCCTTTTCTGGAACGCTATGCAAAGATCAGGCGGAAACTTCATGCGCAGCATGGCAAACGGATTGATACCCTGATTGCCGCAACGGCCCTAAAACGACATCTCACAAAGAGTCTTTGATATAAATTCTTTCTCTGTAAAACAATGTAGAACGAGATTTCAATCCTCAGTGAGCAAGCAGACACACTTAATGTGGGGGAGAGCCCATAACAGATACCAGAAACGAAATCGTTGTTTTTTCCTGATTACTACTGAAAGGCCGGATATCCTTGCCGTCGATGCTCAAGGAGTCAATGGGCCGAGTACACGCACCGGCTCTGCTGCTTTGAAACGGCGGATCATTTCCTCATCCGGCAGGGCTGCGATGATTCGCCGTGCCACCGTGCGTGTCTCGGCCAGGAGCGCATCATTTCCATCAAGCGTCAGTAACGAGGAGGCCGTTCGCAGAAACATCGCCGGATCACCGACAGGACGCGCCAATTCGACGGCACTGTGCAGGCCTGCTATCGCCTCGTGCTTCCGACCCAGCGAGGCAAGCGCTTTGGCACGCGTCTCCAGTCCGGCGACCTGATACTTCACGCGTCCCCTCAGCACGCTTTGTGCGATCGCATCATCCGCCCAGCGAATCGCTTCTTCCCACTCACCACGGGCCAGTGCGATTTCAGCCCGCGCCTCAGCCAGGCGAAGCATCCAGAGCCAGCGGTGGGTTCCCAGCCCCTTCACCACGGCCTCAGCTACTTCAGGTAGAAGCGGTTCGGTACGACCTACCTCCTGGCACCGCGCGAAGTTCAGCAACAGGTCGATGCCTCCACTCGCGGCCGCCTGAGGCATGTTCAGGGAGCGGCTGATCTCGCGCGCCTCCTCGGCAAGCGCCTGCGCCCCTGCAAAGTCGAAGACCTCAAGGTGCAGTCCTCCGCACATGACGGTAGCTCGTGCCAGCCACGTCCCGGTGCCATACTCATGGGCAACCTGCCGTGCCTCGGCGAACACCTGTAGCGCCTCGTCGTAGCTACCTCTTCCCGTGAGTGCCATGCCGAGGCTCCCTAGAGCGTGGGCGATGATGGTCGTATCATGCGATTTCCGTGCGCTCTCGATGGCTTCCCGGCTGCGCTCAATCGCTGCTTCATAGTTGCCTGTCCAGTAGAGGGCCACTCCATAGTGTGCAAACCAACGAGGTGGGAGAAGATTCTTACCTGCCCAGGCGAATGCACGCTGGTAATGATCCAGGCTGGCCTGCACTGCGCCTTCAGAAATATAGGCAAGAGCGAGCGCACACATCGCTGACGCTGCGAGGTCATCTCGCCCAACTCGCTCCGCTAGCTTCAGAGCCTCGCTGGCATAGCGACGCGTGCCAGGAGTATCGAACAGCCAAAAACGCACCTCCGTGAGGTCGATAAGTACCTGGATGCGCTGCTCGACTTGCTCGGACGTCAGGCCCGCAAGCGCAAGCTCAAGTTCGTGGCTTGCCTCCCGCCACATGGCAACGGCGCGGAAGGCCTTCCCACGCTTCGCTTGCAGCCCTGCGACCAATGGTCTCCGACCCGTGCGCTCGGCAATGTCGATCGCCTGGGCTAGCAGCGCTGCCTCCTCGCGGTGAGCCGCCGCACGCTCCGCACGCTCCGCAGCCCTTGTCAGGTAATCAAGCGCGCGGTCCGCCTGATCTGCCTGAACCGCGTGGTGCGCGAGCAAATCAAGATATTCCTCCACCCGCTCACCACTGATCGCCTCAATCCAGTCAGCAACGCGACTGTGGAGCAAGCGTCGGTCTGCCCGCGAGAGGATCTCGTACGCCACATCCCGGATAAGGTCGTGCTTGAACGAGTACTCCCGATCACCGCGGAACTGCGAACGCAGTTGGCTCCGCAGCAGGTCCTTCTGCTCCAGTGCCTCCAGGTGCGCTGCCACATCGCCTGATGCTCCAAGTGCGCGTAGTCCACCTTCCCAGAACACCTTGCCAATCACGGCTGCAAGCTGGATGGCTCTCCGCTCCTCAGGCGGCAACGCGTCGAGTCTGGCCGAGATCAGGGCCTTGATTGCCGATGGAATCCCCGTTGTGCCGCCGCGCTCGGCAATCGTTGCTACCAGTTCCTCGGCAAACAAAGGGTTGCCGGCAGCTCCGCGGCCAATCTGCTCTGCTAGATTCTCGGAGAGTCCGTGCGCTTGACAGAGTTCCAGGATGAGGTCATGTCCATGCCGCTCGTCGAGGGGTTCTAACGACAGGGAAGTAAAATCGCGGATCCCTCTGCCCCACGCTGGTCGCTTTTCCAGCAGCTCCGGTCGCGCCTGCGCCAGAATGAGCAGCGGAGCCCTATGTACGCGCGCTGCCATGAACTCGATGAGCTCCAGCAGCGCATCATCGGCCCAGTGCAGGTCATCAAACAGGACGCACAGCGGCTGGCTATGTGCCAGGGCTTCGATAAAGTGGCGCACCGACACATGCAAGGCACGCTGGTCGGCAATCGCGGGCTGATTCACCTCCACATCAAGTCCACTCAACAATGCCAGGTGACGTGTGATCTCTAGGGGATCCCATGCGGCCTCGGTCTGACCAATCACTTTTGCAACCAGGATGCCGAGCTTGCGATACGTGGTCTCTCTGTCGTCCGTTCCCGTGATGCCTGTCGCTTCCTTCAAGACGTCTGCCAGCGCCCAGTAGCCGAGCACCTCGCCATAGGGCAAGCAGCGTCCGTGCAGGACCAGGGCTTCCTTGGGCACGCTCGCCTCAAACTCGGCGACCAGGCGGGACTTGCCAATCCCTGGATCCCCGAGCATGGTGACGAAATGCGGACGCTTCTCCCGCACGACCTTCGCCCACATGCTCTTCAGCAGCGCCAGTTCATCGTTGCGGTCCACCAACGGCGTACGTGGTCCCCACGCGAGAGCCCGCTCCCGCACCTCCACGGCTGCATACACTGGCACGACTTCCGCCTTGCCCTTAAGCGTCACTTCTCGTCGCTCGCCGAAGCGGATGGCCTTGCGGGCAAGCCACATCGTTTCCTCCCCGACGAGCACCTCCCCTGGCGCTGCCGCTGTCTGCAGCCGGGCAGCCGTATTGACCGCATCCCCCGAGACGTCATACTCCTTGCGGCCTGCGACTTCCCATCGGCCGCTCACGACCTCGCCCGTGTTCACCCCAACCCGCAAGGCCAGTTCAACACCCCACCGCTTGCGTACATCGACTGCTATCGACTTGAGAGCTGCCTGCATGCTCAGTCCACAGCGTACCGCTCGCACGGCATCATCCTCATGGGCCATAGGAACGCCAAACATCGCCAGCACCGCATCCCCGATGTACTTCTCGACGGTGCCTCCAAAGCGCCCAATTTCTCGGCTCATCTGTCCAAAGTACACGCTCTGGATTTCGCGCACGTCCTCTGGGTCCAGCCGCTCCGAGAGGGGAGTAAACCCGACCAGGTCGCAGAAAAGGACCGTGACCAGCCGGCGCTCGCGCTCGACAAGATTGACACCTGGAGACCCAGAAGGGATGGACGATCGAAGGGTCGGGGAAGTGTCTATGGAAGAAGGGGTGGGCACAGAGAGCGGGGCGGTCCCGACGAGTGCACTGCCACATACGCCACAGAAGCGATTCCCCGCCGGGTTAGCAGCACCACATGAAGGACACGTCGAGGGCAATGGGTTACCACACCCTCCACAAAACCGATTCCTCGGTGGGTTGTGGTGTCCGCAGTTGAGGCAAGAGATCCCACCTGAGTTTCCCGTTCCTTGTGGTGCCGGGGTATCCATGGGTTTGCTCCAGCTTAAGCATTGACGTTTAGACTACTTTGACATCGAGGAGAGCTTATTCCTAGTGAGTCACTAGTAAAACGAGAAGCAGAAGTACTTTTAGGATATGGATTTCTGAAATCAAATTCCTGTGGCAATTCTACCTGAACCTGGGCCTCTTGACAAGAGGTGAGCACCTATGGGGCAGGGTTGTTGCAAAATCGGGAATAAGCGGGGAACCCTGTCTGGGGGACAGGTAAGCAACGGGCTGCAAGCCCCTTGACGGAGCGCGAGGTGCCTTCGCCTCCTCCCATCTCCCTGCAGCCGAAGGCAGCAAAAAAGGACTTTGCAACAGCCCTGTTACTTTGGTGCTAAATCCTGGACAATGTGTCTATCCTCTGCTATGCTCCCATCTAAAGTCCTTTTGTCCTATCGCATCGTGTTTT
>WNFA01005199.1_pt1 | contig 14032 bp, 15 predicted proteins | sample 5400481 | NCBI WGS metagenome assembly WNFA01 (sample SAMN13153340, study PRJNA577476) | soil metagenome | isolation source: 120 cm saprolite under Douglas fir tree site 2 hole 1 replicate 2 | place: USA:California | collected 2015-04-18 | reverse complement strand
TGAGCCCATTCGCTTCGCTCAGGGTAAACTCCGCGAAGGGGCTGGCTCGCTGGATGCAGAGATCCTTCGCTGCGCTCAGGATGACAACCAGGACGCCTCTCAAGTCCGCTCACGGGAAGTCTTATCTCCAAATGTCTACCCTCCCAGGTGGGCCCCTGGCATTCACCAACAGTACGAGGCACAAGAAGCGCATCTCGCCGCGCAAAAACCGTAGCAGGGAAACATATGAGTGGATCTCAGACCTTCTCTCTTGACAAACTAATAATATTAGTTATAATACTTATATGATTAGTTTTTTAGCTAGTCATGTTAGTAACAAGACGAATTAAACAGTAGAGAGGATACATCAAGCTATGAAAGTCAGAGCTTCCAGCAACAATCTTTTCCAATTGACCCACTTAGTTGCTTTCAACTGCTACCTGCTGCGCGAGGACGATGGCTTTACGTTGATCGATACCAACATGAGCGGCCAGGCGCAGGCGATCATGCGAGAAGCGAACAAGTTGGGTCTCCCGATTATACGCATCCTGCTGACCCACGCCCACGTCGATCATGTTGGTTCACTCGACGCGCTGCATGCTGCGCTGCCCAATGCCCAGGTTGCCATCAGCGAGCGAGACGCGCGTTTTCTGACCGGCGATAAAAGCCTGGACCCCTCCGAGCCACAGGTGCCCCTACGCGGCGGCTATCCCGTCTGCACAACGAAGCCGACGCGCCTGCTGCACGAAGGAGACCGCATTGGTTCCCTCGAAGTGGTTGCCACGCCAGGACACACCCCGGGTCATGTCGCTTTTCTCGATACCCGGGACCGCACGGTGATCGCTGGCGACGCCTTCCAGACGCAGGGCGGCGTGGCCGTTTCGGGGACGTTCGAATTACTCTTCCCGCTGCCTGCGCTGGCTACCTGGCATAAAGGGTTAGCCCAGGAGAGTGCGCGCAAGCTGCTGGCGCTCCAGCCGTCGCTGCTGGCCGTGGGACATGGCCGCATGCTCAGCCAGCCCCAGGCAGCGATGGAGCATGCCATTCGCGTCATGGAAGAGTCCCTGGCGAAAGAGGAAAGGAAACGGCCGCATGTCGCATAGGGTGGGGCTGGATCACGCAACCGTCGTGGAGGCCGCGGCAAAGCTGGTAGACGAGGAGGGCATCGAACAACTCTCGCTGGGCCGCCTTGCCGAGCGTTTAGGCGTACGCACGCCCTCCTTGTACAATCACGTCGCGGGACTGCCCGGGCTCAAACACGACCTGGCGCTTTTCTGTTCACGCGAGTTGCTTGATCGCCTCCTTCGTGCGACCATTGGCAAATCACGCGCAGAGGCCATTTTCGCGCTCGCCAATGCCTTCCGGGCTTACGCCAGGGAAACACCTGGGCGCTATGTCTTCACGCTTGCAGCACCTGATCCTGGTGATCAGGTGCTGCAAGCCGTCGTGCAACAGCTTGTGGATGTTGGCCGGGCCGTGCTCGCGCCGTATAGTCTCAGCGAGGAAGAGGCTATACACGCCATTCGCAGCCTGCGCAGCATTGTGCATGGCTTTATCTCACTAGAAATGGCGGGCGGCTTCAGGATGCCGGTAGACCTGGACGCAAGTTTCCACTGGCTCATCAATGTGTTTGTCGCTGGTGTGGATCGGCCAACTGTGACCGGCGGGCAGGAGTATGGTGCAACGGAGTAGTAGTGCAGTATCCTCAAAGCGGATCGAGACAAGGGAGATGAGCCAGCTCAACACAACTCTACAGGCCCTTTCACAGGATACACTATACACCGGATTACCGGAGAGGTCAATTGATTTTGCATCAGATTCCGTACCTGCGTCAATTCGAAATCATTGTGCAGGAAAGACAGGTAACTTTCGAAAGGAGTGATAGATATGGTTCTCACGGTGCTTAAAAACGCGAACGCGGCGTTGGCCTTTTTCCTGGAGCTGGGCGTCCTGGCTGCGCTGGGATATTGGGGTTTCCAGACTGGGCAGGGAACAATTGCCAGGATCGGACTCGGCATCGGCGCTCCAGCAGTGGCAGTAGTGGTATGGGCCCTGTTCGGAGCGCCGAATTCAGCGCGGCGGCTGCAAGGTTCCTGGCTCTTGATGCTGCGGGTGGTCTTCTTCGGCTCGGCCGCTGTGGCCCTCTTCACCGCCGGTCAGCGCGTACTGGGTGTGGTGTTCGGGTTGGTCTTTGTGGTCAACCTTGTCCTGATCTACGCGTGGGGGCAGTAACTAGAAAGGAGTCGTTGGCGCTCCTGCCAGGGCATCAGGCATGAGAATCTCTTGAAACCGCCGTTGCATAGCCGCATCCCGTTCAGTGTGCTGCCGGTACTGGGCCAGGGTGCAGGTTCCTATCAGTTGTATCTGGCGATGTGCCAGAGCCGGTTTAAGCAGCGTGGCCGCATCGATTGGGTACCAGTCCCATTCGCCTCCGAGGAGGCGGTGAAAATGATCGACAAACAACAGGAAGGAGCCTGCTGCCTGGTGCATCGCAATGAACATCGACTGGAGTCGCTCAAGAACTATAGTTGGTGCTACCCACTCCTCCAGGTCAGGCCAGCGAAACAGTTCATCCAGTATAGCCGAGGCTTCTTCCGAATCCGGCTCGATCTGGGCTAGCTTGTCTACAAGGGGCGATAGTATCCGTTTTCTGCATTCTTGGCGGGCCAAGGTGTCATCTGACAGATTGGTAAACAAGGCTTCGTAATCCAGAGCGATCACCTGCTGTTTGGATAAAGGATCAGGCGCATCGCCCACGGCCATCCGGCGAATCACCTCTGCCACGACCGCCCATCGCCTGGCCTCATCAAAATCCAGGAGCACCGGATTACACTTGCTCGTAGTCTTTCGCTGGAGAAGTATCTGAAAAATACGAGTCACTGCCGCTTCAGAACCAGCGAGGGGGGAGAAGGCTCCTTGTTGAGCGAGCAAGGTCAAATTGTGCCCGTAGCGTTCCAGGGGAGAAGATACGTTGAGAAAAGCCGGCAAGAGATTCCTCCTTCTGGAGCTAAGCAAAAAGCTCTCGACTGACCATATCTATCTTTAACGTAACGTATCACAAATTCAAGAAGTGAGCAACGATGCGGGTAAAAATGTAAAAATGGACACAAATTCAGGTACTTGACAAATAATCTCGCTGCCCAATTGAAGCCTTCTGTTTCTTCCCACTCTACCATCTTTTATCAAAAGCTAAGCGGACCGACCATTAGCGCTAAAAACAGCGATGGAAGGAAGGTTGTGAATAGGGCATATGACACTTATCGTTAGTGACGCTCCGACGTATTCTTTAGATGAACCTGTTCCACGAAAGAGAAGTCTCCAAACACGGAGATAGGACAGGAGAAGATACTGTAGCATTCATATAAGGAGAATACGATGAGTCAACCATTTACATTCCAAGCGGCGAACAACCGCAGTCCTTTGCGCATCGGACAAATAGTCTTTACGGCCCTGGCGTTACTGGCCTTTGCTTGCGGGTCAGTCCTGCTCAGTCTCCTCTGGTTCGGTGTCGGTGTTACCATCACCGGAAAAGTTCCCGGCGCAGAACCAGAACTAAGAGGCTTTGTCTTCATCATCGTGTGGCCTGTGACCATGCTGGCTGTCTGGGTATGCAGCACCATTGCATTGCTCCTGGGGAAGCGCTGGGTTCTGGCCTCCTTGTCCTTACCGGCTGCCATTGCCATCCTGATGGGTGTCTGGGCGCTGGTGGCATTCTTCATGCTCAATACCTCTGGTGTGATGTTCACGGCGTTGTTTATTCTGCTCAACACGGGTGCGATCTGGCTTGCCAGTTGGTTTCTGAGAAGCACGTCAAGGTAAACGTGTAGTCAGAGGTGATGCGCTAGTGGCCAGTCCGCTTAGCTTTTGAGCGGACTGACCGCTAGCGCAAGTTCAAGAGACCGTTTGTGCAAGTAGAAAGAGGGGATGCACGTTTGCTGTATAGGGCAGTAATAAGCTGATGATGGTACGCAACTTGTCTTCTACATCGCCTGTCTTCTTGAAGGTTGGGCAAGCAATTAGTATTTCTCAAAAAAGGTGAGCGTTTTGTGATAATGTTCAGATCGTTTTATCTGCAAGAATGTACTGAAGGCGCAACGTTTCATGAATACCATGCGATTGCGCCTCTTGTGCCAACCTGGTAAACACCTCTTCTTTGAATTGCGTGAGCACCTCTGGAGACATCTGTTCGAGTGCATAACGAGGTCCATGTGTCCACCTGGAGTCCCACCACTCTTGCGCGTTTGCGTAGACAAAATCAGCCTGTTCCTGAAGCACCTGCACATCGATAAAACCGGCATGTGTGAGATATCGAGGAAGCTCCGAATAGTTGCTTCCTTTTCCGCTGCCAGCATGCAATGGAAATTGATAGCGTGCGTGATATCCGGTGATGTGCTCTCCGTACCAGTGTGAGAGGGCATCGAGATCCTGAGCTACAGTAATGCCCACTTTCCCACCGGGGCGAAGCACACGGAAAAATTCGGACAATGCCTGTTCCAGATGAGGAAATAGGAAAATCGCAAACCCACACAACACAACATCAAAGGAAGCATCAGGAAACGTCAAGTGCTCGGCATCCATTTGGAGCATAGAGACATGGGGCAGATTTCGACGCTTGATCTCTGCTGTCGTTTCCCGAACCATGCCGGGAGCCAAATCAATCCCGATTACTTGGCCGTGCGGTCCAACTGTTTCCGCTGCAGGAAAGAGATTGGCACCTCTTCCAGCCCCGACATCCAGCACCTGCGCGCCTTCTGCCATTCCAAGACGTTCTACGAGATGGCGCCCCGCGTAGGTGAAGATGCCCGGCCCAACGTGACCATAGGCCGAAGCGACGCGATGATACAAACCGGCAATCTGCTCTTTTTGTGTGTCGTTGTTGCTCACGAAAATCCTTTCGTCTGGGACGCAATCTGCCCGTCCTCTTTCCAAGCCAGCCAAGATAAGAGTATCTTGCTTGAGGTCTATATTGAAAAAGCTTGATAGTAGCCTATCCCGTTGCAGGAGCGAGACCGAGTTGTTCCAGCAGGGTCATCATATCGTCGTAGTGGTGGAGACTGGCGATCTTCCCATTCCTGATCTGCATGATCTGGCAGAACCGCAGTTCGCCCGAGCGCCCCGTGGCTGGATTAGCGCCCGAGGGCAGAGGCAGTGGACCGGTGTTGGTCCACCGCCAAGTACCCTCAAGGACGGCCTGATCCTCTGTGGCAAACGCATTGCTCAGCTCTGCCCAGCTATCAGGAAAGGCCTCTACGAAAAACAGCACTAAACGCTTGTAGCCCTCTGGACCATGAAGCGTTGTACCGGAAGGAACATTGATGATCTCGGAGTCTGCTGCGAAAGCAGCCACACTCTTATCGAGCCAGGCCGGGTCTGACTGGCGACTGTTGATCAGATCAAGCAGTGACCGGGCCAGAGCCACATTCTCCTGTGCAGCCATGATCGTATCCATTCTTTATATCTTGTGTTGCAGAGCGAGCGGTTCTTGCCAGCATGAGCAACGTTCATCTCAAGACGACAACGTGAAAAGGAGCACCTGATGAGTGCAGCAGACACGCAAAGTAGGTCCCTTTTGAGTAGCAAAATTATATCACCTGGGGCCGATTGAGGGTTTCAAAAATGGGGTATCTCGGGTATCTCTATAAAGCCTCCTCGCCTCCCCTTCAGGAACCACTCGAACCAGCGGCAGACGTTGATTAGGACCGGCGACCCCACGCGGTGAACATCATGGGTGAGCTGATGGCAAAGTCGGGGTCATCGAGCAGCGTGAGCATGTGCGCGACCTCCTCGTTCGTGATGAACCCGGCTTTGACGGCCTCCTCTCGAATCTGCCCGAAATTTGCACCAACCAGGCGCGCGCCGGGGGACTGGCCCTTCCGCACGGCCAGATAGCCTTCCATGCCTACATTGACAAGGCCATGTGCTCGCAGGCACCGGTACAGGCTCCGGCCCCATGTTAATGCCAGCTCACCACTTCGTGTTGCCATGAGCCGGTTTTGGGCCGCCATCACTTTCTGAAAGAGCGCCGCGGCAGCAGCATCTGTCGTCGGATACCTGGGGTCGATAAAGGTCGAATCGAAATCTTCCACGACGAGCCAGCCTCCTGGCTTGAGAGCTGTTACCATCCGTTGGAGAGCCTCCTGGCGTGCTGGCACGTGGATGAATACCAGCCGGGCGTGGATCAGGTCAAAAGTCTGTGCGGGCAGTGGATCGGTGCCGATGTCGTGGCGCTGGATCTCAACAGTGGGTTGGTCAAGGGTCGCAAGCTCCAGGAGAAAGCGCGGGTCGATGTCGGTGACGAGGACATGACCGGTGGGGCCGCTGCGTTGACCAAGCCACGTCGCAATCGATCCCCCACCACCGCCGATTTCCCAGCACTGCCAGCCTGTGTCGATTCCGGTTGCTTCCAGATGGCGGATTGTCCATGAGTCGTACAGCGTCTCCAGGCTGGTAAAACGTTGGCCGGCTTGCTGTCCGGCATTATCAAAGATGTAGTTGCTCATTGCTCACTCCTTCAAGGTTTCAGTTCATCTGCTTTTGCTGAAAGTATACCGATATCACCCGTGTGCTGGCATGCGCAACCTTACCCATTTTGAGAGCAACGCGGGCGACCATTCAGGCAAGATTGACGTTGACGTAAACGATAGTGTATACTAAAGCTAAGGAACGAAGCGCAAGGGCACGAGGAGGGTGGGGAAAGAATGCATGTGCACGATTTGTCCTCCAGGCAAATAGCGAACGACTACTCTCAGCTCCAAGTCGCGATACATATTTTCTTTTGTAGATTCGGAACAGCCAGCAAGGGCCGATAATGGATTGTACGTTGGTAACCTGGATAGTCGATGGGGCACGGGGGGCCGATAATGCGGTTTAAGCAAAGGCCGATAAATCGGCGGTGTGCGCGAAGTAGTGATACGCGCTCCGCTTCGCTTCGCTGAGGCACCTACTGGTATCCGGGGTATTTGCTTAAAATCCATAATCGGCGATGGGCACGGAGTAGTGATACGCGCTTCGCTAAGGCCCCTACGGATGGCCGGAGTATTTCGTCAATGTGCATCAATTGATACGCGCTCCGCTTCGCTTCGCTTCGCTGAGGCCCCTACGGATGGCCGGAGTAATGATGAAGACGACTACCCAGCATGAACAGGGGCAGGTAATACGCGGGCCTTCGCGAGCCACCAGGCCTGTTGGTCCACGCTATAAATGGATCGCGCTGAGCAATACCACCCTGGGGGTGTTGATGGCGAGTATCGACTCCAGCATCGTTTTGATCTCTTTGCCAGCTATCTTCAATGGCATCCATGTAAATCCACTTGCGCCAGGCGAAACGGGCTACTTCCTCTGGATATTGCTCGGGTATATGGTTGTAACAGCGACGCTTCTGGTGACGTTTGGGCGCATCTCTGATATGTTCGGGCGTGTCAGGTTCTACAATATAGGGTTCGCGATCTTTTCCGTGGGCAGCATTTTGCTGTGGCTGACGCCGGGGACGGGGAGCACTGGAGCACTGGAGCTGATTCTTTTCCGTCTGATCCAGGGAGTTGGCGCGGGCTTTCTCTTCTCAAACAGTGCAGCTATCCTGACCGACGCATTTCCTTCGAATCAGCGCGGTCTCGCCCTGGGTATTAACCAGGTCGCCGCGATCCTCGGCTCGGTCATCGGCCTGATCCTGGGCGGCGTCCTGTCGTACTTTAGCTGGCGCCTCGTCTTTCTCGTCAGTGTACCCGTCGGCATCGCCGGGACCATCTGGGCCTACCTGATGCTGCGCGAGATCGCGACCATTCGCGAACATCAGAAGATCGACTGGGCGGGCAACGTTACCTTCGCCTTCGGCACGACAATCCTTCTGCTTGGCATTACTTATGGGATCCAGCCATATGGCAGCGCGCCAACGGGTTGGGGGAATCCTCTCGTCCTCGGGGCGCTGGCCCTGGGTGTGGTCTTGCTAGTGGCCTTCATCTGGATCGAACTGCATGTCAAAGACCCTTTGTTCAGCCTGGGTCTCTTCAAGATCCGCGCGTTTGCTGCCGGAAACGCCAGCAGCTTCCTGGCCAGCATTGCGCGCGGCGGATTGCAATTCATGCTCATCATCTGGCTGCAAGGCATCTGGCTCCCACTCCACGGGTACAACTACGATGTCACACCTCTGTGGGCCGGCATTTACCTGCTCCCCCTGCTTATCGGTTTCGTGGTGATGGGTCCCCTGAGCGGCTGGCTCTCAGATCGCTTCGGCGCGCGCCTCTTCTCGACGACAGGGATGCTCATCCAGGCAACTGGCTTTCTCCTACTGACAACCCTGCCCACCAACTTCAATTATCCCTGGTTCGCGCTTCTGCTCTTCATGCTAGGTCTTGGCCAGGGCATGTTCTCCTCCCCAAATACCTCGTCTGTGATGAGCAGCGTGCCTGCGGAGCAGCGGGGCGCTGCATCCGGTATGCGCTCAACCTTCCAAAACTCCGGCACGCTGGTGAGCATCGGCGTCTTCTTCAGTATCATCACCATTGGCCTGGCCTCGGCGTTGTCATCAACGCTCTTCAACGGCCTCTCCCATGCAGGCGTTCCGGGAGCAGTAGCCGAAAAAATCGCGCACCTGCCGCCGACCTCCGCGCTCTTCGCCGCCTTCCTGGGTTACAATCCGATGAAAACGCTGCTGCCGGTGAATGTGCTGCATGCCCTGCCGATAGCTAATCAGGCCAACTTACTGGGCCGCAGCTTCTTCCCGAACCTGATCTTGCCTCCATTTACGGTCGGCTTGCACGGCGTGTTCTACCTATCCGCCGCGATGTGTTTCGTCGCCGCCCTGGCGTCTTTTCTGCGAGGGAAGCGCTATATCCATGAGCAAGCGACAGGCGAAACGAGGACACGTTCAGCAACGCTCAAAGAGGAAAAAGGAGCCACTCAATAACTAAAAATCGCTGAGGTGAAGCGAGGACTATTCAGCAGAGGACGGAGGGCTACTTTCTTTTCTCTCCTCCTTCTCCTTATTCTTTTCCTGTTCTGGAGTCAAAAGCATCTGAATGGCCTGTTGAGGACTCAGAGGAATCCGGGGAATCTTCTGCGATATCTCAGAAATCTCCTCCATAGGCAACTCGGCCAGCACCTTGTCCTTCATTGCTTTGGCCTGGCCCATACCCTTGCCCGCGTTTCGCGACATCGACTGCAGCGCCTTCGGCCCGGCAATCAGCAGGCCGATAACGAGAATCACGATTAGATCTACAAAATGAAACATACTACCTCGCTCCTCACAAAACAAAGATAGTTGCTGACGATTCTTTCTACCTTCTCTTATCATAACATACGCAAGATAGAGGGGGGCGGATATCTTTTTTCATCTTTATGCTGGCGCAACAACTTTCTGAGGCAAAGCCACCAGAAAAAACTCCCCTAAAAAAAAGGTTGCCAGCGTTTATCTTTACAGAGAGTATACAAGAAGTTGTGAAGAGGCAGGATGGCTCGATGTCTCGTGGCATTATCACCATCAGCTCCATTGAGCCATCCTGGCTGAATCATGGTAGGAGGTATTCTGGACCCAGGACTTCCCCCACACACCCCTTAATCTGGGTACACCGGTCGTGTTTCCCCCAGGACAGCGACCGGTCTCTTTTTTTGTATAAGTCCTTCCAAATTCAAGAAAAGATTCGCCCTCGGGGTGAAACATGCTTTAGCTTTTACCAAGGCAAAACTTCTATTACGATTCGGCAGGGGATTGACAGGAGGGGGCTTTAGCCCGCCGCAAGCCCCTGCGGTTTCAACCCACGAGGTTAGGCGTGTCTCGGCTTTAGCCCTGGCATGACCGCTTTTTGTTCGTTGGAAAAGAAGAGATTGATAGTACCTTGCGAACTGAATAACGTACGGGTTCGACAGCGAAGGGCTGTCGGTAAAAATGTTACCGTGTTGCCAAAGACCACGGCCACTTGCTAGAGAGATCAATGCAACGTGTAGGCCTTCCAACAAGCGTACAAAAGTATCTGGGGACAATTCGATCTCCCCAGTAGTTGGCGGTATGGCACCGCCCACGGGATGGTGGGGACGTTCCACCGTCTGCGCGTAGCTCGTCCAGGTGAAATCGGGACGAGAAGCCCCGAGGCTTTAGCCCTGGGGAGTGTCACAGTATCCTGATGAATGTGTTTTTCTTCCTATGGCCAGGACGAGCCAATTTCTCGGCAGATGGCGGAGGAAGAGCATCCCTTCCCCACCAGAGGAACCATTTTAGCAGTGACTGGACAATTCTGAAATGATGAGAGGAGCACCGGTTCTTCTATGAAGATCTACCTGGTGGATGGGACCTACGAGCTGTTTCGCAACCACTTCGGCCCGCCGCCGCGCAAGGCACCGGATGGGCGCGAGGTCGGCGCAACGCTGGGCCTGTTACGCAGCCTGCTGATGCTGTTGACCACGCCGGGCATCACCCACGTGGCCTGCGCGTTCGATCACGTGATCGAGTCCTTCCGTAACGGCCTCTACCCCGGCTACAAGACCGGCGCGGGCGTTGACCCCAACCTGCTCGCCCAGTTCCCGCTGGCCGAAGAGGCCGTTTCCGCGCTTGGGCTGGTGGTCTGGCCGATGGTGGAGTTCGAGGCCGACGATGCCCTGTCCAGCGCGACCGCCCGTTTCAAGCACGAAGCTGGGGTCGAACAGATCGTGCTCTGCTCGCCTGATAAGGATCTGGCCCAGCTGGTCTCGGGAAGCCGCATTGTTGGCTCCACCTCGGAACCCGCCCGGGGAACTTTTCATCGCCCAGCCGGTGGCAGACCTCTTTCAGCCGCGCGTAGGCGCCCTGCCATTGCAGATCGGCGAGCGTTTCCAAGAGTGGCACATCCTCGCGCAGTGTCGCCAGTTGGCGGAAAAGCAGCGCCTCAGCCCAGTGCTGCGCCAGGCTCTCGGCCAGGCGCGCCGCGCGGCTGGCCGAGAGCCTGGCGCAGCACCGGGCGGAGGCGCTGCTGTTCCGCACACTGGCGACACTGCGCGAGGATGTGCCCTTGCAGGAAACGCTGGCCGATCTGGAATGGCAGGGCGCAGACGCGCGGCTGAAAGAGGTCTGCCACCGGCTGGGTGATGAAAAGTTCCCCGGGCGGGTTCCGAGGTGGCGCGAGAGATGAATGTGGCAGCGCAAATGGTAAATGCCCTACCATGTGGCTCTGTCTCACATTTGGTGAGTGGTAAATGGCGTGAATGTTCGACGATTTTTGAGGTGAAAAGGAGGAAATCGGCGCGAATGTTTGGAACGGATGGCCGCTCTCAACCAGAATCCGCGCGAGAAGCAGGCTGTTGCACGTACATGTTGTAAATTCGTAGAAGAGAGACTTCCGCAACACCCAAGCTAGGCTTTCGTCAAGCCAGGTTAGGCACGGTGGCTGATTTTGCCCAGGCGAGAACCGGGCCAAGGATTAAAGCAAAATCCGAATAGCCGTTTTCTTTCTCGGCTCGTAGAATAGATACACGTGCAAATTGCAAGAAAATCTACGCTCTCCATCAGTCATCCCGAAGGCAAGAAGGGGAGAAAAGAAAGGAACCACCGATGAACACACGTGATCAGCACCAAAGATCGCCAGATGTTGGAGGAACTCGGTCATGAGAAAAGTGATTGTCCTTGAATTCATCACCCTTGATGGTGTCATACAAGCCGGAGGCGGACCAGAGGAAGATCCCAGTGGTGGCTTCGCGTATGGCGGGTGGCAAGCTCCCTATTCCGACGATGTTCTTGGAACAGTCATGAATAGGCAGATGAACATGCCGTTTGATCTGTTGTTAGGGCGCAAAACCTTTGAAATTTGGGCAGCGTACTGGCCGCACCACGCGGACATCTGGCCGGGCGTCAATCCAGCAACCAAGTACGTCGCCTCGAATACCATAACTTCTCACCAATGGCAGCCCTCCGTGTTTTTAGGCGGAGACATGGTGGAAAAAGTCACCAACATCAAGCAAACGCAAGGGCCGGATTTGCACGTGTACGGAAGTGCAAATCTCGTTCAGACACTCATGAAGCATGATTTGGTCGATGCGTTCTGGCTCAAGATCTATCCGCTGACGTTGGGCAGTGGAAAACGGTTGTTTGCCGAGGGCACCATCCTGGCGGCGTTCAAGGTGACGGATTGGAAAGTCTCCCCAAGTGGCGTCATTATCGTGAATTACGAGCGTGCCGGCGCGATTACCACCAACACGGTGTCAGGAAGCAGACATCCCTGAGGTCGCGAGGAGCATTCCCACACCCACACGTGCTTCGACCGCGCATCACGCGCGAACGGGGGAACATCGGCAGAGTGGTGAACAGCCATTCGAGGAGGCGCGCCTGTGCCGATTTTCCACGTCGCTTTGCACGAGCCGTGAGATGCTGGTCAAGCGTCAGCTACTCTTTTTGCTGATGGCCTGAATGACCAGAAATGGCGTCCCGTCACCCGCTGACTTTCGCCATTGTATGGAGGTCTGCGAGGTCGCTTCCCATGGTTCGCGCCGATTTCCTACCATTCACCTCAAAAATGGGTCTTGCTCATTTCCGGTGGAAAACCTCAACAGATCTCAGGGAACCAAGAGGAAACGCTCAAAAGAAGCCGATTCATCTCCCATCATTGTTTTTAAACACATCAGTTCCACCGAAAGTGAGCAAGACCCTCAAAAATCGTCGAACATTCACGCCATTTACCACTCACCAAATGTGAGCCAGAACCGAAGGTTGAGCAGTTCAGCCATTGATAGCGGATCAAGCCGCACCACAAGCCAACATGTGTGGAGCGTTTTTGTACATTCGAGCAGCAGGAGCGTCCCCCTAATTCGGCCTGCTCCCGCTCCGGGGGCGGCCCGCTGCCCTGACTAAATCAGGGCAAATGAAAACCATCAGTGACCAGGCCGAGGCCTCGACGATCACCCCGGCCAGCTCTGGCAACTTGGGGGACACCACCCCACCCCGCCAGCTCCCCCGCGTGCGTGGCGACGCGACGCGAGCAGTTAGAACTGGTAGCGGGTTTGGCTGAGGCCGATGGCGAAGGCGAAGACCTTGGTGGGTTTGACGGAGAACACGAGGTTCGAATCGGTGAGCACTCGTTGTTCGTCTTCATCGTAGAGGTAAAAATACCCGTTGCGTACCTGGTATGGCCAGCTTCCCTCCCACTTGGTCGCCCACACCGAGGCGAGGCGTTCGAGCGCGTCCTGGTCGGTGATCCGCACGGCGTCGCCCTCCACCACCACGGTGAGTCCTGCTGTCTGGTTGCAGCCGGTCGTCAGAATGACGTGCGGGTTTCCACGCAGGTTGACCGTCTTCTGTGCGGTGTCGGTAGCGGTAAAGTGGATGGCCCCGTCGTGCCATACGGCCACGAGCGGCGTGACGTGAGGGCGACCGTCGGCCCGCACTGTTGAGAGCCAGAACAGCTCGGCCGTTTCCAGCACCCGACGCGTCTGCTCCCATGGCGTGACCCCTCCGCGTGGGACGCCGTGTCGGGTGTCGAGTGTTGTGATGGGTTCGTTCATCCTCAGAACTCCTTTCACTCGTTCTGTTTCTCTCGCAGGAAGCGAGAAGATAGCAGTCCATTCTCTTTGCGCGAAGGAAAACCGGAAAGGCCAAAAACGACGCACGCAAAGTCACGCAATTTTGTACAGTTAAGCGACCATCCATTTACTGCCTCATCCGGTTTAGGAAAACTATTGCTAGTAGTTTTTTGCGGTTCAACAATTATGCAGATTCCTCCCGTTTAATGAGTCTGGCTGTAAATTACAAAATTCGGTGTCGTACTTTTGGTACTGCTCCATGTCGTATTTTTGGGATTGTCCCATTGAGAAATCTGTCATTTACGACAGAGAACAGATGAAGAAGTACGACACCGAATTTTGTAATTTACAAACAACCGGTTGCTCACCCCCAACTGTCCAATGAATTGGACGGTTTCCGAGTGCAACGTAACTGGTCTTACGCTGCACTCACACTAGTACTACTTTGTTAGTTTCTGCGAGGACGGAAGGTCTTGATCTGATCGGTCTGGAAGAGCCAGAGGACGAGATCCTGGAAGAGCCAGAGGAGCATCTGCCGATGCACGGAAGGCAGTGAGCTTCGCGTGACGGAGGGGGG
>WNFA01003911.1_pt1 | contig 14041 bp, 10 predicted proteins | sample 5400481 | NCBI WGS metagenome assembly WNFA01 (sample SAMN13153340, study PRJNA577476) | soil metagenome | isolation source: 120 cm saprolite under Douglas fir tree site 2 hole 1 replicate 2 | place: USA:California | collected 2015-04-18 | reverse complement strand
CACGGCGCTATCAGCAGGATTTCTGGCGCGGCTTCCATCACATGTTCGGTAGTGATCCGGAAAGACGGCGTGCGCGCACGCCCGAACAAATCTTCCCCGCCCGCGCGTTGAATCATTTCCGGAACCCAGTGGCCGCCCACGTAGAACGGTTGCAGCCATTCGAGAAACGCGACGCGCGGGCGCTCTTTCGACGAGTCTATCTGCTGTTCCAGAACCCCGAGCCGAACGCCGATTTTCTCCAGCAGTGCTTCCGCTTGCGGGCCATGAGCTGTTTCTTCCCCCACCCACAAAATGTCGCGCCACACGTCGCCCAAATCCTGGGGGTTGAGGCAGAGCACTTCCGGCCGCCGATCGAATCGCGTAAGCGCAGTAGCAAGATCGTCGGGAGAAGCGGCGCACACGTGGCACAAATCCTGCGTGACGATCAGATCCGGCGTCAGCGTCTCTAACACTCCGGCATCCACCGCATACAAACTCTCGCCGCGATGTACGTATTCCCGGACCAGTGCATCGATCTCCGCGGGCGAAGCATCGTGCGGCATCCGCGAATGAATTACGACCGGCTTCGTGCGGGCTTTCGCTGGAAAATCGCACTCGTGACTGACGCCCACAATCTCGCGGTCAAACCCGAGCGCAAACAGAATCTCCGTAGCCGACGGCAGCAGCGAAACGATGCGCATAGACGAGGAATGTATCACATCTGCAAGACTGACGAAGAGCGAGAACTAGGAACACGAAGAGAAGGCCTTAGGTCGAAATCAGCCCTAACCGAAAGCTGCCTCGGGGCAGCTGACTCCCTCCGTAGCCTGTCAGTTAATGGAACGGTCCGCCGCTTTTGATAAGCCTGGAGTGTAGGTATGAGAGGCTTGCGGAGGAGGCGTTCCATGGAACTGCACACGATCAGCATTGATCTTGGCAAGACAGTTTTTCATCCGATTACGCGACTTCCAGGGTTGAGGCACTTTGCGGACAGATTGTTGGGGTCGTGGACGGTCAACTTCTGTTCATCCATTACAAGGGCACGAACCCTGTCAGCGAACTGGTCTGCGCGTGCGTGCTCGCTAGCCAGGGAGCTGCGAGCCAATGCCGATACTCACTTCTGATCGGTTTTTTCGCTGCTTGACACTGGACCGTTCAGCTTCTCCAATTTTGCCAACCACTCCCGTACCTGATCCGCGTTTTTCGCATGCGGAGATAACTCCAAGTAAATTTTTGTCTCTGAGATTGCAGTGGCATAGTTGTTTTTTCGAGCGAATATTTCAGCCAGCAAGAGATGCAGTTGTGGAAAACGCGGGCGCACGTCCAGGCGTTCCGCCTTGAGCCCGCTCCTTTCAGCGTCTTCGATCTTGTTGAGCTTGTAATTTGCGGCCGAGTTATAGAAATAAGCTTTGGCGTAATCCTGCGGATCGAGATCCAGGATGAAACCGGTGACGTGGGCATATTTCAACGGATCGAGATCCAAGACCTGATTAGTAAGGTTAAGGACCTGGGTCCAATCTTCCGCCTCATAGGCCATTGACGCGAGCGACAGATAAGGCGGCAGGAACTTTCTGTCGATCGTCGTCGCGTGGGTATACGCCGCGCGAGCTGATTCCTTCTGGGCTAGATTCTGCAAAACAACGCCCAACTGGAACCAGGCGTTCGCGTACTTCGGATAGATCTCTACTGCTTTTTCAAAGTATTGGCGTGCATCGGCAAGTCTGCCGTTCCTCTCGGCCTCTAGGCCTTTCTCATACGCTCTTCTGGCATCTCTCGGTGCTTTGTAAGGAGCGGCGCTCAGCGTCATGCCTTTGATCTTTGTAGCTCTGTGCACAACGATGGCGCCGACATCCATGCTGCTGCTGCCGGGAGTGAGATCCATAAGGCTGATGACACTGGAATGAAAACCGGAAACCGTGGCCCGCAGCTCACAATTTGTTAACTCGAGTCGTGAAATTCCCGTCCCCGGAACCTTGCTTGCCTGGCCATATTGCGGAGACCTGTCCCCGCTGGCGTCAAGGTAAGAATCGGCCATCGATCCCAATTCCATGCTGAAGTCGCCGCGGGAAGTTGCATACACCTGCTGACGTACCCTGGCGTCGCAGACCCGCTCAACCAACGCATCGTGTGGAACAGGTGTCCCGTCATCGGTTGCAACGCGTCCTTGGAGAAACATCACGAGATCCTCTCTCCGTTCACCTGGCGGCGTACTCGAGGGAGTGGGAGGCGCAGGACGGCTCGGCGGTGTGGGCGGCGGAGGCGCCGGGGGCTTCTGCGCCAATGCGACTGGTACCAGAAGGCCCATTGCTAGCGCCAGCTCGACGAAGATGCGCATGCGTGGGCTCACAAATCTATTCCTAGGGAGGGAACGTCTCAGCCGGAAGTTTAGTGCCCAAGTCAGTTCAAGTCAAGGCTTCCGAAGTGAACAACGGCCACGGGCTGGATCTCGCGGTTGCCGGTGCGCTTGTTCTATTTGTAGAGAAAATATTTGCGGCGAACTTGTTCGAAGGCGGAAAGACTTGGGGCCTAACCCGCCACGATTTTTTCAGGTGCTACCCCCTCCGTAGCCTTTCAGGTTTCCGATTACACGGCTTGTCAGCAGTGAAACCGCAAGAGTCAATTCATTCTAGATAGCGAAGAGGGATCGAAAGGAGGGAAGGAGGCGCGGCATCGGGTAAACACTGCGGGCGCTATGAAAATTATTCCCGGCCATTCCTCACTCACCGCGCCGCAAAACCCGAGTTTATAGTCACTTACGTGTCCGCCCCTATTGGTATCCCATGAGCATTACAACTACCTGCCAAGCCACCTCATTCCTTCTCGTTCCCGGTAAGCGGAGGCAGCCTCCTCCGAACACAGGGATTGGAGAACACAAGCAAGACCAATCCATCAAAAACTTACTGTCTCGCGCGGGGAGTGGTGTGTTCATCCGTCCTAGTGCGGACAAATCGAGGGGGGAAGCATGAATCCGGCCATCTTGCTTGTGGATGTTGCTTCGGCGAACCGCTGAAGAACTGAAATCTTTCCTGCAGAACCAGAAGTGCGATGTAGCTATGGCGGCAGATGGCGAATCCGCGGTCAGATGCTGCCTGCAGATGCAGCCGGATTTAGTTCTTCTGCACGATAGTCTGCCGGACATCGGCAGTTTCGAACTTTGCCGCCTGATGAAGAAAGACCCTCTCACTCAACTCACGCCGGTCGTTTTGCTGAACCCTCCCCGGATCAGTGGGACATTTATCGTGGACGGGAAGCCGGCGCAATTGATATCTGGGCTACGCCTCCATCGCTCTGGGATGCGCTCGGCCGCATCCAGATGCTTTTGCGCCTCAAGAGGTACATGGATGAGCAGGCGAAGTCCGCGGTGTTTTCGCTGGCGCAGAGCGTCGACTCGAATCATAACTTGAAGAATGGCCACTCGGAGCATCTAACGGCATACGTGGAGCAATTGGGAGAAAGCCTTGGCTTTGGTGAGGAAGACTTGCAGGAACTCCGCATCGCCAGTTGGCTTCATGACATAGGGAAAATTGGCGTGCCGGAAAGCATCCTACTTAAACCCGGGCCTCTGGACGCGGAGGAGACCAGAATCGTGCGCGAGCATCCCGTCACGGGAGAAAATATGTTCAAGCCTCTCAAGTCGCTTCGCCGCATCCTCCCGGTGATACGGCATCATCACGAAAAAATGGATGGTAGCGGATATCCAGATGGCCTTCGCGGAGAGGACATTCCGCTGAAAGCAAGAATTCTACAGGTCGCGGACATCTACGATGCATTGACCACCCCCCGGCCCTACCGGGGAGCCCTCCCTCCCGAGGAAGCATTGCAGATTCTTTTCAGCGAAGCCGAGAACGGCTGGCTCGATCCTTCCGTGGTGTTGAAGTTCTCGCGGATCTGCCGGTACGGTGAGCACTTCCCGTGCGAGAAAGAACCATGCTGGCCTCCTACTACGCGTAGTGGCAAGGCAAGTGGGATCATTTCCATCTCATGTCCGGCACGTAACGCAACCATAGAACACAATTGCTCGCGCTTAGCGACCGACCATTTTTTGCAGATTTTCCGGGTACCGAGCGCCTTGCAGCGTAATCTTTGAGATGGCGCTGCCGATTTGGCGGAGATCTTCGGGCGTGAGTTCGACGGCAGTTGCTCCGATATTTTCTTCGAGGCGTGCCAGCTTGGTTGTGCCAGGGATCGGAACAATCCATGGCTTCTGGGCCAGTAGCCAAGCCAGCGCGATCTGAGCAGGTGTCACCTTCTTTTGTTCTGCGAGCTTGCTAAGCAGATCAACCAAGGCCTGATTTGCTTTCCGAGCCTCCGGCGTAAAGCGAGGAACGATGTTACGGAAATCGGTGCTATCGAACGTTGTATTCTCGTTGATCTTGCCGGTGAGGAAGCCTTTGCCAAGAGGGCTAAATGGAACGAATCCAATCCCGAGTTCCTCAAGGGTCGGCAGGACTTCCGCTTCAGGTTCTCTCCACCACAGCGAGTATTCGCTCTGGAGTGCCGTGACAGGCTGAACCGCGTGTGCGCGACGGATTGTTTGCACCCCTGCTTCAGAAAGGCCGAAGTGCTTCACCTTGCCTTGCTGGATTAAGTCTTTCACGGCTCCCGCCACATCTTCGATTGGCACATCCGGGTCAACACGGTGTTGGTAGAAGAGGTCAATGATATCCGTCCTGAGTCGCTTGAGCGAAGCCTCGGCGACCTCCTTGATGTGCGTGGGCCGGCTATCCAGCCCGGCCTGTTTGCCAGTGTTAGGATCAAGTTTCCACCCGAACTTGGTGGCGATCACCACTTGCTCACGGAAAGGAGCGAGGGCTTCCCCCACCAGTTCTTCGTTTGTGAACGGGCCGTAGACTTCCGCTGTATCGAAGAAGGTGACGCCGCGTTCCAGGGCTGCCCGGATGACTGAGATCATCTCCTGCTTGTCTCCGGCCGGGCCGTAGCCAAAGCTCATTCCCATACAGCCGAGTCCGAGGGCCGAAACCTCCAAATTGCTATTTCCAAGTTTGCGTTTCTGCATTGGTCCCTCCATGCTGACGCAACGATACAACGGCCAACGTCGGCCTCGCAATTGAGGCCCAAATCCGGCGGACTAGATTCACATGCCTGGAAAACGCTTATCGGGAGTTAAGCAGCAAAAGCAAGCAATGATTGCGCGGCGATGGGAAAATATCGAAAGTTGTCCGACGCCTTCTACTGCTCGGTGAAGTCTAGATTGGTCGGTTCGTCGCGACGTTTTTTTGTACCTGCACTTGCACCTGTCGTTGGAATGTCAGACCCAACCGCTTCGACTTTGACACCATTTAGCCAGACGGTACCTGGTCCGGTCAGCAGGACGCCGAAGAATATTCCAGTGGCGTCCTGAGGTACGTTCAGAACTACTGCATAGTTTTGCCAGCCTGTCGTACCCGTAATTGGTCGGTCTTGCATGTTGTCGAAGGCCACTAAAGTGGACTGCTTATCTACTCGCATCCACAAGCCCGCCCAAGACCGCACTCCTTCTGCTTTAACATTGGCACTCAACCGAATCCGCTTACCGGCGTACTTATCAGCGCTGAAATCCTGCATCAGCGTACCGAAGCCGTCGACAGCGGGGTTTTTTGATTTCAGGTAGGCACTAGAATGGTCGTTATATACCGCGCTTGCATCGACGCCCCCTTCATACTCCGCAGGTTTAGACCCAGCCATATACCAACCTGCTGGAACTGTCGCGTTCAGCCCAAAAGAAAATACTGCGGCAGCGGCAACGCCCATCAGAGTAACTTTCAAGGTCATAGTTGTTGTGTGAGACATGATTCCCTCCTTGCAGACTTTAACGTGGTAGGAGTACCACTCCTTGGGCAGCATTAGTATATCGGCTTCAACTGTCTAGCGGCCATGCCGAACTGCTCGGAGGTGCAGGCGCATAACCCAGTTTTGCCGACCAATTTTGATAAGTCCACTTGCGGGGCCTCAATAGCTAAAAATCGTTCGCGAGCGTTGATTCAAACGGAACACCACCCTGGCTGGGGCTGAGTGAGTAGAGCAGGACAGATCGATTCTCTAGGGGGAAGCATTGTCGGATCAACTGATTAGATGATGTTGCACCGACCAGTTGAGCTCGCAGCGGTTACCGAACAAGTGGATTACCCTGCTCACGAGTTCCATATCAAGAATCTTAAGGAAGTCAGGACTGCGATGGTGGAAATTGAGACGACAAATAGACGGTATCGCCAGTTGGGTGTAAAGCTCTCCGGTTCGCGGCTCGAAACGCGCCCGTAGGCTGTAAATTGCTTCGCTTTCAAACCGTAAAGTATTCCCCAAGTACCCGAGACCAGCCCCAGCTAAGATGATACCGTCGTCCGTAGACCTAGTAGAGCGATTGAAAACAGATGGAACTGCAACTTTTCTCTCCAAACCTCTAGTGAGTTGGGCACAAGTATGCGCGTGCGGCTCCCGGCTTTTCAATGTAAATAGCGAATCCAGACAGAACTAAAGACCACTCTATTTGTAGAGAAAGTATTTGCGGCGGACCTGCTCGAAAGCGGAAAGGCGGGGGGCCCAGCTGGCCACGATTTTTTCTGGTGACACCCCCGGCTGCAACTGCTTGACAGTTTCCGCGTTTCCGAGGAGCAACAGTAGTTTCGCGGGATCGAACTGCTTGGGATAGAGCTTCTGCAACGTAACCGCGATTTCCAGGCCCACGCGCATCGCGCGAACCGCGGCGCGGTCCGTGATGCGCATCGACACACCGCCGCAGCGCTGGCCGCTGTAAGGGCCGCCGATGGGAATGAATGGCTTCCCTACGAAACGAACTCCCGCAAGACGGCGCTCATTGAGAGCTGTGGCGACTTCTTCCCCATCAACCCACGGCGCGCCAAACTCCTCGAACGGCGTTTGCGTCCCGCGGCCGACGGAGACACCCGCGTTCTGCAGGATTTCAATGCCCGGGTAGAGGATGGAACCCTTGGTGGTGCGGAGATTCGGCGAAGGTGGAATCCACTTGATACCCGTGCTTTCAAAGAAATAGTTGCGATGCCAGTTCCTCATGGCGATCACGTGCAGGTCCGCGCCGATGTGATTTTCGATGTTGAAGAATTGCGCGAGCTCGCCAATGGTCAGCCCGTACCGCACGGGCAACGGAAAATATCCGACGAAATTCGTTTTGTCCGGGTCCAGCATCGGGCCCTCGACAATTTCACCGCCGAGCGGATTGGGGCGATCGAGAACGAAAAACACGATGTTGCGCTTGGCCGCTTCCTCCATGCAATAGGCCATGGTCGCCGTGTAGGTATAAAAACGCACCCCCGCGTCCTGGACATCGAAGACCAGCGCGTCGATGCCTTTGAGCATTTCCTCCGTCGGCCGAAGCGTGTCGCCGTACAAGCTATACACCGGGAGCCCTGTCGATGGATCTTTCGTTGAGGAGATTTTTTCATCGTTGCGGCCGGCCAATCCGTGTTCCGGGCTGAAAAGCGCAACCATCTGCACCCCGGCCGCACGGGAAAGAACGTCAGCCGTGCTGCGTCCTTGTGAATCGAGGCCTGTGTGATTGGTAATCAGCCCGACGTGTTTGCCGCGAAGCGGCGCAAACTTCTGTGCTTCAAGAACATCGAGCCCGGTTTGCACGCGCGCTGCACGGCGTGCGCGTTTGGGAGAAGCCTCCACTGGCGCGGGCGCAAGAAAGGGCAGCGCCAGAAGAATCACGAAAGAAAAGAAAGCAGTAAGCGCGCTCTTGTGTCCGGTCAAATGGTCCCCCTCTACTCAAACCATACAATGGTATTCTGGAACGCGCTGGCCGCGGTTGCGTTGAGACCATGATGTGCGTGTGCTATGTATAAATGCAGACTGCGGGCGGCGCTGGGGGATTCGAACCGATGGAAGGACGCCGCGTCCGCTCTCTGCTCTTGATTCCCGTCACAACTTTTTTTCTTATGGCCCATAGCGCACGTAGTCAAAACCGCGGCACCTCCGCGAAGAAATCCGCCGCGAAAGCAAGCACCGCTGCGTCCCAGTACGCCGCGAAGAAATTGTCTCCCGCCGCGAATGCCTGGGTGGAGTCCACGCTCCGTAAAATGACCGTGGATGAAAAGATCGGACAGCTTCTTTTCGCGACGTACCACGGGAGCTTTACCTCCACGGATGCCGCGGCCTACCAACAAATCTTGCACGACGTGAACGATCTCCATGTCGGCGGATTTATCAACGTCACGCACGGTTCGTCGCTCGGAATCGTGAAGAGCCAGACGTATCCCACAGCCGTGTTGAACAACCAGTTGCAGTCAAAATCGAAATTGCCGCTGCTCATCGGCGCCGATTTCGAACGCGGCACCGCCATGCGCCTGGATGAAGGCACTTCGTTCCCAACGGCGATGGCGCTGGCCGCCGGCGGCGATTCGAAAGACGCCTACACGATGGGCAAAATAACCGCGCTGGAATCGCGCGCCGTCGGCGTGCATTGGATTTATGCGCCAGACGCGGATGTGAATAACAATCCCGCCAATCCAATCATCAACACGCGATCGTTTGGCGAAGACCCCGCCCGCGTCTCCGAGTTTGTCTCCGCCTTCGTGCGCGGCGTCGAAGAAAACGGCGGGCTGGCCACCGCAAAACATTTTCCCGGGCACGGCGACACCGCCGCGGATTCGCACATTGATTTGCCCGTGATTCGAGCCGACCGCGCTCGCTTGAACACTCTCGAGCTAGTTCCCTTCCGCGCGGCGATTTCCTCGGGCGCGAGCAGCATCATGACCGGACATCTGAATGTTCCTTCCCTCGAACCCGATCCGAATACGCCGGCAACGCTGTCGCAAAATATTTTGACGGGGCTGCTGCGCGACGAGATGGGCTACCAGGGATTGATCGTCACCGATGCGATGGATATGGGCGGAATCACCGTGCGTTACGCGCCGGGCGAAGCCGCCGTCCGCGCGATTGTTGCTGGAATAGACGCGCTCTTGATGTCGCCGGTGCCGGATGCGGCGTTCGAAGCGTTGCAAGCCGCCGTGAAATCCGGCCGCATTTCGAAAGCGCGTCTCGACGCTTCGGTGCGCCGAATTCTGCAAGCGAAAGCGCGGCTCGGTTTGCATGCGAACCGCCTCGTGGACGTGAACGCCCTCAATCAGAAATTCGCTAGCGTCGCGTGGCAGAAGGAAGCGCAGGAGATTTCGGATCGCGGCGTCACGCTCCTGCGCGACACGCCGCACCGCTTGCCGCTCGATGCAACAAAACCTTCGCGCGCGTTGTTGCTGGCGTTTTACGCGGATCCCGAACCTTATCCGGGAGAAGATCTGGAGCGCGAGTTGCGCGCGCGATTCGATTCCGTCGTGACGCTGCGCGCGGACACGCGATTTGTGAACGCTGGCATCTTGAAATTGCCAGCGCCGGATTCTTACGATGTGGCGATTCTCGCTTTGTTTGTGCGTGTCAGCGATCGCAAAGGAAATGTGGATGTTCCTGCCGAGCAGGCAGCGCTTGCGGAGCAACTTTACAAAACTGAAAAGCCCATTATCACGGTGGGATTCGGGAGTCCGTATTTGATTGAAAAGTTTCCGCAGGCGGAGACGTGGCTCGCGGCGTTTGGCATCAGCGACGTCGCGCAAATTTCCGTGGCGCGAGCACTGTTCGGGCAAATTCCTGTGCGCGGACATTTGCCGGTGACGATTCCGGGCGTGAATTTGAAAGCGGGATTTGGAATGGAGCTGGCTGCGAACCCGATGTTGGTGCAGCCGATGGATGCGAAAGAAGAAAAACAATTGCAGCCGGCATTCGACGTGATTGAGAAAGCGATTTCGGGAAAAGCGTTTCCTGGTGCGACGCTGGCGGTGGGTTACCGCGGAAAAGTTGCGGTGCGCGCGTTCGGAAAATTAAGTTATGACGCGAAGGCGGCAGCGGTAATTCCGAACACGATGTACGACATTGCGTCGCTGACGAAAGTGGTGGCGACGACCACGCTCGTCGCGAAATTGGCGGAAGGCGATTTCGCGGTGCCGCTGGATCTCGATGCGAAGATCGAGCGGTACTTGCCCGAGTGGGCTAGCGGGCCGAATGCGGAGTGGCGGCATCGAGTGACGGTGCGGCATTTGCTGACGCATACTTCGGGATTGCCGGCGTTCAAGGAATACTGGCGGACGTCGAAGGGCAAGCCGGACACGCTTGCGAGAATTTTTGCGGAGCCGCTGGAATACGAACCGGGGACAAAGGAAATTTACTCCGACCTCGGAATTATTTTGATGGCGGAGATTATTGAGCGGTTGACGGGCAGAACCTTGGACGACTTGGCGAAGAGCGCTATTTTTTCGCCGCTGGGCATGAAGAATACGATGTATCGTCCGCCGAAAAAATTGTGGCCGCAGATTGCGCCGACGGAAATCGATAATAATTTGCGGCACCGGCTGGTGCAGGGCGAAGTCCACGACGAAAACGCGTTTGCCATTGGCGGCGTTTCAGGGCACGCGGGAATTTTCAGCACGGCGCCGGATCTGGCGGCGTTCTGCCAAATGCTGCTGAACGGCGGTGTCTACGCGCACCAGCGAGTTTTGCGGCGCGCAACGATTGCGCAGTTCACCACGCCACAGCAGCTTTCCGGCGGGACGCGGACGCTGGGCTGGGCGGTGCCGACTGAGGGCGGATCGAGCGGGCATTATTTTTCTGCGCACAGCTTTGGGCACACCGGATTTACCGGGACTTCGATCTGGATCGATCCGGACCGACAACTCTTTGTGGTGCTGCTGACGAATCGCGTGCATCCGACGCGGGAGAATGCCAAGATCCAGCAGGTGCGGCCGGCGCTGCATGACGCGGTGATGCAGGCGCTGGGATTTGCTTCCGCTGCGGCTCTGAAGTAACCCAATATAATCGGCGTTCGGTAGTATCTATCCGAGTATCTCCCCCCACCCCCATGCTTTTGTAAGGGTTGCTGATAAAGGATTTAGCGTTGCTGTAAGTGGTTTAGAATCAACAGTTGTGGGCGGTTGTGTAGGTGTTGATTCTAAGGGGGTTTGCCGTTTAGGAGGAGGCGGTAGTTGTGGTCGAAGTGGCGCGCGAAGGCATTTCGGTTTGGGGCAGGTTGCGGAGTGGGTGGGGCGGTCCGGGGTAGGTTGTCGGGCTGAGCGTGGGCCATCCGAGAAAGTGAACGAACACAAGGACACGCGGTCCTTTTCACTGAGAGAAGGCATAACTGTCTCCTTAGAGTTGAGTTTTGGGATTGCTTGCTGAGAAGAGCCGGCAGGGGTGCCGGCGCTACAAACATGGCCCTAAAACAGAAACGCCCCGGCTAGGCCGGGGCGCAGTGGTCGACAGAGATATTGTACCACGAGGGTAATGGTCGTCAAATTAAAAATTAGAAAAGAAGAAAGTCAAAAGCCCCAGCGTTCATCCCGCGAGAGCAGCGGGATGGGGCAGAGATGCAAGAAGCAGAACCGCAAGGGTAGGCCACCCAGAGGTGTTTATCGGGATCGAGGGCCGGCCATCCGCCAAAGGATCGTTTGGTGGGGTGGCAACAGCAGGGAACCAGTTGGCGTCTAACCGGGGCAATTGCTATGCATAGGAGGCGGTCGTGAAAAACATGCAGCGAATCGGCAGTTTGAGTTTGTGTGTAGTCCTTCTCTGGGGAGTACTCGATCCAACCCACCAGGCGTGGGCCGCGAGCGCAGATGACGAGCCGAAGGGCGAAGCTCCCGCGCTGACGATTTACAATCAACAATTTGCGGTGGTGAGGCAGAAGATGCCGCTCGATTTGAAGTTGGGCGTGAACCACGTGCAAGTCACAGACATCACGGCGCATCTTGAGCCAGATTCTGTGATCCTGCGCCCACTCGATACGAGCCGGCGTCTCCAGATTCTAGAGCAAAACTACCGCAATGATCCCGTCTCTCAGCAGTTGCTGCTGTCCCTCTACGAAGGCAAGACGATTGATTTCCTGCAGACGGACAAGGACGCCAACCCGCATTTGGTGCAAGGCAAAATCATCCGGAGCGGCTACGTGCCCCATTACGCCGCCATTCGTGCGTACGGACAGCAGTATTACCAGCAGCAGGCTTCGAACACGCAGGGCGGCGGAGAACAGCCAGTCATTGAAGTAAACGGCAAGCTGCAGTTTTCGCTTCCGGGCCAGCCGCTTTTTCCGGCGCTGGCGGACGATACAGTGCTCAAGCCCACGCTGGCCTGGGAGCTGCAAACGAATAAACCGGGAGCTACAACAGCAGAATTCAGCTACGTGACAGGCGGTTCAAGCTGATGGCCGGTGACGTGAACAAAGTCCAGCCGCCGCCGGTAATGGGGATGGCAATGGGGGCGATTTCGACGTTTGGAAGGGGTGGAGGGCAATTCGGTCCACCCGTCACGGAAAAAACCTTCGACGAGTATCACCTCTACACTCTAGAGCACGCCACGACTCTTCACGATCGTGAAACGAAGCAGGTGGAATTTATCCGCGCCGCAGGCATTCAGTCGCAAATGGTCTATGTTTACGATGGATTTAAAATCGACCAAAATTATCGGAATTGGACGTACGAGAACATCCGACAGCAGGAGAGTTACGGCACCCTCTCTAATCCGAAGGTTTGGGTAATGCAGGAGTTCAAAAACAGCACCGCGAATCATCTCGGTATGCCGCTTCCAAAAGGGCGAGTACGGTTCTACCGCCGTGATGACGATGGGCAGCTCGAGTTCACCGGCGAGAACGATATTGACCACACGCCAAAGGACGAGACCGTCCGCCTGTACACTGGCAGCGCATTTGACATGACTGGGGAGCGCAGCCGGACGGAATACCGGTCGGACTTCAATGGGCGGTGGATCGACGAATCCTTTGAAATCAAGGTCCGGAATCACAAGACCGCGCCCGTCGAGGTGCGCATCGTAGAGCATCTCTACCGCTGGACGAGCTGGGACATCGTCAAGAATTCCGATCCTTTTAAGAAAGTCGACAGCCAGACCGTGGAGTTCGTAGTGCAGGTTCCAGCCGACGGGGAGAAAATCGTAAATTACAAGGTCCACTACAGTTGGTAGTTTTGAGATTCGATTTGGCACGGAGCCAAAAGGGAACAGGGCCAGGTAGGTTCTGCTAGAATCGCGAGCACCGCCTGACCCGTTGAACTCACCGGCCGCCGTAGCGCCCTCGACGCCCTCGCATCCGGCAAGCTCCCGCCTCCTTTGCCCTGCCTGACCGGCAGGCAGGCTGCGCCCGCCAAGCCAGCGGCCAACTAGAAAATGGAAATCAGAAGAGGAGTAAGGGTCGGCCACCCGCCAAGTCAAAGCGCGACCTCACACGGACAAAGGCGAAGAGAGATTTCATCGCTCGCAAGAAACGCGAGCGATGGGGCGGAGGTCTCGCTGCGCAGGCCGACCGCTTCGCAGGAGCGAAGCGGGAAGAAAAAGCGTCGGCCTGCTCCGCTCGGAATGACAGTTTTTGGACGTTGCGGTGTTATGTCGGAGCTAAAGCTCCGACCCCCAAATAACTTTTGCTGAAAATCGTGGGCGGCTTGGGCGAGGTCGGCGCGGGCGGCCGAGGTCGCGCCAGTAGTTTCAAAAACTAGCGGGCTCCCAAGCGGCGAGCGAGGAAATCAAAAAGTCAGTGTGCGTTCAGCGTAAGCGCGACTGGAGTTTTTCTTAGTACGTGGAAGCCCGGCCCGCTTTTTCCGCAACGAGGGCAAGTGTAAGTCCGTTCGTCGTAATCGAGCTCCGGCTTCGAACGGGCGTCGCCATGTATGTTCCTCCTTTCTAATCTGAATCGGCCTTGGGAAGAGTGAAGGGATGGGGCACCCGCGCAGACTCGAAAGACATTTGCACAACTTCACCAGACTCCTGCCCTCCCTGCGAAATAGACCTTCCAGATCCAAGGTGATCACCAATCGGTTTCGAGCGTATGTATCGCCGCATCTTGAGTCTTTATGGACTGATCAGGTAGCCGTGAGCGCGAATTGCCTCTACAGCTTCACTTCGGCCGACGGCGTCCACTTGTTTCAAAATTCGATGAATATGATTTCTCACCGTAAACTCAGAGAGATTGAGGTGAAAAGCGATTTCCTTATTTGTGAGACCCTTGGCGACGAGAGCAACCAATTGCTGCTGGCGCAAAGTTAGA
>WNFA01002991.1_pt1 | contig 14041 bp, 14 predicted proteins | sample 5400481 | NCBI WGS metagenome assembly WNFA01 (sample SAMN13153340, study PRJNA577476) | soil metagenome | isolation source: 120 cm saprolite under Douglas fir tree site 2 hole 1 replicate 2 | place: USA:California | collected 2015-04-18 | reverse complement strand
AAATGCTCTCTTCATGCTCATCAGTATACCATTTTAGGCAGGCGAGCCTCTGCTTCTCTCCGACAAGCTGCTAGGGGGAGCGGCTCAACCAACGATCTCCAGCCCGGTAAAGTAGGCAGAGAGCGGGAGCGACTCAACCAGCGGCCAAGGGCGGGCGACCCTGATCCTTCGTAGCGGGTTCAGACCACTACTGCACGGATCACGCACCTGTTTGTCCCTGGAATCTCCCCAATGGGAGTGCTTCCAGCTAGAGACATCTTCAGTCTACCCGACCGAGGCGGATCGCACCTGGGGAAGAGACGGATCGCACCTGGGTGGAAGACGGAAGGAATGATGCGCTTATCATGTTTCATCGAAATTCCATCGACTCCATCCCTGGCCTTCCTCAGGAGAAGGGAGACAACTTGCTTGCAAACGACCAGTCATGAGACGAAGCGTTTGCAACTCTCGAGCGATAAGGGATGCCGGGTGCATGCAGACGTGATCCGTCTCTTTCCCAGGTGCGACCTGTCCTTCACACGGATGCATCCCGTCCTCACCTGCTACGGTGGAAGCGTGCAATGGTACCAGAGCAGGACATGGAGCCGGAAAGGTAAAACATTGTGAGCATAAACGACCCGTTAGTGCAGTTCCGCAAGAAACAGACAACCAGGACAGCGGCAAACGACAACAAGGCCAGCAAAATCGGGACTGGAAAGAAACCTTACGAAGCGTTTGACAGCACAGGCAAGCCATCCCTCTATACCGAAATCCGTTGTGTGCTACAGCCGTCGCAATCGCCGCAATCGCGGTTCTTCATGGCAGTGGTGTTCAGCGCCGATTACGATGACGCTTTCACGCTGCTCTATAGCTTCATGGCCGTGGAGGTAAAGGGGCGCAACCTGAAAGAAGTACGACGAGCCATACAAACAGGCCGCTGCGAATTCATCCAGGAGTACAACGAAAACGAGTTCCTGAAGCCGGGCAAGGACGCGCCGGTGATTGAATCCATACGATTTATTACGAGTGAGAAGCTCGAAGATATTCTGTCAACCTATAAAGCAGGAAGACAACATGCTTGACGATATGTTTTCCTTTATCGACCCCATAGTCGAGCTGAGCGAAGATGATACCCGTTTCGTTATTCAAGTAGAGGCGTTCTTTGAGTTTCTGGAACAAATCGGCCTTGATAGAGCGGCAAGTTCGCCGGAAGGAACAAAAATAGAGGTGCCTTTAGATATTGTCATGTCCTTGCTCCGGCCCGATGAGTTAGAAAAGCTAAAAAACTATATTACATCCTACTTTACGAAACGTGATGGTAGTGAAGTGAAGTAGCCAGGCACCTGGCGCTGCCTGAGTGAGCCGCTTCTTAGCGCCTTTTCCAGTGATTGAGAGCCGTTTGACGAACACTCTGCCCATTTGATACCATCTTAAGTAAACCATCGGAACCATTCATTGGCATGACCAAAGCAAGGAAGAACCGCACATGGATACTTCTGAACGTTCACCAGAGAACGCACGCATCATCAAAGCGCCACATGGCACGACGCTCACCGCCAAAAGCTGGCTCACGGAAGCGCCCATGCGCATGATCATGAACAACCTCGACCCGGACGTGGCCGAGAAACCGGACGAGCTTATTGTTTACGGCGGCATCGGCAAGGCAGCGCGCAACTGGGAATGTTTCGACCGCATCGTCGAAACGCTCAAAAACCTGGACGAAGACGAAACCCTGCTCGTGCAATCGGGCAAGCCGGTCGGCGTGTTCAAAACCCATCCTGACGCGCCGCGAGTGCTCATCGCCAACTCCAACCTGGTGCCGCATTGGGCGACCTGGGAGTATTTCCGCGAACTCGACCGCAAGGGGCTGATGATGTACGGCCAGATGACTGCCGGATCATGGATTTACATCGGCAGCCAGGGCATCGTGCAGGGGACGTATGAAACCTTCGTGGAAATGGGCCGCCAGCATTTCGGCGGTGACTTATCCGGTAAATGGATACTGACTGCGGGTTTGGGAGGGATGGGCGGTGCGCAACCACTCGCTTCGACAATGGCAGGCGCCTCCATGCTTGCCGTTGAGGTAGACCAACAACACATCCAGCGCCGTCTGGATACCGGCTACTGCGATACAATCGCCAGCACGCTGGACGAGGCGCTTGATCAGATCCGCGAAGCTTGTAATCTCAGACAACCGCTCTCTATCGGACTGCTGGGCAATGCGGCTGACATCTATCCCGAACTGGTACGCCGGGGTATTAAGCCGGATATGGTCACCGATCAAACATCTGCGCATGATGTCCTTAACGGATATATCCCTGCCGGTTTGAGCCTTGCGGAAGCTGCGGAACTTCGCCAGCGTGACCCTGAAGGCTATGTAGAGCGCGCCAAGGAATCGATTGCGGAGCAGGTGCGCGCCATGATGGAGTTCTACCATCAGGGTATTCCGGTCGTCGATTACGGCAACAACCTCCGGCAGGTGGCGTATGAGGCGGGCGTGACAAATGCGTTTGATTATCCCGGCTTTGTACCCGCTTATATCCGCCCGTTATTCTGCCGTGGCATCGGCCCGTTCCGCTGGGTGGCGCTCTCCGGCGACCCGGAAGACATTTATAAAACCGATGCCAAAGTAAAGGAACTGATCCCGGATAACCCGCATCTGCACCGCTGGCTGGATATGGCGCGCCAGAAAATCCATTTCCAGGGGTTGCCTGCGCGTATCTGCTGGGTTGGACTTGGCGAACGCGCAAGGCTTGGGCTGGCATTTAACGAAATGGTCGCCAAAGGCGAATTAAGCGCGCCGATAGTCATTGGCCGCGACCACCTCGATTCTGGCTCTGTGGCTAGTCCCAATCGCGAAACCGAAGGGATGAAAGACGGCTCCGACGCGGTATCGGATTGGCCGGTACTCAATGCTCTGCTCAACTGCGCGAGCGGTGCGACCTGGGTAAGTTTCCATCACGGCGGCGGGGTCGGCATGGGCTTCTCACAGCATGCCGGGCAGGTGATCGTGGCGGACGGCACACCGGAGGCTGCAAAACGCCTGGAGCGCGTGCTCACCAACGACCCCGCCTCCGGCGTCATGCGCCATGCCGACGCAGGCTACGAAGAAGCCATAGAGTGCGCGAAGGAAAACGGCCTCAAGCTGCCGATGATTTTCTAACTATATCTGTCGCGCCTATCTGAGAAAGATCACGCAGCACTCTTTGGCAGTGCTGCGTGTTCGTGTTATGTGGCCAGGCCGAACAACGCCATCAATTCAGGCAGGACAGCGGCTAACCTCGTTGAGTGACATTTGATAGGAGGAGCGCAACCGCTGGCGATTACAATGAACGAAGGGGTCTGCCTGGCAGTCGAGGCAGACGCGCACCATATACAGCGTCGATTAGAGACCGGCTATTGTGACGAGATGGCAAGCACACTCGATGAAGCGTTGAATCAAGTACGAGAGGCTGTCAACCAGGGTCAACCACTCTCCATCGGGTTGATCGGCAATGCCGCCCAGGTATATCCAGAAATGGTACGGCGGGGCATCGTACCGGACCTGGTGACCGATCAGACTTCAGCTCATGATGCACTCAATGGCTACATCCCCGCTGGTCTCTCACCGGAAGAGGCCGATGAACTGCGAAAGCGCGACCCGCAAGCCTATATCAAACGATCGATGGAGTCGATGGTGATACATGTCCACGCCATGCTGGACTTGCAAAAGATGGGTGCGATAGTTTTCGACTATGGCAATAACCTGCGTGGACAGGCATTAGCGGCTGGCGAGACGCACGCCATGGACTTCCCCGGTTTTGTTCCAGCTTATATTCGTCCACTTTTCTGCCGTGGCAAGGGTCCATTTCGCTGGGTAGCCCTCTCCGGTGATCCGGAAGACATTTACCGTACCGATGAGGCGATCCTCGAACTCTTTCCTGAAAATGAGGGGCTCAAACGTTGGATCACCATGGCAAGACAAAAGATTCACTTTCAGGGGCTACCTGCCCGCATCTGCTGGTTGGGTTATGGTGAACGCGACAAGGCCGGCCTCGCTTTCAACGACCTGGTTGCCAGGGGTATTATCAAAGCTCCCATCGTTATCGGGCGCGATCACCTTGATAGCGGCTCGGTAGCTTCACCCTATCGCGAGACAGAGGCAATGAGGGATGGCAGTGATGCTATCGCCGACTGGCCGATTCTCAATGCGCTGCTTAACACGGCTTCCGGCGCGACCTGGGTTTCCGTGCACCACGGCGGCGGCGTAGGCATTGGCTACTCGATACATGCCGGCCAGGTGATTGTGGCCGACGGCACCCCGGAAGCAGCCGAGCGACTATCAAGGGTGCTAACGAATGATCCTGGTACAGGTGTGATGAGGCATGTTGATGCCGGCTACGAAGTGGCAATCGAATGCGCGAAAGAGTTGGGGGTCAAGATACCAATGAGTAAAGAATGACGAGCGGAGAGAATCAACTCTCTCCGCTCGTCTTGTTTGCTACGCGCTATCGGGTGTGCGTTATTTTTTTGTTGAGCTAAGGGGTCCCTGCGCCCTTTTTGCGCGATGCGCAAAAAATGACTTACACCCCGCACCATCAAAATTCCAGTTGGCATTCTTACTGAATTAGTTGGAACGCGGAATATTACCTCACCGGGGTACGGTCCCGGTATCAACCTTCCAGGTGCCATTCTCGTTGACCAAATTGTTGTCAAGATTTACTGGCGTATTCACCTTATTAAAAGTAAAGGTAATAGTGCCCGAGGCTGTTGAACCATTCTCCTGTACATTACTCACAGTACACTCTTTGATACCACCCACGAGAGGATTATTGAGTTGTTGTATTCCCTGGGCAACTCTTGTTTCAGTTGTTTGGCTTTGTGCACGAGTCGACAGTTGGTTAAAAGCTCCTTGTGGATCGTTATTCTTGAACGCACTACACAAATCCTGTAGGGTCTTAGTTGGCGTTGAGCGATTCAGATATACGTAGCCACCTACCCCACCAGCAACGAGAAACACTATCACTATCAACCCAATCCAGAGGCCAAGGCGACTCTTTCTTTGAGGCTGTGCTGGAGCGGCTGTGTAGTTGGGGAGCCCAACCTGGTCTGATGGGGCCGCATATGGCTGCTGGGGATATCCCTGTTGTGGATAAGATGGTTGCGGGTAACTCTGCTGGGAGTAGGCCGGCTGGGGATATCCCTGTCCTTGTTGCGGATAATTCTGTTGTGGAACCTGGTTATAATCTTGAAAAGATGGAGGCGTTACCGCTATGGTCGGCTGATATGCCGGATTGGCTGCAGCGGTTTGACCAAACTGGGGGACGCCGCTTACTTCGTAGGTATAATTTGTATTGCCTATGCGGATCACATCGCCAGAAACGAGTAAGCGAGGTGAATTGGGAAAGAGTCGTTGTTCATTGACAAAGGTGCCATTGGTGCTGCCGATATCAGTGAGTAAGTACCCTTGCCCATCAGGAAGAATCTGGGCATGATGGGAAGAGGCCTGAGGGTCACTTATTACTAACTGGTTATCGGGAGCGCGTCCGATCGTCAGATTTGACGACCCGAGTGTCGTGCGTCCATAAGAACTAATTAGAGCGGCTTCCACATTCAACTCCTTTACACTATTGTACACCGCTAATTTTCCAGATTCCACTATCATTTGTTAATGTGTAATGATCAACCCCTGTCTGACCATTACCAGCAAGGAAGGTAATCGTACCTGTAGCTGACGAATCACCCTCGTTCATATTACTAACAGTACAATTGGAGATGCCACCAACGCTTTTATCACCCTGACTTTCATTCGTTTCGTAGGCAGATTCACTAACCTGACTTCTGAGAGAGTTTGAGAGCTGATCGTAGGCGATCTGATAATCCTTGTTTTTCAAGGCATGGCAGTAGGTAGTGAGTGTAATTACCGGTGGAAACGGTACACTTATCCTCCAGGTATTTCCACTATCCTGGATCAAGGTAACCGGACTATTAGAGTTTTGGCCAGAACTAGAGGCAAAAAAAAGATTCACGAAAGCTGTTGCGCCACTTATACTGGCAGAGCCACGGGAGCAGGAGGTAATTTTACCCTGGGCCTCTAACATTTGAGCAAACCCGGATTCTGTCTCATTCCGCTGCAAAGAAACCGAGAGTTGGTTATAGGCCGTCAGATAATCTTGCCCCAGGAGAGCATTGCAATAGGTATCGAGCGTTTTCTCAGGTGTGGAACGAATGAAATAAATGTAGCCAACCACGGCTAAGACTATAACAACGAGCACTACCAGCCCAATCCAGATAAATCGACGATTCCTGCGTCGTACCGGCGCAACAGGAATATACCCAGGTACCGGTCCAATAGAGCCAGGGGGAATCGTTCCCGGATAGTAAGGCTGCTGCTCCCCGGGCGGCACATATTGCTGGGGAAATGTGTACTGCGGATCAGATTCTTTCGGATACTGGTCCTCCGAAGATATCTCCGTGACTCTAGCTCCATAAGCACTATGAGAAAGGGGCGATTCCACACCAGAGGCGGGCGTGGCGGAGCTACCGACCAGGTCGAGGTTTGCTGGTAAAGTTGCATCATTTTGCTGGACATCTTCTATATCATAGGTGAACACCATATCCCCAATAATTACCGAGTTACCACGGCTGAGCATACGTGGTGTGTTGAAGTCGAGGCGTTCTCCATTCACATATGTGCCATGGATGCTACCCAGATCAACAATACTGAAGCCTTGCTCCTCAGGACGAATTTCGGCATGATGGGCTGAGACTTTGATAGTATCGATTACGAGCGAATTATCCGGACTGCTACCTATTGTTAAGACAGTAGATTCCAGAACCGTTCTTCCTTGTGGGCCATTCAGTACTGCTTTCATACTACATTCCTTAGAGCCTTGTTGGGGACCCAGATAACCCACTGGCTATGAGCACCACCTAACAGAATTCTAGCATACAACTCTGGGACTGTCGAGGTATACAGTAGTTGCCTTCGCATCCAAAGCATGCCATAATTGGTAAATGCCTGGCATCCAAAGAGTATTGAGCAAAAATAAAAGAATATATTGAAAGGCAGCACATGTTGCAAGAAGACATCGAGGCCCCGTTTCAATCAGGTGCCATCATCAGCACAAGCAGGCTTACTAAAGCTTTCGGCAAACTGATCGCTGTTAATGACCTGCATCTCCAGGTCATGCGAGGCGATGTCTTTGGCTTTCTCGGTCCCAATGGTTCGGGCAAAACCACCACTATTCGTATGCTACTTGGTCTTATTCGTCCAACTGCCGGACGGGCGGTTATCTTTGGTATGGATACTGCTCAGCGGATGTCTTCCATTCTTCCACGCATTGGGGCAATTGTAGAAACTCCCGTGTTCTATCCTTATCTTTCAGGCGTAGATAATCTGCGAGTGATCAGCATTGCCTCCGGTATGGTCTCAGGTAAAGCGAACGAGCGCCGCATCGATGAAGTGCTGGAACTTGTCGAACTGCATGTTCAAGCGAAAATGGCTTATCGAAAATACTCACTTGGTATGAAGCAGCGCCTGGGCATTGCGGCAGCGCTTCTCACAGATCCAGAACTTGTACTTTTGGATGAGCCTACCAACGGGCTTGACCCGGCAGGCATGTTTGAGATTCGTCAACTTATTCATCGACTAACTGCCCTTGGTAAAACTATCTTCTTATCCAGCCACCTTCTCAACGAAGTGCAACAAGTATGCAACCGTGTGGCAATTCTCCAGAAAGGCAATCTGATCAAACAGGGCAATGTCGGTGAACTGCTACGAGGAAGCGAGCAGATTCTGGTGAGACTGAACGAACCAGAGGAGACGCAGCAAGCAAAGCACATCCTTCTAGAAGCGATGGAGCGAGGGGCCAATTGGATCAGCGGCGTCGATGTTCAATTGGGCAGGCAAGGCCAACCTATACTGCACATAAATGCGCCTAAGTCTCATTCAGCAGAGATCAACGCTCTGTTAGCACGTAATAAACTTTATGCTGCTGAACTGCATCCATACGAGGGCAGCCTGGAAGAGGTATTCCTCCAGCTTACAACCCCATCTATTCCTTCGGGTACTCGCCTGGGAATGGCCGCATTGGCTGGCAGCAGTTCTGCCACACAGCAACCATACTCTTGGTCGGGCATAGAGAGACTCGGTGATGGAAAGGGAGGTACACAATGAGCCTTAGATCTCAAACGAGTACAGAAGGCAGTATGCTTCTACCAGCACGGACCAGTACTGTGATCCTGGGACGTCAAGACTATGTGTTTGTCTTGCTGCGATTGATTGGTATGGAACTTTACAAGATGCGTCGCAGGGTCATGTCAAAGGTACTTGGCAGTATCGCTATAGCTATCCCCATACTTGTTTTCTTTCTGGTTTCGCTAAGCACATTCTTTGTGCTGAACGCTCCAGCGGACAGTTTTGCACCGCCGTGCCAGTCCTCAGGTGGTCCTGCACCGAGTGGCGCTTCGCCAAACTGTCCAACTCCTTCGGCGGCACAACTTGCACAAGCCCGACAAAGCGCCTTACGTAGTACATCAGAACCTCTGCGTCTACCCAGTTCATTAAACATATCCATGCAGTTTGCACTTAGCGCAGGTACAATACTGATTATTCTCTTGATAGGAGCTATTACTGGAGGAGAGTTCAGTATCGGCACAGTTCGCTTGATCTACACTCGTGGGCCAACACGCACGCAATTTCTGCTTGCCAAAGTGGGAGCAGCTATCGTTTGTATCGCGTTTGGCATACTGGCAATGTCCATTATCGGTGTACTCACTGGACAGGCACTCAATCCTCTGAGCAGTATACCTCAGGATTTTGGCTTCCTCAGCGCGGGCTGGGTAGGGCAAACAATATTCTACCTGCTTATCGCTATGCTCGACTGGTTTATGTACGCCGCTATCGCCATCTTCTTCGGGATATTGGGACGTTCAACAGTGGCTGGTATCGTTGGAGCCTTGACATGGTTTTTTGTTGAGCCAATCGTGGGAGGTGTCCTTAAACTCGCCGGAAACTTTAGCCCCGGACCTTTCGGCGATTTTTTGAAAGCCGTACCAGATTACTTTATTGGGACCAACATTGGAGCACTGTTACAAAATCAGGAACAGTATATCTTCGGCGGGAGCGGCTCTTCTCTCTCTGATTTTCATGCGCTTATTGTGCTGGCTATATACCTGATCGTACTCGTTGGATTGGCATGGCGTATCAACAAACGCAGAGATGTAACCAACTAAATCCATGTTAAATATTACTACCATCAAAGAATATGCTTACTCGCTCGGCTTCGATATTGTGCGCATTACAAGTGCCGAGGAATTTCCAGAAGCCGAGCGAGTCATCAAAGAACGTATCGCGCAAGGGCTAATGGATGGTCTGCCATGGTTCACAGCCGAAAGGGCAGAGATATCATGCCACCCCGATACGTTATTACCAGGAGCCAGTTCGATCATTGCTCTAGCTATGGTTTACCTCAGTGAGCAGCCCGATGAACGTGAAGACGGCGTACCAAGAGGACGCATCTCACGCTATGCGTGGGGAATTGACTATCACGAGATCATCAAACCCAGGCTGCAGCAGTTCGCAGCCTGGTTGCACGCGTATGGACAAGATGAGGTCGGGGAAGTTGAGACACGGGTTTTCGTGGATACTGGCCGCATGGTGGATCGCGCAGTTGCGCAGCGCGCCGGGTTGGGCTGGTATGGAAAAAACACAAACATTTTGACCAGGGGATGGGGGTCCTGGGTCTTCCTGGCAGAGATTGTCACTAATCTTCCGTTGGGAGGCGATGCAAGAATGTTCTATGATACGCCTTCAAAGGCCAGTTGCGGCAGTTGTGAAATCTGCCTTCATGCCTGCCCAACTGCAGCTCTACCTGCACCATACGTGCTGGATAATACGCGTTGTATCTCGTATCTCACTATCGAACTACGTGGTACTATCCCACTGGAGTTACGTCCCTTGATGGGAAACCTCATTTTTGGCTGCGACATCTGCCAGGAGGTATGCCCCGTGAACAAAGTAGCTGAGAGACGCCTTGGATTAAGGAAAGATGGGTTCATACCCAGCTCGTCATCACAGCCGGTACATTTTCGCCCACGCCAGGAATTTCGACCACGCGAGAGTATTGGAAGCAGCCCCGAACTGATTCCCTTGCTCTCACTGACGGAGGAGCAGTTCCGCGAACGTTTCCGCTTCAGTCCAATTCGTCGTGCGAAACGGCGTGGATTATTAAGAAACGTTTGCGTTGCACTTGGCAATACCGGAGATCAACAGGCTGTGCCCGCACTGATTGGGGCTCTACATGATTATGAGCCACTGATCAGGGGACACGCGGCATGGGCACTGGGAAGGATTGGAGCAGGGCAGGCAAAAGAGGCGCTGGAAGAAGCGATACCCTGCGAGGAAGATGAGGAAGTGAGGAAAGAGATACAGTGTGCCCTGGAAGAATTTTCATAATGGTGCAAATAATAAAGGAAACGCAATTTCTTGCGCCTTCATGTTTCCTAAACAAGCCACATTTTTCCAGGCTTGTCAACAGCTTTCTAAACTAATTTTGAGATCTTGAATGCGCCAGGCAGGGAACACATCGGTAAAACCTCAGCAGCGAAAGGGGGTGCGGTTCATTTTTTTGCAAGGATGGCCTCTTTGGGTCGGACAACCAGAGGGCGCCTCCACGGATGAGTGGCAGCCGGACGGCGGGGACCACGAGGGGTTGCTGCCGGAGTGGCCGCCGCAGAGCTGACCGACCCAGGGGTGGGTTCACCCACTGGGCGTGGAGTCGAAGGCCTGAACCACAGCCACAGCGTCAGCAAGCGAGTCAAGGCCTGTTCATAGCGTGCTTGGATGCGCTGGCCTCGCAGCTGGTGGCGGCTCTGCTGCCGCTGCCTCCTGGCGGCTTGCCACGTCTCATCCCAGCGCCGATTGCAGACCGCATTGCGCAGCACCAGCAGAGGATTGACGTTCTCTCGCTCCCAGCGCATGCCTGCTCCTTTGAGCCGTGCTTCCACGACCACTTTGTTAGCACTTTCCACGCTGCCCGAGCCAATGGGCCAGCCTGCTTGCTGATAGGTGGGGTACTGCATGTGCGCCTCGCGCTTCTGCAAATAGGCCAGGTTCTCCTGGATGGTGGGACTGGGTGAGCCTGCGGCTAACCAGCCCAGGTGTTTGAGCACTCTTTGAGGTCCCTGGTGTTTGAGCCGATGCAGCACTCCGTCCAGCCAGAGAGCGGGGAGTCTCCCTCCTGCTGCCTGCACCGCTTGCCCGATCTCATTGAGGTATTCGGCGGCATGGGCAAAGTCTAAGATGCGCACCGCGTCCGCACGATGATAGTCCACCAATCCCTGCAGCCACTCCGCGCCATCTTGCACCGCGCACACCGCTGCCGCCCGTTCCAGCCCTCGTCGATGCGTTTCGACCAATGCTGCTTCCGCAAAGCGCTCGGCACGAGAGAGGCGCGAAAAGCAGGAAATCCGCTGCGTGCACACCTCTCCCCGCTTGTTGCGGGTGACCTCCCCCATCAGCAGCGTCTTGACTTCGGCCCACTCGCCTCCCACCAGATGCACAAAGGCTCCATCTGCACTCAGCAGTTGCTGGTCTGCGCCAGCAGGCGCTTGGGGCACCTCCTGCTTGAGGCGTTCTACCTCCCCCTCGCACACCGCCAGCGCTGCCTCCCCTGCTCCCAGCGTCAGGCGGCGCGCCGTTGCCTTACTCACCTGGATCCCCACCAGGTCCTTCAGCAGCTCCCGCGCTGACGCGTAAGGCATCCAGCTCGCCAAGCGCACCAGCGTTTCTTCTCCACGCGGCGTCAGCCCTCCACTCAAGAGCCCTAACTCCTCATAAAGGCGGGAAAAAAGCCCACCCCACACGCGGGGCAGGTGCCATAGGTGCGCCTCAGCTTCACCGCTTCTCCTCCCGTGGTTTGGATGAAGCGCGTCTGCTCTCCCCGTGCCACCAGCGGCTTGCCACAGGTCGCGCACCGCGGACGCTCCTCCTGCGGGATCTCACTCCACTCCTCGGTCTCCCCCAGCTGCACCACGTCCTGGATCAGTTGGGCCCGCAGCTGGTTGATCTGTTCATCCACCGCCGCTTCGATCTCGGCCCACGTCGCGTGCGGGTGCTCTTTCCTCCATTGGGTCATCCCCAGTACGTCGCGCAGTCCTGCGCTCACCTGCTGTATCTGCGCGCTCCGTTCTCGTTTGTTCTTCTTGCCTTTCATGCTCTCGCCTCTCTCCTGGTCATTTTCCCCTATTTTACCACCTCCCTGCTGTGTGCAAAAAAATGAACCGCACCCAGGCGGGATTTTGGCCCGAAACCCTGCCATAGCAGTTTCTGATGGGGTCAGAACGATCACTGAGGATGATTGCCAAGACAATGAAGGGGTAGAAGATGGAATGTAGTTTCCTGACAGCCTGCTTGGAAGGCAGGGTGTCACAACTTCGCCGCGCGCTTCCTGTACATCGGCTTGGGAGGCGATTTCAACGCTCACATCTACATTTCGTGTGGCCATGACATAGGATGTTGCGCGCTCGCGAAGGCAGGATGTCACGGCCTGTTTTTCCTCTTTTAAGAATATACATGACGTTGGCGCAAAAGGCAAGAGGGGCAGGATGTCTACCTGATTTCAAATGGCAATGTTCCTACCCCTCTCTCTTAGCAGCACCTCTGAACATATGAGTATGATAGGCAAAAGAAGCAAAAGGTTACCGTTCGTCTCTTGCCGGCAAATACTCATAGCGCTTTTATGTCTTGACCCTTCAAGCGGACCTTTCGGCTAAGCTGCCATGAGTTCCAAGAATCGTCTGATTTTTTCATGGATAGCGCTTACTTCTCTCGACCTCCCGGTTAATTTGCTCACCCAGGGACGGCCCGGATGCAAGGTATCCCATTCTGAAGATGATTGAGCAGAGCGCCCTAGACCTGGATAATGATAATCAAAACCTTCCACGCAGACATTCCAGAGCGGACGCTGCATCCTGATGAGCTGTAACTCAAGGGAGTAGATCAGCTCCGGTTCACCGTGGTCAAGAGTAATGAAGCGGTACTTGAAATCCTTCATGTCCAGATTTACAGCCGAGCTAATACTTCTCACCTGCTCCTTCAGTCTGGTCGGTAAATGTGAGGATTGTTCTTCCCGTATCCGTCCTCCCGACCTTAAGCCAAGAGGAACACACTTCCCGATATAAATCGGTTGCTCGTATCCTGTTTTATGCAGGTGAGCGATGGGCTTATAAGGTTCGTAGTCTCCCATGTAGTAAAGAGCATAGACTCCGATTCCCGGGGCGTGACCCAGGGAGGAAAGATTTTGTAGGGAAGAGCCGACGTAAAAGTCTAGAGCTTCACGTAATCGGTGCCGCTGATGTGTCAGAAGGCTGCTAATGGTAGTCGACAAATCTGAAGGGGGAAAGCTGAGATCGCTCAGGATATGTTCAATATGTTCGAACTCCTTGCTCAGGAGTTCTTCGACTATATTCCCTCCCTTTAAGGAAAGTACGCGGCGTAGACGATTGATAGAGGCATTTTCGTCAACGATCTCACGCAATCTGATCAAGCATTCCGCTTCCTTGCTCGGCATCATTAGCTCGCTTAGCCAGAGATACGGAAAATGATCTGGTTTCTTCCGAACATATTCTTCAGCTACTGCCGGGTTAACCGAGCGATCGAGCAAGATTGCAACTTTGATCTCGGCTTTCGCCAGCTCAAGCAGACGCAAATCCTGGGGTACTTGATCAGGTGTAAAGAAAAACTCGAAGACAGCGCGACGGCCATTGAAAGCGAACTGCATCAGGTCAATACGCCCACCGAGTATTGCAAATACTTCCTGAACAACAATATCATCGGGATAGAGGCGAGACAAAAGCGAGTTCAATTTCCTTTCGGCATCAGGATGTAAACGGCGACGAGCTTTGGCCTGCGTGGCAAGCGCTATAAACTGATCGAGTTCATCATTCATATCATGTCCTCCTAAACATCTACGAGTCGAAGTATAAAACACATGGTCATGAAACACAAGTTCCAACTCACTTCGGCATCCTTAAACTGGGACACAGCTTTTTAGCGTGAGTGACGGACCGGACTAATGAC
>WNFA01002988.1_pt1 | contig 14045 bp, 17 predicted proteins | sample 5400481 | NCBI WGS metagenome assembly WNFA01 (sample SAMN13153340, study PRJNA577476) | soil metagenome | isolation source: 120 cm saprolite under Douglas fir tree site 2 hole 1 replicate 2 | place: USA:California | collected 2015-04-18 | reverse complement strand
CATCACAATCGTTCCACCAGACTTGACATGATCGAGCAGAAACTGGCCTTGCATCTCACCAACCGTCTCATTGGGGAAGGAGACGTAATAATCAATCGTCGCACCGGTCAGCAGGCCATCGTAAGAAACGACCGGAACGTGCTGGGCACTGGCTTTCGCAACCACTGCAACCCCGGTGGCCGAGTCCAGGGGACTGATGACGATCACATTGGCGCCATTGGTCAACGCGGCTTCCGTCTGTGCCAGCTGCGTCGCGGATGATCCCTGAGCATTATTCGCAATGACCTGGATCGAGGGATCGAGGGCTTTGACCGCCTGGATGAACAGCGGCTTATCCTGCTTCTCGAATCTGTCGGCACAGGTAGAACAGGGCATAAGGAAAGCTATCTAGATGGTACTGGTAGTATTGGAAGGGCCACCACTGCTGCTATTTGCACCACAGGCTGCGAAGACCAATAACAAAAATAGCGCTACGCTGAGCAAGAGAAAACTAAACTTCGTCGATACTCGCATCGTTCTGCCTCACTTTCCTTTGTGAGAATCTCGCTCCAGGGCATCATGGAGTCCAACCGCTCATCATTGCCGCCGGAGTATGCTTCGACTTTGCTACAAAACAGCATGCACTACGGGAAGTATGTAAGGGAACCAGGTATTCACTGCCTTTTCCGCTTGAAACCTCCTTTCTGCTTGATCGGACGGAATGTGCCAACGGCGAACGATGAGACGAACATCACCAGGGCTACAGCTTACCTGGCTAGCTCTTGCTTCGTTCCTCCGCTGGACAGAAACTGTTCCAAGACGTGTGTTGCGGTCCCCAGCGCTACGGCATCCTGCCCCAATTGAGACACCTCTAGCGAAACGGCCTGAGCAGAGAAAAAAGAGCATGCAAAACAGACATCAAGTCATAAGGTAGTCCGTATGTGATGAACACGAATCCACGCTTAAGAGATGAAGCTTTTTATCTCTGGTCTGAGAATATCGAGAACGCCATTTTCCGGTAAGGAGAATGATGCCTCTAGCAAATCGTTCTAAATAAGTTATTTCCTCCTGGTCATGATGTTATCGTGGCAATAAGAGTGCTCCACAGGAGTCTCGTATCACTAATCTGGTTGGTACCTCCACCTGCTCATTGGCGAGTGGAGTCCCTTTCAGCGCTGCTTGCAACATGCGTACAGCCGTGACCCCCAGTTCATAGACAGGCTGGTGAACGGTTGTAAGTGATGGAAAGATATGTTCTGCAAGTGGGAGATCATCAAAGCCGACAATCGCTACCTGCTCTGGCACGCTCCGTCCCAGTTGGCGCAGAGCCCGCATAGCCCCCAAAGCCATCATGTCGTTCGATGCAAAGATTGCGGTCAAGTCTGGGGCTGTCATTTGAAAATGCTCAACTGCTCCAGCACCACTCGTTTCAGTGAAATCTCCCTCATAGACCAGAGCTGAGTCAAAAGGTATTCCCTTTTCTTCCAGCGCTTTCTGGTATCCAGCCAGTCTGGAGCGACTACATCCATAGGCCATACCGCCCGTAATGATGGCAATACGCTCGTGGCCGAGTTGTAAGAGATGCCGGGTAGCATCAAAGGCTCCAAAAAAATTGCTGGCCACTACTGAAGGAAATTCGAGATATTCACCCAGATGATCAACCAACACAACTGGCAGTCCTTCTTTTCTGAGTTGAGCAATATATTCCACCGGATCGATGGCAATCAGGCCATCGATCGCTCCAGAATTAACCTGGCGCAAAAGATTATTGAGTGTCTCTGCACCACGGGTCATGGTGTAGAGCATAATATTGTAGCCAGAGGCTTCTGTCTCCTCCGCCACTCCTCGCAATACCTCAAGCAGCCAGGGCCATGTTAAGGAAGGAACCAGCATTCCTAGACAATGAGCCTGTCCTTTCCGCAATGCGGACGCGCTTGCACTGGGTACATATGCGAGTTCTTTCATAATCTCTTTGATGCGTTGAGCTGTCTCGGTATCTACATCTGGCTTCCCATTGAGGACACGCGAAACAGTTGCCGTAGAAACCCCCGCACATTTGGCGATATCGCTAATAGTAACTCGCATAGTTCTCCATACACAAAGACGTACTCACCTTCTGGTGAACGATTTTTACTAATCGCCCACTGTAATCGATGCCGTAATCGATTACGGTATCGATTACGGTATCGATTACACAAAGTATACCTGCCAAATGTACTCCTGTCAAGGACAGGGGTACTGCCCCTCACGACGGTGGATAATTCATCCTTCTTTCCCAACCGCTTGACAGACCCTCTCGACTCTGCTTATCCTTCCTGATGCAGGAGCTGAGAGAGCTCCCGATTTCGAGGGTACCGCCCCTCTCGGTGGTGGATAATTCGGCTTTCTTTCCTACCTGTTTGACAATCTCTCTCAACACTGCTTATGCTTCCATGTAGACCTCCCATGGTCTTCATTTCAAGCAGCGAGGATCCTTATGATGCTTCATATGTTTGTGCTGCTGCTTTTGTCCTTCCTCATGCTCTTGCTAGCACAGCTGTGTCAGCTGCGCTGGACCCATCATTGCCTTCCCCACTCGAAAGCAGTGGCGTTGCACACCGCGGTCCAACGTCTGCTCAAGCCACGCACCCACTTGATTGTCCGGCCTGCCGCCTCTCCTCCACCACCTCGTCAGGTGTGGAACCTGCACCTCTTCCTGTGCGCCCCTGGGGTACAGCTCCTCTCGGTGGTGGATAATTCGGTCATCCCTCCTACTCACTTGACAATCCCTCTCGACCCCGCTTACCCTTCCATTCAAGAGCTCTGCATGCTCACCATTTCCAGCGACGAGGATCGTATGACCTTTCATCTATTCATGTTCTTTCTTTTCTTCTTCCTCCTACTCACCCTGGCAGGGCTAGGTCGCCTGTTTGCGCTCCATCTTGACCTTCCCGACTCCAGAGCAGGGGCGCTGCACCGCGTAGTCCGCCGTCTGCTCAAGCCCCGTACCCCACGGGATTGTCCGGCCTGTTGCCTTGCCTCCCCTTTCTCACCCGTTGTGGGTCCATCACCCGTGCCTGTGCGGCCTTGGAGCGAGGTCAAAAGCCGGCGAGGAGCCCCCAATCGCATCGACACGCAGGGATACGCCTGTCCTAACCACCATTGTCAGTACTTCGGGATGACAGAGGCCGCCATCCATGCTCTGGTGGGAGATGGCAGGCATGGCCGTGCCGAGCCGATCCAGACGTTTCGCTGCCAGGCGTGCCACACCACGTTCAGTGCTCGACACGACACCCCCTTGTACCGTTTGAAAACCCCCTCACACCAGATCGGAATGGTGCTCACGGCGCTGGCCGAAGGGCTCGATCCATCGGCGGCTGAGCGGGTCTTCGGCTACCGACAGGTCACCATCACCACCTGGCTCACTCGCGCAGGCCTGCACGCTCAGAGGTTGCACGAGCGCTCCTTCTGCCATTTGCACCTGCCACACGTGCAGTTGGATGAACTCCGAACCAGGCTGCGCTGCGCCACACAGGTGCTCTGGTTGTGGCTGGCCATTGATCCTCGCACCAAGCTTCTTCCCGTGCTCCAATTGGGTCCGCGCACCCAACACGTGGCCCATCTGCTCATCCATTCCCTGCGACAGGTCCTGGCTCCTGGATGTCTTCCGCTCTTCACCAGTGATGGCTTAAACCTGTACTTTTATGCCTTGACGGCCCATTTTGGCCAGTGGCGAGAAGCGGGACGTCGATGGGGCAATGTCCTCCAGTGGCAGGTGGAGGCAGGTCTGATCTACGGCCAGGTGAAAAAATGCTACTGCGGGCGCAAGCTGGTACGGGTGACGCCTGTGATGCGTCTGGGGACTCAGGCTGATCTCACAGCGGCATTGCAAGGACTGGGCTTCTCCGGGCGGTTGAACACGGCATTTATCGAGCGGGTGAATCTGACCATCCGCCATGGCATAGCGGCATTGGCCCGTCGCACTTGAGCGACGGCACAGCAGTCGCCACACCTACTCGCTCACTTCGAGTGGTGGCGAGCCTATTATCACTTTGTGCGTCCTCACCAAGCACTGCGCGTGGCGCTCGTGCAGCCACGAGAGCGAGGTGGCAGGCTGATGGCGCAACGCTACCGGCAACGGACGCCAGCGATGGCAGCAGGAAGAACCACCCGAGTCTGGACAGCGCGCGAGGTGCTCTCGTGCCCCTTGCCACCCGTTTCCTTTTGAGAGGCAAGGAAGTCAGAAGTCGGTGCAGTGACATATCGCGGGGAGATGGGTGAAAGTGCTCGCAGAAACACTCGGATGGAGCCTGGCTTCAGGAAGAGAAGGTCTCTCTGGACTGCCTCATCACCAAAAACCGGCCCGAAGTGCGTCTGGAAAGGGCTGGTCGAATTCTCCACTATGTCCTTGGGCAGCACCCCCGCTTACGATAACCAGGAAAACACTGACAGACCAATTGAAAGGTCGTGTCTCGTTCTCTGTCAATCACCACAGGACACTGGTCGAGGCTTGTTACTTCTTCTGTTGTACATGCAACCTGTATCCTGGCGAAAATCACACCAGTATCCGGGTGAGCAAACCGTCTCAGAGACGCAATGCGTTCTGTCCCATGTGTGGCTCGCCAGGATCGTGAGGCACATTCCACCAGGATACAGGTTGCATGTACAGGTAAGAGTGAACAATTTCTCAGCAAGTGACATGCTTGACTACAGAGAACACACACTGTAGAATATAGGTGTACTTACGCCTATTAGTCAGTAAGGAAAGCGATGAGCGACAAGATACATACTAGCGCAGCGCGACGCTGTGCCTGCGCCAATATTCGGCGGACCGATCGTGTCGTGACAGGGTTCTACGACGAGATGCTGGCATCGAGCGGGCTCTCTGCCCCCCAGTTTACGCTGCTCGCCACCCTTGCCGAGGCAGCACCGATTTCGATCAATCGCCTGGCCGAGATCATGGAGATGGACCGGACGACGCTCACCCGCAACCTGGGGCTGCTCATCAAACAGCACCTGGTGCGCCTTGAGGAAGGCGAAGATCGACGCATGCGCCTGGTTCTTCTGACGCGGGAAGGGGAACAGGCTCTCGGGCGCGTTTGGCCGCTGTGGCAAGAAGCACAAGCTCGGATTGAGCGCGCGTTTGGCCAGGAACGCTTCGATGAACTGCTGACGGAACTCTCGGCCGTCAGAGCGTTGGTCAGATAATCTGTCCCCAGGTGTCCATGTGGTTTTTCGCCTGGAGACGTGTTTTTTGGAAATTACGTGTATATACATATAAAAGACCAGTAGCCAGCGCCATGCAGCAGAGTGCTGCTGCAGTTGACGGATGTCAGAAAGGGGAACACAGCTGATCACATCACGAGTGGTCCTGATCACCGGGGCCACGTCTGGCTTTGGCCAGGCCACCGCCGCAGGGCTTTCGGCACACGGTTTTCAGGTGTTCGGCACCAGTCGTGCTCCTCTAGACCACCCTGTTGGCAGCTATGAACTGCTTCCGCTCGACGTCGGTTCGGAGACCTCCGTCCAGACATGCGTCGAGACCATCCTGCAACGAACCGGGCGCATCGATCTGCTGGTGAACAATGCTGGCTTTGCACAGGGAGGTGCGCTCGAAGAAAACAGCCTGGATGATGCACGGGCGCAGTTTGAAACGAATGTGTTCGGTGTGCTGCGTATGCTCAAGGCGGTCTTACCAGTTATCCAGAAAGAAAAGGGAAGCTTATGGGGAAGCGCATCTTAGTGGTTGATGATGATCGAGATATGCTAGCCCTCTTGCAAGACCTCCTGGAGAGCGAAGCGTACGAGGTAGATACCGCACATGATGGACTAATCGCCCTGGAAAAGCTTGTCCACCAGCGAGAACACTATGAGGTCATCTTGTTGGATTTGACTATGCCAAGGATGAATGGGCTGCAACTCATCCAGGTGTTACAGCAACAAGAAGCAGCGTGTTTGCGCAACATCATTGTCGTCAGTGGCAATCAAGACGCTATGCAAGAGGCCATCTGGCTGGGTATTCGCTCCTGTTTGGCGAAGCCATTTGACCTGGAAACCCTCCTTGAACTTGTCTCTAGCTGCTCTGTCTGTCCCTCAGAAGAGAGCAGCGTATGATTGCTCTTTACACCAGATTGGATAGGTAACACATGCATAACTCTATTGCTCGGAGCGTTTCTGTCGCCCTGTCCCTGGACCCTCGAACCCTCCAGTGGCTCACTGATGCGCTCCCACAGAAAGTATGGCTTGCTGATGCACACGGTCATCCGTACTACTTGAACCAGCAGTGGTCTGACTATACCGGCCTCACGGCTGAGGAGCTCAAAGATGGAAAATGGCTACAGGTGCTTCATCCTGAGGACGTCGCCTCTCATTATCACGCCTGGCAACGCGCTCTGATGACCGGGGGGGATGCCCTGGGTGAAGTGCGGCTCAGGAGTAAAGCGGGAGTGTATCGCTGGCATTCGATCTATGGACTGGCACAACGAAATGCTGGGGGAAAAATCCTGCTGTGGGTCAGCGTCTGTACCGATATCGACGAGCAGAAACGAACTGAGCAGACACTCAGAGTGAGCGAGAAGAACGTGCGTCGCAGAGATGACTTTATCAGCATGGCCAGTCATGAACTGAAGACCCCGCTGGCGGTCTTGAAGATGCAAACACAACTGCTGCAAAAACGCCTGGCCAAGTCAGGTTCCCACGATTTTGCTGCTGCTCTTGTGCGCATAGAAATGCAAATACAGAAAATGGAGCGACTGAACCGGGACTTGCTGGATGTTTCCAAAGCGCAGGCGGGCAGACTGGATTACGTTCAGGAGATGGTGGACCTGGACGAGCTGCTCTCTGAGATCGCAGAGGCCATGCACCAGCTGCACCCGACGCATACCATCGTGATACGTGGTGTCGCAAAAACCCGCCTGGTCGGGGATAGAGACCGGCTGGAGCAGGTCTTCACCAACCTGCTGAGCAATGCGATCAAATATTCCCCCACTGCTGATTCGGTAGAACTTGAGATTGGTTCTACTGCGGAGGCCATCACGGTCTGTGTGCGCGATCACGGCATCGGCATTCCAGAGGAGCAACGCGAGAACATCTTTGAGCGCTTCTACCGGGCGGTTGACCCGAGGACGAACGCGTTTCCCGGCATGGGCATGGGGTTATATATTGTCGCAGAAATTGTCAAGGACTATGGAGGGACGATTACGGTGGAGAGCGAGAGAGGAACAGGATCGACTTTTCAAGTGACGCTTCCTCTGACCAGGCAAGCAGAGCCTGCGGAACTTGAGCATCTTGTTGTGCCGGCTACGTGAGGCATCTGCCGATGGAGTTCATACTATTCCTGTATTGGCTACCATGAAAGCCCCCATGTATGTGAGAGCCTTGAGTCAAGCCGAACAAACAGGGATAGAAGCTGGATTGCGTTCATCACATGCCTTTACCCTGCGCCGGAGTCAAATTCTGCTGACCTCCAGTCGAGAGCAACGTCCATCGGAAATCGCCCGTAACCTGGGGTGTGCCAGGCAAACTGTGCGTAACGCCATCCATGCCTTTGAGCAGAAAGGGCTGGCCTGCCTCAAGCAAGAGTCTTCCCGGCCAAAAACCGTGCAAGCCCAGTTCGACCAGACGAAATGTGAAGCGTTGTGAGCTGTGTTGCACCAGAGTCCGCGAATCGTTGGCAAGCCAACGAGAGGCTTTCCGCTGAAGTTAGCGGCACAGGTTTGCTTTGAGCAAGGGTTGACGACGAGCCAGGTGAGTATCGAAACCATTCGACTTGCTGATCCGCCGGCTCAGAGTGGGGTGGCAGCGTGCCAAACACTGGATCACCAGTCCTGATCCCGAGTATGAGAGGCGAGAAAAAACGGTGTGATGCTCTGATCACGCCGGCACAGCGCCGCGGATGGGAGATCGGCTACTTGGATGAGGTATGGTGGAGCCGACTGCGTCAACCAAACATGCACAGTTGGAGCCAACAGGACGGGCCGCTGCGCCTGCAGGAACTGAGCAAAGACAAAGATGATCCCGATCCCAAAGCCCTGGCCTGCTACGGAATGCTCTCGGCCACCTGCGGTCGCATGCATCTATGCTTCATATCGGGCCGTCCAGGAAGAGGGGTGACCACTGACTTCCTACAGTAGCTGTGTGAGCGGATCCAAACACAGGGGAAAAGCGTGCTCGTGCTCATTTGGGATAACGCTTCCTGGCACAACAGTCAAGCAGGTCAAAACCTGGCTGCGTGAGCATAATCCCACGCGATGCGCAACGAGCGTGTTGAAGAGCTAATCGTTGATCGGTAGGCGAAAGTCATGCAGAACCGGAAGGGGAGTCCGGAAGATCCGGCCAAAGCGGGGAGAGGGAGAGCAAAACAGGCAGAAGGGTTGTACTGGCTACTTGGGTCATCCGTTCGGGAAATAGGCCCTTCGAGAATGGTATACCCTTCCTTTACTGCTTGCAAACGAAGGAAGGCGAAGGTAAAATCGGTAGTCGTCAATATATCTCATACTCTAACGACGACAATCTCACGTGATGGAGAAACTTATTCTATGGGTCGTATTTTTACACATCTCCTGCGGTTGAAGGGTTTCTGCTTAGATGTGCTTCCCCCTCGCTTTGTTCGCTGGACGAAACCGCTCACTCCCTCATTGGTGCTCGGATCGCTAGCAGATCTTAGCAGAAGCAAGTCCCAGCTCGTTGCGGAAAACGCGCTCTTACGCCAACAACTCATCATTCTCAGTCGACAGGTGAAGCGGCCAGCATTCACCAGGGCCGATCGCATGCTCCTCGTGGTGCTGGCCAGGTTGGTTCAAACATGGAAGCAGGCCCTTTTGATTGTTCAACCAGAGACGCTGTTGCGTTGGCATCGTGAGCTCTTTCACTTAGTCTGGAAGCGCAGGTCTAAGGCTACTTCTCATACGCCGAAGGTAGCTACAGAAACCATTGCATTGATTAGGGAGATGGCAACGAAGAATCGACTGTGGGGAGCTGAGCGGATTCGTGGGGAACTGCTGAAACTCGGCATGCATGTATGCAAGCGGACCATTCAGAAGTACATGCGACCCGTGCGCACACGACGACCAAGAGGGCAAAATTGGGCGACGTTCTTGCACAATCACGCGGAACACATCTGGGCCTGTGACTTCTTGCAGGTGACCGATCTCTTCTTTCGACCGCTCTGCTGGCTACTTGGTATATCTGTTCTAGGATGATGAGAGAAAAGTACGAACTGAAGGCCCATTATTGCTGAGTGAGTAGGCAGAGGAGGAATCAGCAATGCATCACTGAAGAGGATGTGTGAGAACGCAGAGACAAGCTAGCCAGCGCAGGGAGGAGTCTTCGATGCGAAAGAACAGATGTTCTATTAATACTAGAAAAATACATAAATAATCTCAGCGGAACCGACGGGTGTTGAATCTTGTCTCGGTGGAACTTTTTGTGCTTCTGTTGTGCTTGTCATATCGAAATAGTAACGACGGAAACGACAGGCATCCGCTGAGCCCCAAGACGCCCAGTATGACAGGCAGGCACGATCAGCCACTTGCTCTTTTTCATATATCTCTGTTTTCCTCCTGCACGCCGCTTATTTAAGAACGGATATTCGAAGTAGCCAGCACAGGGGATCCACGCCAGAGCAATACGAACTGTCCACAGGTCACGCGTTCGCCAGCGCATAGGCAGCGCCTCCGCAATATGATGATCGAACTCTCCGAAAGAGTGTGCTCATTATACCACAGAAACAGGTGAAGTACCGCAGAGCTGAAGCACGCGGCTTCTCGCAAGCAGGATCACTGCCCATCACGGCTTTGACCGAGATGGCTCTCTGCAAGGCCCTTTCAGCCCTCTCTCTTCTTCCGGTCTCTCTGGAAACCGGAAGCATCGATTTCCCCCATCTTTCACAGGAGGGGGAGGCGCTCGCATTCGCTCATGTTGCATAATAAGCTTTTCGTGTGGTACAGGCGCACTGGTCGGGTTTCTCGACAGGCATCAAGTTGTCCTGAAAACGCTTTTGCTTGTTCTGTCTGCTTCACACATCTCTTTCTGTCGCCAGTTGCCTGACCCAACTGGCCTACACCAAATTTCCTAGCAGAGTCATGAAATCGTTGTCGGCAAGCGAACACGAATTCCCTGCTCCCATGCTTAAAGAAACGTAGTACCAGTAGAAAAACGGTGTGTTATAATACCGAGCTGGATCAGTAGCTGAACAGAGGACGGCGGGGAGTTCTGCAGAGACCATTTGCTTTGCAAGGAGTGCATGACCTGAGCTCGCGAGTAGAGGCCAGGCAGGCATACATCGACTAACATGAGATCGAAGGGAGCGGGCTTCGTGGGCCTGCTCTCCTGGATGATAGAGGTGAGGAAGGTGGCAGGCTCCTGGTGAACAGAGACATTATGGCCTTTCAGCTTGAACGCCGATGGGAAGACCTCACCTCTACCTGGATTGTTATCGGGTATCGCTATTTTCACTTGACTGACCTCATATGGGGTGAAATTTCTCCTCAGTATCTCTGTCAGCCGGTATCCAGTATCATGGACTGTTAAAGAGATTGTACCTCCTCAGACAGCTTCCTTGTGCCCCTGCCCAGTGTCGTCTGCTGCAGGCGAGGAACAGGGAGAAGGAGCGTGGGCGCTTCGCGCTCCAGCCAGGGAACTGCGTCCCCCGGCACTCCCTGCTGAAGAGGTACATGAGAATTTTGTTGGTCCATCAGATAGATACACTGATATGTTTGCAGTATACGTATCATTTTCAGACAAAGCATCGGGGAGTTCACCTATTTTTGGATTTTCTCTCCCACATTGATTGATGAGGTATGGTATGGTTCACGATAAGCGAGCGAACGGAGATCTCGCAATGCTGCTGTTCGCGCTGTCATACGCCACTGGTTTGGGATTCGGTGGTCATATCGAACATGGCCTGGGCAGCGCCTCTCTCGGACTACGGATCGCCGATGCGCTCGCTCTTGCCGATGAAGAGCGCGAGGCCATCTTCTATGGGGCGCTCCTCAAGGACGTGGCATGCACTGCTTGTTCGGCGGGAATCGCCGCTTTTTTCCCCGATGAGGAACAGGTGTCGTTAGCGGATGTCATCCTGCTTGATCCATCCCAGTTGAGCGATATGATCGGATGGTTATCCCGCTATCTCCGCCTGGATGCCCACTTCCCCGGTCGCGTCGCCAAATTCCTGTCCTTCATCGTGCAGTGTGGACCTATTGTCAAGGAAACGATGCGCAGCCACTGCGAAGTGGCGGAACTGTTTGCACGGCAACTGGGTTTTCCCAACTACGTCCAACAGACGCTGCGTTTTCAGTGGGAACGGTGGGACGGCAAGGGGATGGCCTATGGGCTCAAGGGATCGACCATCCCCAGAACGGCGCGCATTCTGCATCTGGCACAGGTGCTCGACCTGACGTATCGGTTTGGTGGTCCAGCGGCGACACGTGTCCTCGCCCAGGAAAAACGCGGAACCCGGTTCGATCCAGAAGGAGTGGATGCGTTTCTGGCGTTGACACAACAGGAAGCCTTTTGGAGCACCTTTGAGGAACTGTCAACACAGGAAGCCCTCCTGGCGAGACGGCCTCCGACGGTGGCAGGTCAGGCTCTGGAGGATCAGATCGAGCCGTTGTGCGAAACGCTGGGCGACTTTGTTGATCTCAAGATTCGCGAGACCTGGCATCACTCGCGGGCCGTCGGGGAGGTAGCAGTCGGAATGGGAACCTGTCTGGGGTTGGGGCCAGGTGAACTGAGCAGGCTGCGGTGTGCTGCGCTGGTCCATGATATTGGCAAGGTAGCCATTCCTTATGCTATCCTGGCAAAGGGTGAACAGCGCTCAAGCAGCGAATGGGAGACCTATCGCCTCCATCCCTATTACACACAGCGCATCCTGGAGCGGGTCGAGCCTTTGCGAGACCTGGCGCAGGCCGCAGCAGCCCACCACGAATGGGTGAATGGTCAGGGGTATCACCGGCAACTGGGTGGGGAGCAGATTCCCTTGTATGGCCGCATCCTGGCCGTGGCAAACACCTATGCCAGGCTTGTCCAGCGGCGGGGAGAGCAGCAGGACCCGGCAGAGGCGTTGCGCGAGATGCATTCCCTGGTCGGCAGACAATTTGATCGAGCGTGCTACGATGCGTTGGTCACATCAGTGAAAGGTGCCGGTAGCCTGGGGAGGGTCCCGCGCAGGTCGTGGAAGGTAGGCAACCTGACCGAGCGGGAGGCTGAGGTATTATGCCTGTTGGCCCAGGGACGCAATACTCCTCAGATTGCGCAAAGACTGGACATTAGCAAGAAAACAGTCGAACACCATTTAGCACATATCTACGACAAACTTGGAGTCACATGCCGAACGGCTGCTGTGGTCTATGCTGTTCAGCAGGGGCTTGTGTAGAGGGTGGATACAGCAGCGTCTAGCACAGCGTGATGTCGCTATCCAGGCGCGTTCTGCTCCCTTTAGAAGCACAATGCTTTTCTCAGGCAGAGACGAGGATGAAAGTGATTTTTTCGTGCATTATTCCCCTTTTCGTGCGAGTTTCTCAGGAATGGTCTCCTTTACAGTGACCGATTCTTCAGGTATACTCCTGGATCAGAACTGTCCACTTGGACAGCTCGGTATACTAAAAAAAGAAGAGGGAATGGTCCAGTGCGCGGTGCTCCGTTCTCTGTGGCAACAGCAAAGCGGCAAGCCTGCACGCCTCCATTCCCTGCAACACGCATGGAAAGGATCGACAAAACGATGCCCACAGCAGAGTCCAAGACTCCCAAAATCGTTGGCAAAGAGGAACTCGCTCATCTGATCGCAGCCAGGGCCCATGTGGATCTGAAACAGGCCGATGCGATGCTGGACGCCTTGACGGACACCGTCCGCGAAGAAGTCGCCAAGGGGCACCAGGTGCGCCTCATGGGCTTTGGGTCGTGGAAGTTGACCGCGGTCTCGGCACGGACCATCAAATCCATCCGTGGTGGGGCCCCCCTTCACCTTCCTGCCGGCAAACGGGTCAGCTTCAGCACTGGATCGCTGCTCGCAGAGGCTGCAAAAGCACCCACTTCTGCAAAAAAGGCTCCCGCCTCCAAGCCCGCCGCCAAAAAAGGAGCCAAATAAGATCATCGTGCCCCCACAGGGCAAGACGCTCGACAGCAGCAGACGCTACCCAGGTGGCCTCTGCTGCTTCTCTGCCTCTTATTATCGCACACACCTCACCACCCGCCCATCGCTACGCAAGCCGCGGCTATCTTGGCATACTTGATCAAGACATCCGATGGATGTGTCATCGCCAGCGTACTTTTGGGTCATCCCAGTTTTTGGTGAATCGCTGGTACATTTCCATGAACCTGCTACACTTCAAAAAAATCTTGTTGGAGGTGGCAAGGGATGCCAACTACCCTGCAGTTTCCATTGCCGGAGGGGCTCGAAATCACCTCCATCAGCGAGACGCCAGAAGCGTTGCTCGTGCAGGTCACCTCGCACCGCGCGATAACACTCTGGCCGCTCTGCTCAACACCCTCATCTGCTGTTCACAACTTGTGCTGGCTTGTACTGGCTACTTGGTACATCTGTTCGGAAAAAGCCACCGTAAAAGCGATAGAGCGTGCCTTCACTGGTTGCAAAAAAACGTGCAGCCAAGGTAAAATTTGAGGGCGTGGAAAGGTGCTACCTCTGCAATAAGAACAGCGACGCATCTTCCTGAAGGAGCAGCTCATTGTGATTCTTTCACGTCTCAAGCGGCTTATGGAGACTTCTGTGAAGGTACTCTATGCCCGCTGTGTTCATTGGACCAAACCGCTCACTTCCTCCTTGCCGCTTGCAACATTGGCAGACCTTGGCCGAAGCAAGTCGGAGCTCATAGCGGAAAATGCCCTCCTACGACAGCAACTCATCGTGCTCAAGCGTCAGGTGAAACGACCAGTATGCACGAAAGCAGATCGAGTCCTCCTTGTGCTTTTAGCAAGGGTGGTTCGAGCATGGAAACAAGCACTCATCATCATCCAGGAAGACGACCCTGCTACGGTGGCATCGTGAGGCATTTCGCCTGTATTGGAAGCACAAGTCAAAGGCCCATTCTCACAAGCCTAAGGTAGCCACGTAAACCATTGCCTTGATCAGG
>WNFA01003118.1_pt1 | contig 14059 bp, 19 predicted proteins | sample 5400481 | NCBI WGS metagenome assembly WNFA01 (sample SAMN13153340, study PRJNA577476) | soil metagenome | isolation source: 120 cm saprolite under Douglas fir tree site 2 hole 1 replicate 2 | place: USA:California | collected 2015-04-18 | reverse complement strand
CAATTCCGAGAAAGCCGCCGAAGCTCAAGACGGCGTATGAGACTCTGCCGCTCATCTTGTCGATCATGACGCGCTCGATCGATCCGATCTTGGTGTCGTTGACGCCGTATACTGCGGTTCCTTCCACTTTGTCGCTGCCAGCGCCCGGTTTTGTCTGAGTCCGTGAATGCCAGCGGCTCTATCGGATGCTGACAAACGCGCCCCATATGGCGGCGAGAATGGCGCCGACCAAAACGTAGACTGGATTATCGCAAAACGTGCTGCCGTATCGGCACATTTCCACGCCAACGGAGCCAATCTCATGATGGCCGGCGGCATAGAACAGACCCGACAGCACCAACAGCACTGCGGCCACAAAATACATCAAACGCCCTCCATGTCGGGATGTATCGCCGCACGTCGGCGAGGATCCAATAAATAGCAACGGATCTGCATCAGCGGCAGCAATTGTCTCCGGTCGACAGGTCTTCGAGAATCAAGCAATCACGCGCTGGCCCTCCGGCGCAGTGTTCGGTGCAGGCGGTCGCAAAGTGAGCAAGACCGTCCTCCAATGCTCTCAACTCCGCGAGTTTCTTGCGCACGTAGGTTAGTTGCAGCTCCGCTACATCACGAGCCTTGCTGCAGTCCTGTGCCGGATGGTCCATGAGCGAAACGAGTTCGCGGATTTTTTCGATGGGAAGGGCGAAGTCCCGGCAGCGCCGGACGAAGGTAAGCCGCTTGAGGTCACTCTCATCATAAAGCCGGTGTCCGCCTGGACCCCGCTTCGCCTTCGGAAGCAAACCTATCTCTTCATAGTAGCGAACCGTCGGAACGCTGCTCCCGGTGCGCTGCGCCAGCGCGCCAATCGTTAGCATCGGTAAAGCTGACAATTCCGGCCCCTCGAAAAAGTTACTTGAACCTCAAGTTACTTGAGGGCGTAGGCCACAGGCAAGGCCACCGCTGAAAATTGCACCGCTAAATCGGCTGAGGACGCCGTCTTTGCCGAGATTGCACCCCATCCCCCACTTCGTCAGCAACCCAAGGATATCGGACGATGTATCTCAACCTGAAAACCCTTGTCGCATCCGCACTTCTCGCCGTTCTCATCTCGCCGGCCGCGCACGCGGCTGGCTTCCTGCCGTTTGATGCCGTTCGATTTGAGGAGGCGCGACAGTCGGGAAAGCCCGTCGTTCTGCAGGTAACAGCCACCTGGTGCGGCCCTTGTCAGCGCCTGAGGAAGGTCGTCGGCGAGCTTCTGGAAAACCCCGAGTTCAAGGACCTCGTGATCTTTGATGCGGATTTTGATGCGAACAAGGACGCATTAGTCAAAGTCAAGGCTCACACGGTGACAACCCTGGTGATCTATCGGGATAATTCTGAAATCCTGCGCAGCTCCGGCGAAACGCGCCCCGATGCGGTCGAAGCCCTGCTCAAGAAGGCGATGTGAGAGCAACGATGGATTACGCAAACGTAGCGCTCGCTTTGTTCGCAGGGTTGTTTTCAATTCTGTCGCCCTGCGTGCTTCCCTTGGTGCCCATTGTCCTCGGCACTGCCGTGTCCGAACACAGGCTTGGACCGCTTGCGCTGGCCGCCGGACTTGCAATGTCCTTCACAGCCATCGGGCTATTTGTTGCGACGATCGGCTATTCGATCGGACTCGATGGCGAGTTTTTCAAAATGACTGGTGCTGTTCTGTTGGTCGCCGCCGGGTTTGCTCTCATGTTGCCGCGCCTTCAAATCCAGCTCGCGCTCGCGGCTGCGCCGCTAGGAAACTGGACCCAACAGAAATTTGGAAGCGCGGCAACGACCGGATTGCGCGGCCAATTCGGCGTTGGGTTATTGCTCGGCGCGGTCTGGAGTCCGTGCGTAGGGCCCACCCTGGGCGCCGCCTCCGTTCTCGCGGCTCAGGGCAGGAGCCTGGGTTTGGTCGCGCTCACCATGCTGTTCTTTGGTCTCGGCAGTGCCATTCCCCTGATAGCGTTAGGACTGATATCCCGCGAAGCGATGATGCGCGCGCGGCATCGCCTTCTCTCGACCGGCACAAATGGCAAGACAGTTCTGGGAGGCATCCTGATTGCCAGCGGGTCGCTCATCCTGTTTGATCTGGATCATGCGCTGGAGACCTGGTTTGTTCGAGTGGCCCCATCATTCCTGCTCGATCTGAGCGGACGGTACTAGAATGTCCCACGAGGAGGGCCACCCGCTGGCTCCAAGGGCTAGTCCAACCCTGCGCGGCGGAAGGCCTCCAGATAGTGCTCGCGGTCCGCCTCCCGCTTCCATGACAACTGGTTTGCGATCCAGTGCTGATGTCGCAGTTCGCCGTCCAGCACAGCCTGATGGCGCGCAAGCAGTTCAAGCAATGGTGGACGCAATACGTGCCGAAATTTGTTGAGCGCAGCACTTACGTGCTGTTCGCCAGCCTGACGCTCATTCTGCTGTTCTGGCAGTGGCGTCCGACGCCGGCCATTGTCTGGGAGATTTCCAATCCGGACTTCGCCGCGACGATCTTGACCCTGTCGTTCGGCGGCTGGGTGATCGTGTTCACCTCAACGTTCCTGATCAATCATTTCGAGCGGTTCGGATTGCACCAGGTTGCCGACAATCTCGCTGGCCGCGAGATGTCTGCGCCGCGTTTTCCGGACGCCGCTGTATTACACGTTTGTGCGGCACCCGATCTATCTCGGCTTCATCATCGCGTTCTGGGCGGCACCGACGATGACGGTCGGACATCTGCTGTTCGCGGCGGTGACCACTGCCTACATCTTCCTCGGCATCCTGTTGGAAGAACGGGATCTGGGGGACGATTACCGCCGCCACAAGAAGCGGATATCGATGCTGGTACCCTGGCGCAAATCGGCGTGATCGATCATTTCAAATCCGATTTCAATCCGAATTGAATGCGAAAGATATGTCATGACTCACTCCGGAAGTTGCTTTTGCGGCGCAGTCGAAGTGGAGGTCACCGGGGCGCCGGAGGCCATGGGCTACTGTCATTGCCGATCCTGCCGTTCGTGGTCCGGCGGGCCCGTGAACGCCTTCAGCCTCTGGAAGCTTGACGCCGTGCGGATTAAATCGGGTTCGGAACATCTCGCGATGTCTCAGAAGACGAAGTTCAGCCAGCGCCAGTATTACGCGAAGTGCGGCGGACATCTGATGGTCAATCATCCGACAATTGGCCTTGTGGACGTGTTCGCCGCGACCATCCCGACCATCCCGACCCTCACCTTTGCACCTGGTGTTCACATCAACTACGCCGAGACGGTACCGACGATGCGGGACGGTCTACCGAAGTTAAGGGATTTTCCGGCGGAGTTTGGCGGTTCCGGCGAGGCAATCGCCGAATAGGGCGATTTCCAATTATCGTCTATCGGCGACGCGACGAATGAAATCGCTGCGCTGCCATCCGCCACGATGTTTCTCCTGTTTGTCGACAAAATGCGCCAAACTCTGACGTTTTAAGCCACAATCTAGCACAACCATGACGCGCATGAGAACGTTGGCCATTATTTCGCTCCTGGCGCTGCTCACGATTTCCGGGGCAGCTTATACGGACCAGCTTCTGACAAGCGGTCAGCAGAACGCGCTAACGGCAAATTAAAGCCGGCTTTTGAAGCACCTTGGGGGCGCGAAAACCGTGCTCTCGGTGGATCAAGTTCTTTAAGCCTGTCAGCCGTCGTTGCAGCTTCCCGATCGCTTCGCAGATTTCAGGCGTTCTGGCCCTGTGCAGACACAAATGACCAGCTGGTAGCGCGAGCGCTGGCGAGCCAACAGGTGGCGGCGATTGCACGCCGAATCATGATCTCCGCATGATCTGCTGCATCTCCGCGTAATCTGCTGCGCCGTCTTCGGCGCCGCTGCTCAAAATTGCTTCATCGGAGTTGCAAATTTATCGGAACGATAGGAGCCCGCTGCCTTTACCTCAGGGAAAAGAAGACATGCGAGGCTACTTATGAAGGCACTACCGGTCGATAGGGCACTGGCGATCTACGGCACGATCGCGAATCGTTCGGAACTGAAGGGAACCCGCGAGCGCTTGTCGCAGCATCTGTGGAAGGTCTTTCCTGAAGGTGAGCATGATCTGCACCGCCTCACCGTTCACGGACTCACCTATTTGCAGAGCCTCGATCGGAACGCGACAGCTAAGCGGCATCTTTAACAGGTCAGCCGGGACATCAACTCTTCTGGGCTGCACGTTGTTTTCGCAGCGAGTTTCGGCGGGCTATTTTGGCTAGCGCTGCGCGTATGGCGTCAGTCCTCGTTTGCTGTTTTTTCTCGGCGGCCGGGGTTTCGTTCTTCGGTTCCGCCTCCATTCCTCCCTTGGCGCCCGGCACTATCGGGAGCATTTGGGTCGGAGCCGTGGGCCCGTGATCAGCGGGCTGCATCCCCATCGGTCCGGTCTTGTCAAATGGCAGTCGCTTGTCGGGCATGAAGATCAACGAGCAACCGTGATTTTCGTTCGCCTCTCTTCGAGGGCGTGTCAAGGGCGAGGTAACCGTTGGTTCAGTTCGCCGCGGAGCAGCGACCGGGGCGATGGCCCGCCCGCCTGTCGTTTGGGTGTCTTCATTGCAGGCGATAGTTTGTACGAAAAACGATGGCGTTGCTATTGGCCCGGCTTATCTGTGGCTGACATCGTTCGATGTCCGAGAAACCTCACACGGGACGGCCCATTGAGCGAAGATCCAACACCGCCTGCCGGCAATGTTGCAAAAGAGCCACCGAAGGGCCAGTTGCCGATTCTGGCTCTGTCGGCACTTGGGATTGTGTTTGGCGATATCGGAACCAGCCCGCTCTATACGTTCAAGACCATTCTTGCCACTGCTGAAACCGCCTCAGCCGCCAGCACCGTCCTGGGCGCCCTCTCGCTGGTGCTGTGGACGCTCCTCATCGTTACCACCATCAAATACGTCTCATTTGCCATGCGTGTCGACAATGACGGCGAGGGTGGCATTTTGGCTTTGATGGCTTTGTTGGGAGTGAAGAAGCAGCGGCGGCCCACCATCGTGGCTGTCGGCCTGTTCGGGGCCGCGCTGATCTACGGCGACGGAGCGATCACACCGGCAATTTCGGTGCTGTCGGCGCTCGAGGGACTGAACATGGCCACCCCCGCGCTGCAGCCCTATGTTGTTCCGGCCGCCGTTGCGATCCTGCTCGCGCTGTTTGCCATCCAGTCACAGGGCACCGCAAAGATCGGTTACTTATTCGGGCCGGTGATGCTGGTCTGGTTCGTCGCCATCGCGCTGATGGGGATTTCGGGCATCGTGCAGCATCCCTCCGTGTTCGCCGCCCTCAATCCCCTCTACGGTCTGTCCTACCTGTTCTCAAACGGGGTCACAGGCTTTCTGGTGTTGGGCGCGGTGTTTCTCTGCGTCACCGGTGCCGAGGCGCTCTACGCCGATATGGGTCATTTCGGCCGCGGACCTATCAAACTTGCCTGGTTCGGGATCGTCTTCCCAAGCCTGATCCTGAATTATGCCGGCCAAGCCGCGCTTGTTCTCGAGGGTGCGCCCACGGATGGCAACATCTTCTTCCGACTGTGTCCCGTGCCATTGCTGCTACCGCTCATTGTCCTCGCCACGGTAGCAACGATCATCGCCAGCCAATCGATCATTACCGGTGCATTCTCGATGACACGGCAGGCGATCCAGCTCGGCTGGCTGCCGAGACTGCGGATCAAGCAGACCTCGTCGGAGGGCTACGGGCAGATTTACATCGGGGTCGTCAACTGGTTGCTGATGATCGTGACCATCGGGTTGACCGTCGGGTTTGGCAAATCCGACAATCTGGCGGCCGCCTACGGCATTGCCGTTTCGCTGACGATGTTGATGACGTCGGCGTTGCTTTTCATTGCGATGCGCGAGATCTGGTGCTGGAGCCTGTTGGCTGCCGGCTCTGTCGCGGCCTTCTTTCTCGTCATCGACAGCGCCTTCTTCATCGCCAATCTCACCAAGGTCGCCGAAGGCGGATATGTCCCGCTGATCCTGGCCATCTTGGTCTATGGCGTGATGTGGATCTGGCATCGGGGCGCGGCGGCCGTGATGGCCCGCATGCGTGAATCTCTGACGCCGGTCGCGGAATTCATGAAGGAGGTTCAATCCAAAAACATTCCTCGCGTTCCCGGCACTGCCGTGTTCCTGACCCGAACGGAGCGGGATACGCCGCCGGTCATGCTCTGGCACGTCAAGCATAACCGTGCCTTGCACGAGCATCTGTTCGTGCTGCGCGTCGAAATCCTGTCAGTGCCCTGGGTCGTATCCCGCGACCGGATCACGATCGAGCAAGTCGCGCCAAATTTCTGGCGCGCGGAAGCGCGGTTCGGCTTCATGGAGCGTCCGCATATTCCGGAACTGCTCACCACCAGCAAGGCCCTGGGCTGCACGATCGATCTCGATGACGTGACCTATTACGTGGGCCACGAGACCGTCGTCCGCCGCGAGGACGGCAAAGGCCTGCCCGCCTGGCAGGAAGGGATCTTTGCCGTGATGGAGCGCAACGCAATCCATGTCAGTGACTTTTTCAGCCTGCCAAGCGATCAGGTTGTTGAGATCGGGCGGCAGGTGGCGATCTAGACGCCACGACTGATCGGTCCGTTTTTGCAGTGCAACCTCCAGTGTTACAGCACTTGTAGATCTCCACCGCAATTCCGGACGTGGCGTATTGTTGCGCTGCAAACTGATGTTTGAAAGGCACACTGCCCAAAATGTGTACACGCAAACGTTGAGCCTGCTTGTAGGGCGGCCAAGCGGTATGAAAGCATCGTCCCAATAAAAATAATTAGTAATGCGTAAGGGGACGGAACGATGAAATCAGCGGGAAGCAGGGGATTGGTTTGCGCGTCGATCATGGTCGCCAGCGCAACGCTTTTGCCGATGACGGGGGAGGCGAGGGCCCAGACCGTCTTCACGACGATCCAGGCATTCGGCGACAGTTACGCGGATACTGGAAACCTTATCAAGATCATAGGCCCGATCACGATCGCCGGGATCAATATCTATCCGACCGGTCGCTTCAGCGGCGGCACGAATTTCGTTGATACGACGTCGGCGCTATTGGGAATTCCGCAAAACAACTTTGCTTTTGGCGGCGCCCAGACCGCGACGGGGCCTATCCCTATCTCAGGATTTACGCAGCAAACTCAGGGGTTCGTCGCTTCGGGAAAGACGATCGCGCCGAGTGACCTCGTCGAGATCAGCATCGGCGGCAATGATGCCCGGGGCTATTATCAGGGCGGCGGCACCTTGGCTGGCGTCAACGCGGCCGCGACCGCCAGCGCCAACCAGGCGATGGCTGGCATTAATGCGCTGGTCGGTGCCGGCGCTCGTAATATCGTCTTCACGGTTGGCGATGTTAGCCAATTGCCGGAAGCGATCGGTAACCCGAACGCGCCGGTCGGCTCCGCCTACAGCCGGAGCTATAACGCCCAGATGCAGGCTGCTCTTGCCGGCATCGCTCGCAACGGCGTGCGCGTCGAATTTATCGACGTCGCCTTGCTTGGTAACCTGATCAAGGCCAATCCTGCACTCTACGGCATATCGAATGTAGGCCCATGCCCGTTCCCGGCCTGCGTTGGAACGACGGCGGCAGCGAAGGCGATACAGGACCAATTTCTGTTCTACCTCGACGGCATCCATCTGACCTCGCATGGTTTTGCAATTATGGGCGAGTACATCGTCAACCGCCTCGAGGCGCCGCTCACCTTTGCGCCGCAGGGCGATCTGGCCATGAATTCGGTCATGGGCTTCGCGTCGACGCTGTATGGCAAACTCGATATGTTCCGCGAGACCTACGGTTTCATGCCGTCGACGATGAACGCCTACGCGGCGTACACCAAGGCGCCGTATCTCAAGGCACCGCCGCCGGCGCCCGTCAATCCGTGGTCGTTCTACATGCAGGCCAATGGCGGCATCAGCGACCGGCAAGCCACGGTGGCCTCGAACGGCTTCAATCTCGATAGCGTCGGCGGCACCATCGGAACCGAGTATCGCATCAACAACAACGCTTTCGTGGGCGGTGCATTCGATTATTCCAACCCCAAAGCGCGCCTTTTCAACAATGCCGGGACCACGGACGTGAACTCCTATCAGTTCGGCATTTACGGTGCCTGGGCTGATGCGCACTTTTTCGCACAGGGGCTCGCCACATTCGGCTGGCAGAACTTTCGCAACACGCGCCCTGGCGTGGTCGACATCATCACCTCAAACCCGGACGGAAACACCTTCCTCGCGGGCGGAAAGTTCGGTTACCTGTTCGACGCCGGCAAGTCCCAGGTCGGCCCGATCGGCGGCCTGACCTATGCCCGGGCGAGGGTGAACGGCTACACCGAGTCCGGCGATCCGGTGCTGACCTTGAACGTCGGCCCGCAGACCGCCGAAGCGCTGGTCGTAAGCGCCGGCGTGCAATTTCGCATCCCGTTTATGGTCAACGGCAGGGTCATCAACCCATATCTCAATCTGACAGCTGAGGACGATCTGATCGGAAACGGTCGCATCATCCAGTTCGGCGCGACATCCGCGCCGCTGATCATCAACAACTGGGCGATCCCGAACGGTACGTCGCAGCATGTCTACGGGCGCGTAGCGGGTGGCGTCGTGGCACCTGTGACCGACCGCGTGGCGCTGACGGCGAATCTTTCGAGAACGCTCGGCCATCAGGGCGGTGACGATTTCTACGGCACCGGCGGCCTGAAGATTTCGTTCTGAAGCATATTTTCGGCGGGCGGTCGGATCGGAGTCCGTCCCGGGAATGACCTCGCAAAGGCTCAGCCCTGCTTGCATTCCGGCGGCCGCTGGTCCTTTGCCCCTTCTTCGGCCAGCTTCAAAAGGATCTCACGCCGGATGTTCTCATCATGGATGAGGTTTCCGTTTGCCGGCTCTACGTTCAGGTCCCCGCAAGCGACCGTGTGAGCCTCCGGCTACGGCGGGCTGGCTCGATTGTCGCTTTGGATTGAATATGATGCGTTTGATGCTCTGAGCGCGGCATCAATCTTCAATTTAACGCGGCGCGCCGCAAGGGCGGCCAGCCTCGTCTTGGTCTTGCCGGTTTTGACGCTTTCGCCGATCTGGAACTGCCATTGCCAAAGATCCGGTTCGACAGTCGCCGCAACGCTGTATTGGATGCCTTTGTGAATCACGGTAACTCCCCAATCTGAGGTTGGGGAGGGACGATATTTCGTCTCCGTATTCAATCCGGGAAACTACGGGACAGCGCGAGCGGAGCGCCGATTTGTCTAGATGCGATTGCCTTGAGGTGTGGAAGGCGGAGACTTCGGATCGGGCTTGGTCGCGTTCTGCTTATTGGCTTCATGATGGCCAATGATGCATCCAGCGACAGCGCCGACCTTGCCGTGCCCTGCCAGATGGCCCGCGACGCCGCCGACGATAGCACCTTTGATGCATCCCTTCGCCTCCGCGGTGGGGCAAGAAAAGGCAACGCCCAGAATGGCGGCACAGATGATGAGCGGCTTCATCGAGGTTCTCCAAAAATGAGTCGCTGCAATAATCGGGCTGCCAGCAATTGGTTCCATGACAGGCGTGATCATTCGCGACGAGACTAGGTCGCCTGCGGTTCCGGCGTGTGCTCGGCGCCGATGCAGACAATGGCGCCCGAATGTGCAACATGACTTCCGCGCGAAAAACTCTGATGGGATGGGGTTCATTAAGGTCGTGACCGATCATTTGCCGGCTGCGGCCAGAATTCCCGCCGTTCACATTGATGGAGATCATCGCGACCTGCGGGTGGATGCGTGCCGTGGGCTGGCATTGTGGTTCATCTTCATCGATCATATCCCCGATAACGCTCTCACCTGGCTGACGCTTCGCAACTATGGCTTCAGCGACACCGCCGAGGTGTTTGTGTTCGTGTCCGGCTACACCTGCATGCTTGCCTATGGCGGGGCGTTGCGGGAGCAGGGCTGGCCCACGACGGTGACGCGCGCGCTGCGGCGAGGCTGGGAAATCTACGCCGCTTTCCTGCTTCTGCTGATCGCCTATTTCGCCTTGATCTGGGTTTTCGGCGGCGGCAGTCGCTATCTCGACGAAACCAACGCTGCATTTTTTTTCGGAAATCCCGGCGCGGCCATCGTCCACGCCGCGATCCTGCAATATGCGCCTGTCAATACCGACATATTGGCCACCTTTGTGCTGCTGCATCTGGCCTTTCCGGGCCTGCTGTGGCTCATGACCCGCAGCGTCACGATCGCACTGACCGCGTCGTTTCTGCTCTATCTGATGGTGCAGGTGTTCAGCTGGCACGTGCCGGCCTGGCCGAGCGGCGAGTTGTACTTCAATCCGCTGGCATGGCAGCTATTGTTCGTGATTGGCGCCTGGTATGCGTACAAGGGCGCTGACCGGCTGCGGACCACCGTGCAGTCGCGCGTCGTGCTGGTGCTGGCGCTGCTCTATCTCGCGTTCAGCCTCGTCGTCACGTTGAGCTGGCAGTTCAAGGCGCTTGAGGGATTGATCCCCGATGCCGTGTCAAAACTGATCTATCCGATCTACAAGAGCCACCTTGCACCGGTGCGTCTGGTGCATATTCTCGCGCTGGCCGTCGTGGTCGCACGTCTGACGCCGCGAGACTGGCATGGACTGCCGAAGCCCCTGATCACGGCGCTGATTCGCTGCGGCGAAAACTCGCTGGCGATGTATTGCTTCGGCGTCTTGCTGTCATTCATGGGCTTTGTGGTCCTGACCCAATTTTCGAGCAGCTTCGCCATGCACGCCGCTGTCAGCATTGCCGGGATCGTGCTCTTGAGCGTGGCAGCGACGCTGCTGACCTGGGAAGCCAAGCTGGACCGCCGCGGGCCAAAGCTGTTCTGAACCATGGCGATGATCGTTGGGATGCGGCAGCTTGGGTTAAATCGCACGGTGGCATGAGGCATTGCCCCGTCGGGCAAATCACCTGCATATGTTCATCATCGCAAGAATTAAGCCCGCGCCGAAAGTCGGTCGCGGGATGTTTGAATCGGGCGGCAGCCCGATTCGCGACGTACCAACCCCCCGATGTCGGCCGCATTGTCGGAAGACGCGTTGGCTACCTTGACACGTCGGGCAAATCACCGGCATAGCTTCATCATCGCAAGAATTTTGGAGCCCGCGCCGGGAAACTGGTCGCGGGCTTTTTGAATCGGACGGCGGCCGCATTTTTCGGAGCCTGTCATTCCTCTCATGTCAGCTCCTCGTCTCAGGACGCGTCAAGGCGAGCTGCCGTCCGAACCTTCAGAATTGGCATGATCTGTTCGGAAGACCGGTTTCCACTTTTCCGGATCATGCTAGCCCGCACGCGCGAACGTGCCGGCACGCGGCGTGGCAAAGATCCACGTCCGCCCGCGGCCTCGGCCAGCGACGATCCGCCATGCGGAACGCGCCTGGAGGGATAGGGTTCGCGCCTGAAATGATCGCGCAAGAAGCGATCATGCCGCACATGGTTCATCCACAGAGAGAGGCCAGCATGACCGCTTATCTGATATCGCTTGCACTGGCCGGCCTGGTCGCAATCGCGGTGTGGGAGGGACTCGCGTGAGCGCGGAGTTATTCCGGCTTATCTCACGGCCCCGCAGCCACAGATCAATTCCAATCCCCAGAGCAAGACTCGAAATGCATTCGTCATGCCCGGGACAAGCCGGCCATGACGAATTCAGTCGCGAAACAACGGACACACCAAACACAGATGGCAAAATCACTCAACGAAATCCGCTCGCTGGCGCGAGGCCACACCCGAACCGCGCTCAAGCTCCTGGTGTGGGACAAAGTCTTGGGGCTTGGAACGACTGATCCGCTTGCGGGATTTGCGTCGGTCACGTCGAATCTCGTCGTCAGCTTTTACTTCGCCAAGCGCGGCTTCGAAAACGTCGCACGGATCATCAAGCGATGAATGCCATGCGCGACGAGGATATCAGGGCGATCGTTGCCGAAACGTTGGCCGAACAGCAAAGGCTGCATCTTAACGATATCGACGCGGTGGTTTTCAAAACCATCGCGGCCATTCTGACCTCGTTCGGGATCGAGGAAGAGGACCGCAAGGAATTGCGAGCGGACTTTCAGCACTTGAGACGCTGGCGCAAGAGCGTCGAACAGGCACAGAGCTATACATTCAAGGCCGTCATTACCATTATCGTCACGGGCTTTGTCGGTGCGGTGTGGCTCGGCGTCAAGGTCATGCTCGGCAAATGATCCGCATCGTCGTGGTGGTTGCAGTCCTTCTTCCATTCCCCGCGCACGCCATTCCCTGCTGGGTCGTGAAAAAGGCCGTCGCCCAATATGGCGAAGCCGCCGTGGAATCCTGGGCGCGATCCAAGGGCATTTCCGACAAGGAAATCGAAAAGGCGCGGCGATGCCTCAAGTGATCACTGTTCGATAGGCTGGTATTTAGGCGGATGACTGATGTACAGGATTCGCGAGGTCGATGGGAATGACGACGAAATCGCGGACACGCTCGCAGATATTCACCGCCTGACATTTTTTGACGGCGCGTCCATTCCGGAATTCGATCGGGGGCATTGGTGGTTGGCGTATCGCGAGGCCGTACCGGTGGCCTTTGCCGGGGTCGTTCAGTCGACGCACGCGTACAATGCGGGGTATTTCTGCCGTGTCGGCGTATTGAAGAAAGACTGCGGAAACGGGCTTCAATTGCGCCTAATGCGCGCACTAGAATCGCGTGCGCGCCTAAATGGATGGAGTGCCGTAGTCTCGGACACCACGGACAATCTTGCCTCGGCGAATAATTTTATCCGCGCCGGTTATCGGCTGTACCAGCCGCACACTCCGTGGGCCTGGCCAAACACATTGTATTGGCTCAAATCCATCAGGTGAAAGTCTGCCGATGTAAATTCAGCAAGCGAAAATCGATCAAAATGAGGGCGGGAAACTCCACGGCTCCAGAAACTCACTCGCCCGGTGGCCGAAACGGCCATCGGGCGTTTTTTGTTTTCCGGGGTCTCGGCGCCGGACATCTGCGTGTTGTAGCAGAGCGGGCTCTTTGTCGCTCAACGGGCGAGCGAAATGGAGCCGTATTTGTTGGGCCCCGCGGTACCGCGCAGGCAGCCGATTTCGACAAATCCCCAGATTGCGAGTGCAAAACTTGCCAACGCCAGGACGCAGTGCAGCGCCATGCCCGCTCCCGCAAACCATGCCGCTTTCGCAAAGTGGCCGAGTACGCCCGGCACCACGTAGAACACCAGGAGCCACCATGCGCTCTTGTTGCGGTCATGGAGCCGTTCGGTGTGGATAGCGAAGCCCCACATCAGCCATGGGATGAAGACGATGACCACCATCACGATGAAGAGCGGCGCGGCGATGGTGGCCGCGGCGAACAGGATAACTGCGGCGAACGGTCCTGCCACGCTAAAGATCACAAGCGAGCGCCAGTATTGAGCCCGCTCGATGTGGCCCTTGGCGCCGAACAGGAATTCGAGCAGCTCTTCCATGATCGCCCTGCATGCCAAAGTACCGGCGAACCGGCATTCGGGGTGGATTGGATCGCAGCGAAGCCTAGTCCAGCCCGGCCCGACGAAACCCTTCCGGATAGTGCTCGCGGTCGGCGTCCTGTCTCATTGGTAAATCTTTTGCGATCCAGGCGGGCGTGATATTGGGCTGCGCCCCTGCGTAACTCTAAGAGTGCAGCCCTGGCGACATCGTGCTTTCCAGCCATGCCCGCGGCGGCGGTAAGCACACGATGCCCACCGACGAAATCGCCGCGCTGCCTTCGCCATCGGCTCGAACCGCCGATAGCGCCGCGCGCTGGGCGATCGGCGCCACCGTGACATATCCGCCCAGCCCCTATGGGCGCCGAAGGTATGGCTTGTGGCGAGAACGCCGAGCGCCTGGCCGTAGTTCGGATCGATCGTAATCGCCTTTTCCAGCAGCGCCTGTGCGACCATATTGTCTTGCCTGGTCACCCGCCAGTAATGCGACAGCGCCCGCATCACCAGATCCCAGGCATCGAGACTGCCGGGCGGCTTGCGTCGAGCGCGAAAATTTTCGGCAGCGTACAGCTGTGGCTCAATTGCTGCGACGATAGATTCGGTGATCTCGTCCTGAACAGCGAAAACGTCGGCAAGGTCGCGGTCGTAACGTTCCGCCCCAGATGT
>WNFA01012465.1_pt1 | contig 14060 bp, 6 predicted proteins | sample 5400481 | NCBI WGS metagenome assembly WNFA01 (sample SAMN13153340, study PRJNA577476) | soil metagenome | isolation source: 120 cm saprolite under Douglas fir tree site 2 hole 1 replicate 2 | place: USA:California | collected 2015-04-18 | reverse complement strand
TAACCGCGGAAAACCGCGTGAACGCCTTCCAGCTACGGGTAAAAACCCGGCATGATTTTCCCATGTACACTATTCGGGGCTATAAGCTCAGGGGAGTTTTCTATGGCGAAGGGGACGTCCCGATAGAGCGACAAGAAGCAGAGCTTACTGAAATCGTTTCCGGCGGGGAAATCACAGTCGACCTCGCATTCAGTCAAACCGGAGTACCGCTGCATGTCACGTTTGATGTTTTGCGACCCACTGGTTTTTCGGCCTATTCGCGGAACTGGAAACCTTAAGTCACGTTTCCACGGTGTTGCGCAGTAGTGATGGGGAATGAGCGTGGATAGTTGCCATCGGAATGCGGCAGCCGGATCTTCAGGATTGTCCTTGAGGTACTGCGACAGAATTTGCTCAAATAGGCCTTGAGCAACGACGGATTCTTGAGAGGAAACAGGGCTTCGACCGGTTGCGGAAACACCGCAGCTGCAGCTTAAGATAGCCGATTATGCGGAGATTTCTCGTTTGGCTTATCTGTTTTTTTCCTCTGCCGCTGCATGCCGGGCAGCGCGACAATTTTTCAGCCTGGTTCGTTGATTCGCTGGTGAAGGTCTTTCCTGACAGCCCTGCAGCAATCTCAAGAGTTGAACCGGCTCTCGCATCCGCCCGCAATGGCCACTGCAGTCTTCAGGTCGCATTGCGGTCTGAATCACGCCGAGTAATACGGGTGCGCGTCAGTGGTCCACGCTTCGGGAAGGCGGCACTTAGAGTCCGGACTTTCCTAGTAGGGGACGTGAAGGTGGATTCGCACCCCGCCAACACACCCTTGGACGAAGTGGTGCGTTCGGAACTGGGTCCATATCCCGATCCTTTATTTCCGCTGGAGAAGGCAATCGCCTTGGAGTCATCCCGTACGGAGACACTGTGGATTTCCATATTCACGCCGGCGGACGGGCGGGCTGGTACTTACCGGGGCATGGTCGAGATTGATGCCGGAAATCAGAAGTTAAAACTGCCCTTTCACGTGGAAGTGTTCGCTGCAACCGTGCCGAAAGAACAGAATCTCTGGGTGACGAATTGGCTCTGGCTCGACCGCGAACTGATGGAAAAGCACTATCCCCAATTGAAGTCCGATCCGGATCGCTACTGGAAATTATTGGAGAACATCGGACGAACGATGGCGGAGTACAAACAAAATATTGTATTTGTTCCGGTTCGGACGCTGGCTAGAGCACAACTCGCAGACCGCGCCGTTCAATACGATTTCGGCTTGGTGGACCGCTGGGTTGAGACCTTTGACAAGGCAGGTGTAGCGCGAATGATCGAGGGCGGCCATTTGTCCGGACGCTCCAGTGGCGGATATGACTCGCCGTACGTGATCGCGGCAGACCTGGTCGAGAAGGGTCAGATTGTAAGGAAAGAGCTGAGTCCAGACGATCCCCGCGCGGAAGAGAACCTCCGCCAGTTTTTGCGGCAACTTCGCAATCATCTGGTACAAAAAGGCTGGCTTAGCCGTTACGTCCAGCACGTCCACGATGAGCCCCATGGAACAGAGATGCCCATTTACCGGCGCTTGGTCCATATCGTGAGCGAGGAACTGCCGGGGGTCCCGACGCTGGATGCTATAAGCCTTCTCGAAGATATTCCTTCCGAGACCACGATATGGGTGCCCAAACTGGGCACATTCGATCAACGGCTGGATGCCATTGCGACTCATCAGGCACATGGAGGGCAAAGCTGGTTCTACATTTGTCTGGATCCGCGCGGCAGGTACCTCAATCGGTTTATCGACTTTCCGACCCTCAAGGTACGGCTGCTACCGTGGGTAGACTACCGGTATGGACTTACCGGATATTTACACTGGGGCGGGAATTTCTGGACAGATCGACCGTTCGAGGACGTGCAACCAGATTGGGGTGGAGGGTTTCACCTTCCCGCAGGTGATGATGCGATCGTATACCCCGATCCGGAACACGATGGCGTATTCGTATCGCTGCGTCTCGAGGTGATGCGAGAAGGCATCGAGGATTACGAACTGCTGAGGGAATCTGCCCGACACGCGCGGGAACGCACTGACGCATTGGCCCGAAAGGTGCTGCCGGCTTTCACCGATTACGTACGGGATGTGAACCAGTTCCGAATTTTCGAGCGCGAGCTGCTACAGCTGGCCACGGGTGCGCAGTAGGAATAATAAATAATTTCCTTGCTACTTCGCTGCCGGCGTGATGACGATGCTGCGATAGGCTACGTGCCCTTTTTCACTTCCTTGAAGATAGATGGGGCCAGGCAGTTCTTCGTGGCTGTCCAGGGCGCCACCGGTGATGCCCGGGATTTCCTTATTCGCGATGATCGTCTGTCCATTCTGGACTAAAGTGATCCATCGGCCCATCAGGGTGAGGTCGAAGCTTTGCCATTCTCCCGGTTTGCGCGGTAGTTCCGGAGAAGGAGCCAGGAAACCGTATACGCCGCCCATGTGGTGACTAGGCGGTTCCCCGATGGAATCTGTTTCCACCTGAACTTCGTAGCGACCGCGCAAATAGATGCCACTGTTGGAATTGGCGGCGCAGTTGAATTCCACGTGCAATTTAAAGTCCTCGAATTTCGAATCATTGATCAGTTCAGGACCGTTTCCAGGGCTTATCAAGCTTCCATTTTCGACGGTCCACACCGTCGCACCTGATCCGGCCATTTTCCATCCGGCAAGGTCCTTTCCGTTGAACAACGGAGTAGGTTTCCCCCACGTCCGGGAAGCCTTTGCTTTCAGAGCAGGGGCTCGCTGACCGGTCCATTGCCAGGTGGTTTTGTCTGGACCAGTCGTAGTCCCCGACAGCATCTTCCCGACGAGCGTTCCTTCGAAAACCATATCGTCGGGCCGCTCTTCTTCCTCTTTGGGAGAAACGAAAGTGAGGTGGCCATTGGAAAGTTCAACTTTGGGGAGGGGGCGCGCGTTTCCCCAACGGCTCACCATCCGGGCTTTCAATTGTCCACCTTCCAGCCAGAGCTCCAGCCACGAGGGGTATACCCGTTCGGGCGCCTTCAGCGTCAAATCCCAACGGCCCAGAAAAGCCTCGACACCATCGGCTGACGGAGAAGAAGACACTTTCTCGGCCTTTCCGGCCTGGGTATACGACACTGAATAAAACAACAAAATAGCCACCACGAGCGCGAACGCTATCCGCTCAAGTTTCATACGACTCTGGTTCCCTTCTCGTTGCAGTTAAACCGCGGCCTGCCGTACTTCTACTCCACACCGCAATCGCATTCCGCAAACCAGCGCCTTAGGACTTAATGGTCTGCGAAACGGAATCCCAAAACACCGGACTCTTCCGGTAGTAAGACTCATTCGCCATGTGACAACCCAGTGCGGCATTATGACCGAACACGACGTCCTGCACGATCGGCTTCCGCGACCTGACGGCCTGGAAGAAATTCCAAAGATGCGGTCGCAGATCGTCATAGTCGTCCCCATGATAGCTGACCGTCTGCGGCGCGGGTTCTTCCCCCGGTCTGGGATCGTGCTCTTCGTGCCATTGCTTGAAATAAGCATTCCTCAGACGGCTGGGAAGCCCGTAGCAGTAATAGCTGGGAGCCAAGTCGATTCCCGCTTGAGGAGTGTAGCTCACGCCAAACTCGGTAAGTTCGATGATGCCTTTGGAACCCATGAACCGGGTGACTTCCGCAGTCTCCGTGCCCAGTGTCAAGCGCATGTATACCGGGACGTTTGCATATTCAAAGAGAACGGGATGCACATCGGGGGTATTGCGTCCGTCTTTCCAGCGGTAAATCCCGCCAAAGGCCGATGCACGTTTGGGAGGTTCATTAATTCCAAGAACAAATTCCATTCCGCTAAGCAAATGCACCAACAAGTCGCCAGCCAGACCTGTTCCATATTCCCTCCAGCATCGCCAGCGCGCAAAAAGCAAAGGGTCAAACGGTTTCTTCGGTGCTGCGCCCAGCCACGTCTCCCAGTCCAAGTTCTCGGGAGACAAGTCTGCAGGCGGCGGATATTCCCAGGCGCCGGTGGGATCGTTGCGCCCCAAGCTGCCTTCTACCAGACTTAGTTCGCCGATGGCTCCGCTTGCGTAAAGCTCTCTCGCTTTGGCGCACAAGACAGAACTGGTCCGTTGTGCACCGATCTGCACGATGCGGTCGGTCTTCTTAGCGGCTGCGACCATCGCCACGCCATCTGCGGGGCTGTGCGACATGGGCTTTTCGCAGTACACATCCTTGCCCGCGCCCACGGCGTCCACTACGACCTGTTTATGCCAGTGGTCGGGGACCGCGATGAGGATGGCATCGATCTCTTTGTCGTCGAGCAGTTCTTTGTAGCGTCTGGTCGTCCGTATGGGCTTTCCCACAATTTCACGCGCTAGTTCGTGACGGCCGTCGTAAAGATCGCAAGCGGCTACGCACTCTACTCCTGGGAGTTGAATGGCCGTTGTTAGGAGTCCGGTGCCCTCCATGCCCACGCCCACAATTCCGAAGCGAACTCGGTCGCTGGCACCAGTCAATCGAGGAAAAGCGACTAAAGGATCAGGTTGCAGCAGAATTGCTCCACTGACAAGCGAAGCAGTGGCCATCCCCGCGCTCTTCTGCAAGAACTCACGGCGAGAGTAACCCTCTTTGGTCATAGTGTGAACTCCTCAAGCGGTTGTTGCCCCCGGGGCTTAGGAAGCGAGGTCGGAAATCCCAGGTGACAGGCTACGGCCCCGGCGGTCGCCCGCGACGTCGAATGCATAAATGCTCTTCGCGAAATTTTGGGTGAAAAGGGCATAATCACTTTCTTATCCCTCCGAACGCCCGGATTGTCCACACAATTTCAGCAGACCACAACTGTAAGAAAGCGGCGCACCCCGTCTTGCCGATAGCTGAAAATTGCCATCCGAGGAGTAATATGCCTTGGTCGTTGATGCACGGTGCGGAGTGGAACATGGATCCGAAAAGGCGCATTCGTAATGTCTCGATATTGCGTGCCGTCTTGACATTATTTGCATTTCTCGGTTCCGCGGCTTGGAGTATCGCGCAGAGCGGGCGTCCATCTCCTGCTGAAGTGGGAAAGCGCGTCGAGGCCCTGCTCAGCAAGATGACGGTTGAGGAAAAAATCACGCTGATCGGTGGTGTCAATGATTTTTACATCCGTGCTATTCCGAGACTCGGACTTCGGGCTTTGCGGATGTCCGATGGTCCACTGGGCGTCCACGACTACGGTGAGGCTACCGCCTACCCAGCGGGCATCGCGCTAGCTGCTTCCTGGGACACCGATCTGGCTAGGCGTGGGGGTATCTCCATGGGTCAGGATGCGCGAGCGCGCGGCGTTCACTTCATTCTTGCGCCGGGAATGAACATTTACCGCGCTCCGATGAACGGACGAAATTTCGAATACTTGGGCGAAGATCCCTACCTCGCTTCGAGGATGGCGGTCCCACTCATTGAAGGGATCCAGGCAGAAGGAGTAATCGCTACCGCGAAGCATTTCGTGGCAAACAACATGGAATACGGACGCATGAACCACAGTTCTGACGTGGATGAGCGGACCCTGCGCGAGATCTACCTTCCTGCGTTTGAAGCTTCGGTGAAGGAGGCGAAGGTGGGAGCGCTGATGGACGCGTACAACCTTGTCAACGGCGCGTTTATGACCCAAAACGGATATTTGAACATCACCATCGCGAAAAAAGAATGGGGCTTCGAAGGAATCCTGATGTCCGACTGGGAAGCCACGCACGACGGCATTGCGGCAGCCAACAACGGCCTCGATCTGGAAATGCCATCGCCGGTTTTCATGAACGCACACAATTTGCTTTCTGCCATTCAACGTGGGGAAGTGGCCATGGGCACAATGAACGACAAAGTGCGGCGTATCCTGCGGAAGGCCATTGAATTTGGTTTTTATGATCGAGAACAGACGGATGCAGAAATTCCCTTGTACAACCGGGCGGGCATGGACGTCGCGCGCGAAGAAGCTCGCAGTGGCATTGTTCTGTTGAAGAACGATAACCATCTTCTGCCGCTCGATAGAAATAAAGTCAAAACAATTGCCGTGCTCGGACCGGATGCCTATCCGGCGGTGGTGGGCGGTGGAGGAAGCTCCCTGACCAAGCCGTTTCATTCCGTCAGCTATCTGGAAGGCATCAGCGATTATCTGGGTAAAGATGGGCACGTGTTGTACATCGCGGAAACATTGCCCTTCGACGAAATTGTGTTCCGCACACTGTTCCAGATTTCACCAGGAGGCCCACGAGGGTTCAAGGCTGAGTACTTCAACAACGACCAGCTGCAGGGCACTCCTGCCTTGGTGCGCACGGATGAGCGCATTGACTATGAGGGACCGGTGGATCATTTCTCGGTCCGTTGGACGGGCTATTTTGTTCCCGAGGTCGAGGACGATTACAAATTTTATCTATCTGCGGACGATGGTGTTCGGCTGTATGTGGATGATGCGCTGGTCATCGATGACTGGAAGACTCACGCGGAGACTATGGACACGTATTCCGCGCACTTAGAAGCGGGCAAAGCGCACAAAATCCGCCTGGAGTATTTCGAAAGCACGCTGACAGCCACGGCAAGGTTTGGGATCGCCGCAGTCACGCAGCCCATCGGAGAGGCAACCAAGACGATGGCAGCAAAGGCGGACGCCGTGATCCTCTGCATGGGATTTGATCCGAATACTGAAGGTGAGGGCAGTGACCGGACGTTTCGCCTCCCGGGTGGGCAGGATGCATTCATTGAACAAATCGCGAGCATCAACAGGAATGTGATTGTTGTATTGACGGCAGGCGGAAATGTTGACATGACGCGCTGGATTGATAGGATGCCCGCTCTCCTGCATGCCTGGTATCCGGGACAAGAAGGTGGCACAGCTCTGGCCCAAGTTCTGTTTGGAGCCTACAGTCCGTCGGGAAAGTTGCCGGCGTCTTTCGAACGCCGCTGGGAGGACAATCCCACCTACAAGAGCTATTATCCACAGAAGGGTGACAAACACATCGAATACACGGAAGGGATTTTTGTTGGATACCGGGGCTTCGATCGCTCCACGGTAAAACCTCTCTTTCCGTTTGGGTATGGTCTCTCTTATACCCATTTTGAATACAGCGATCTGAAAATCTCACCTGCAGATCAAGAATACTGGTCCGCGGGAGGGAGCCGAAGTAGCGCAGTTGTACGTGGGCGATTCGCATGCGAGCGTGCCTCGGCCTGCCAAGGAATTGAAAGGATTTGCAAAGGTGAATCTGCAACCAGGAGAAACGAGACAGGTAACACTCTTGCTGGACCGTCGAGCATTCTCTTTCTTCGATGTAATGAAACGCGCCTTGCACGCGGAACCTGGAGACTTTGCCATTCTGGTTGGCAGTTCTTCCGTCGACATTCAGTTGCGAGGAAACTTCAAGCTCGCTCCAGAATAACAAATGCATGAGCCCGCCAATGATTCTGGTTGCGGCTCAGCCCATACATAGTCACGGGTGCAATCCGGGTCCGGTGAGGGTGTCTCTCATCGGCATGCGACCGATCCTGAAAGCACGAATTTTCGTCATCCCGAAACGAACTGCTGCGAACGAGAGAACGCTACCGCAAGGCGATGGAACGCCTGTGCAAGACCTGACTCAAGGCCGAACGCGTCGCCGGAGGGCCTTTGCGTTTGGCGAAGCCGTGGTTTCACGAATGATTAGTTCGGGAGGCACGGCGAATTCTACAGGATAGTCTTTGAATCCCTGGATACGTTGCAGAAGGATGCGAGCGGCGGTTTCTCCCATGTCGTGAAGGGGTTGCCGGATGGTGGTGAGGCGGGGATTGTGGTACGCCGCGACCTGAATATCATCGAAGCCGATTACCGAGACATCCTCGGGCACGCGGAGATTCGCATCTCGCAGCGCCCGAATCGCGCCGATCGCTGCGATATCGTTGAAGGAAACAATCGCGGTGAACGCCCGGCGGTGTTTCAGCAATTCTTGAACGACGGGGTAGCCAAGCTCCGGCGAGGTCAGGTCTCGCTCCAACTGGATAGTCAAGTCCGGACGAATTTCGATCCCAAGCTCCTTAGCTACCGCGACCAGACTGCGCCATCGATCGTCGGAGTCCGAGCTGAACGATTGTCCGCGCATGAACGCGATGTGGCGATGACCCAACTGGTGCAGGTGACGCAAGGATAGTTCGGCCGCCCGCCGGTGGTCGAGAACAACGTTCGTGACGCCAGGAATCTTCCGGTGCCCGGCAACGGCGACGACGGGAATCGGCAATTCGTGATGGAGAGCAGTGTCAATGGCAATGATGCCTTCTGCGCCGCGCCCCACCAACAGGCGCGGGTATTCTTCGATCATGTCTGCCTTGTGGCGATGCTGTGCGCTGAAATAAAAGTAGCCTTCGTGCATGAGGTGATCGCCAATGCCACTCATGACAAGGGTATGATATCCATCACTTAATTCCGGGACGAGCACGCCGACGGTGAACGTGCGCTGTTTGCGGAGCGAGCGTGCAAGCAAGCTTGGTTGGTAGTTGAATTTCCGGGCAGCGGCGCGCACGCGCTCACGGGTCTCCGCCGGGATTGAACGCCCTGGAACATTGTTGAGCACGACGGAGACCGTAGCGGGGCAGAGCCCGAGATGGTCCGCGAGAATCTTCAGGCTGACGGGTTTATCGCGAGACGATTGGTTATTCTTCCGGGGAGCCACAGTTGACTCGGTGCCCTTGCCAGCAGGATTGTGGGATTTGCTCCTCACGAGCTGCATAAGCATAGCCTGAACAATGGATTACGGCCTAGCAAAGCCTCCGCGGCCGGGCGGCACCACACAAGAACCAACACCAGCATCGACGCGGAGCCCTTTGTTCCCGCGCGAAAAGCACCAAGGCAAACGATTGTCTAAACCATATTTAGAAATTTTATCCTTGACAACAATATCTTAGCTGGTGCCAAATGTGCGCAACAGTTAGGGGTGCTTTGGAAAGCTCATTGAGCCAACGTCTGTCTTACATCGTTGTGGTTCGGCCATCGCTCAGGCCGACCACCTAAAACAATTCCGCATCACCCTGGGGTGCCTTCGTTGGTTCGATTCGACTGAGCAGGAGGCGAGAGAATGCGCTCTGTAATTTATCCAATGCGGTTTATCGCTGTAGTCTTTTCCCTTCTTCTCTCCGCCAGCTCAGCCCTACCTCAATCCGACCGCGGAGCTGTAGCCGGCACCATTCTCGATCCCTCTGGCGGTTACGTCCAAGGCGCCGCCGTCACCGCTACGGGTGCAAACACCGGCGCTGTCTACAAAACCATTTCCACCGACACCGGCGCCTACCGTTTTGCCGATGTACAGGTCGGCGTCTACAACCTTACGGTTACCGCTCCCGGGTTCAAGACCTCCGAGCAAAAGGGACTGGTGGTCCAGATCAACACGACTTCCTCCCTAGACATTACACTCCAGACCGGCTCAATCAACGAAACGCTCACCGTCCTCGCCGATGCCCCCGCCCTTCAGACCGAAACCTCCGACATCGGCACGGTCGTCGATAAAAGACAAATTCAGGATTTGCCCCTGGCGCTCAATTCCACCGGACAAAGCCATTTACGCTCGGCGGAATCTTTCGTTTTCTTGACGCCCGGCACTGCCGGCCCCGGAACCAATAGCGACTCCCCATCTTCCGGAATTTTCGAGTCCAAGCTTTCGGGCGGGCAAAACTTCAGCACGGAAGTGATTCTGGATGGGGCGAGCATCGTGCACGCAGAACTCGGCTCAACATTCGATGAGAATGCGCCTTCGGTGGAGGCGCTAAACGAGTTCAAGGTTACCACCTCCACGATTCCGGCGGAGTTTGGCAGGACTTCGGGTGGCGTGGAGAGTTTTACAACCAAGTCCGGTGCCAACGCTTTCCACGGAACTGCATTTGACATCCTTCGCAACGACAAGTTAGATGCAAATTCCTGGACGAACAATTTGAACGGCACGCCGAAGCCGAGAGATCATCAAAACGACTTCGGCGGGAGTTTGGGCGGTCCGGTCTGGATTCCCAAGGTGTACAACGGTCACGATAAGACGTTTTTCTTTTTCTCCTGGGAGCAGTATCGAAACAACGAAGGCACCATCAGCAGCCCGAATACTTTGCCCACGGATGCAGAGCGGACCGGCGATTTTTCCGCTTTGCTGGGAGCCCCCACCGGAACGATCAACCCTTGTGACAATAGTCCCGTCCTCCGAGGCCAGATCTTCGATCCTTCGACTGCAAGCTGCCCCACTGGATTCGTCGGTGGCCGCATTGCCTTCCCCGGAAACAAGATCACTACTCCTCTCAGTCCTGTCGCGTTGAAGGTGCTTTCGTTTCTACAAGTGCATCCCAACGTCGCGCCGAGCGCCGGTAACCTGAACGGGCTCATCCAGAATTTCATCTTTCTTTCAAACAAACCCGTGCGGGACACAACCACGACCTTCCGTATCGATCAAAATTGGGGAACTAGAAGCAAGTTCTTCTTTTCCTACAGCAGCCGCGATCAGGAACAGCTCAATGGAACTCCTGCGCTTCCCCCGCCGCTTGATCAAAACTTTTTTAAGTCGCGCTTTTCTCATTACTTGCGCTTCGGCTGGGATGATACTCTCAGCTCCACTCTGATGAACCATTTCAACGTTGGTTTTAACCGGCTGAATGACCCCAGCAAGGGCGTAGCTGTCACCGGCCAGGACTGGGAAAAAACGCTGGGCATTTCCGGGGCTAGCGGTCCTGGCTTTCCTCAGTTCGGGTTCGGAGGAAGCCCCCTGGGAATCGGCTATTTGGGTTTCGGCGGCGGAAGCTTCGATAATGCCATCCCCAACAGCCTGCTGGTTGCCGACAGTGTCTCCTGGATCAAGGGACGGCATTCCTTGCGCATGGGATTCGAGTGGCGGCATTCGCAATTCTCCAGGATCGCCAACGCGAATACTTCTCCTACCTACACTTTCCAGAACCTTCAGACCGCGGTTAGCGCTAATAACACGTTGACCGGCGATCCCTTCGCCAGCTTCCTCCTGGGCCTTCCTCAGGAAGAGAGCTTGACAGTGTCATCGCACAATCCCCGTTGGATTGCGAATTATTATGTGGGATATGTCCAGGACGACTTCAAGTTCCGGAAGGATCTGACCCTTAATCTTGGTTTGCGCTACGATGTGGACACTCCGCGCCACGAAGCGCTTGGTGCGCAGTCCGTCCTGGATCTCACGGCCCCCAATAATGGAAACGCGGCCGTCCCAATTTCCCCAGCCGTGCCGGGCGCGCTGATCTACGGGTCAAATGCCACGGGTACGAAGACCTATTACAAGGATCTGGGGCCGCGACTCGGTTTCGCTTACGCCCCGGAGAGACTATTTGGAAAGTTTCCCCATACCGTGATCCGCGGCGGGTACGGCATCTATTACGCGGCTCTTAGCTACTCTGATTTTGGGGACTCGCTCACCAGCGGGACTACCGCGAATCCAGATTTCAAATCGCAAGACGGCTTTACACCCGTGCAGTCGCTGGATGCCGGTTTCCCCAGCTTTACGCCTCCTTCCAATGCCAAAGATCCGGCGTTGCTGAACGGAGGATTTCCGATCTTAGTCACGTCCGCCTACGGGCGTCCGGGCATGGTGCAAAACTGGAGCCTGGAAGTCCAGCACCAACTGGCTTCCGATCTTATCTTGAGCGTGGGGTACGTAGGGACCCATGCAACACGCTTGCACTCGAATCTTGTGCAAACCAACAGCATAAACCCCAAGTTTTACTCTCTGGGAAAAGCGCTGAACGATCCGATTAACAGCCCCGAAGGGCAAGCCACGCTAGCTAGCCTTGGCGTTGCTGAACCCAGCTGGTTTAGGCCCCTGTTCGGCGACAGCGAGCCCATCGGGCAGTTACTGCGGCCCTTCCCGCAGTACCAGGACATCGGAACCTCCTGCTGCCTGGAAAACGTTGGCCAATCCACCTTTAACGCTCTGGAAGCGAAGCTCGAACGGCGCTTTCGCAACGGGCTCAACCTCCTGGCGTCGTATACCTTTTCCAAGACGCTCACCGATGCAGACACTACCTTCCCGGTCTTTTCAGCGTTTGCTTCCAACAATTTTGGAGCGCAAAACCCGTTTAACCTGAAATCGGAAAAGGCTTTGAGTTATCAGGACACGCCGCATGCCGTGGTGATCAGCTATCTCTATGAGCTTCCGGTTGGTCCGGGGAAAAAATATCTAAGCCACGGCGTGCCCAGCAAGGTGCTCGGTGGCTGGCAGATCGGGGGAGTTCACCGGTATCAAAGCGGATCGCCGGTCACCTTTAACAGTTTTGCGCAATCTCCTCCCTTCAGCGGTGGCAACTTTAAGTACAGCCGCGTACCGGGCGTGTCCATCTACAGCCCCAACAAATCGTCCTTTGATCCAGCGCTGCCTAGCGGCTGTTCCGAGAACGCGGATGGAACGTTTAGCAGTCTGACCACCAATAACTACTTCAACTGTGCGGCGTTTTTCGATCAGAACGCCGATAGCCTCATAGCTCAGCGCGGTTATACGTTTGGAAATCTGCCTTTGACGCTTGGCAACGCCCGCAGCGAGCATTACTTCAGCGAGGATTTTTCGATCATCAAACGTACTGCGATCAGCGAGACTCATTCGTTGATATTCAAAGCAGACATTCCGAACGCCTTCAACCGGCATATCTTCGGAACGTTAGATGGCTTCTTGCTCGATAGTACTTTTGGCGTACCCAAGGGTCGGAGCGTCATCAATGCAAGACGTCAGATTCAGCTGACCTTGCGCTACCAATTCTGAAGTCTGACCTGCAGCAAGAAGCCTCCTGCTTCCTTCGAGGCAGGAGGCTTCTCATTTTGGGACGCATTTTACCGGGTTCGCGGCAAGGTATAAACTTCCTGATATGCATCTGCGGGCGATTGCATCCTTACACGAACGATTCGCGGCCGGCCTGCGCAAACGTCGTGCCACCTCCAGCCGATGCTTGATCGTCCCGGGCGTGTTCTGGGTGGTTTGCATTCTTTCGTTGGCTGCAAGCCTTGCAGCAGCGCAACGCGATACGGACGTCACTGAGAGATTTCGTCAAGCTACCTTGGCCATGCGGGAAGGACATTTGGAAGAAGCTCGCGAAGGGTTCGCCTCGATCGTAAAAGAAACTCCGACGTTTGCTGAGGCCCATTTGAACCTGGGCCTTGTGCTCCAAGAGCAAAACAGGTTCGACGAAGCTGCTGCCAGTCTTCAGAAAGCACTAATCCTGAAACCCAAGCTCCGTGGCGCCAGCCTGTTTCTCGGCATAGCTTTGTTCCGACTCAATCAACTGGATAAAGCCGTGGTCGCCATTCTGAAAGAGACCGCTGCATATCCGAAGGACCCGGCCGTCTGGATGTGGCTCGGCGTGGTTCGGCTCGCCCAGGAAAAACCTGAGGAGGCCGCCAAAGCGCTCGACATTGCGGCCACGCTTGCTCCTAATGACCTGGACATTCTTTACCATCGCGGCCACGCGCACTTGCTCGTATCGAAGAACAGCTATGGCCGGATGTTTAGAATCGATGCCCATTCCTGGCGTGTTCATCAAGTCATTGCCCAGGCGAACGCCGAGGCCGACCGTCATGTAGATGCCGTCGCGGAATACCTGGCAGCGATCAAGTTAGCTCCCACCGAGCCCGGCCTGCACGAGGAGCTGGGTTCGGAGTATCGAAACCTCGGAAAGATGCAGGAGGCCGACGATGCCTTCGTACGCGAACTGGAAATCGATCCCAACAACGTGCTGGCCAAATATAAGTTGGGCGTGCTGATGGTCGAAAAGGGTGACGGCGCAAAGGGCAAGGACCTCATCGAGGCCGCATTGCGAGAGAAGTCGGATTTGCTCCACGTGGACTACAATCTTGGCCGCGCGGAAATGCTCCTCGGCAATGACGCCGGTGCTACTCAGCGTCTGGAGCGCGCTACGTCTGCCCCCGGCTCCGATCCCGAAGTTGTCCAGCAAGCCTGGTACCAGCTCGGAATCGTGTATCGCCGGCTCCATCGTCTCGGAGACGCGCAAAAAGCCATGGCAACCTTCCAAAAGCTCAAGGACGAAGAGTCCGACGAGGCGCAAAAAACGTTGAAGCGATACGAAGCCCAGAGGAATCCCAATTCCGCGCA
>WNFA01002979.1_pt1 | contig 14061 bp, 8 predicted proteins | sample 5400481 | NCBI WGS metagenome assembly WNFA01 (sample SAMN13153340, study PRJNA577476) | soil metagenome | isolation source: 120 cm saprolite under Douglas fir tree site 2 hole 1 replicate 2 | place: USA:California | collected 2015-04-18 | reverse complement strand
ACTCATCTGCCGAAAACGGATTTTGCGCCAAGGCGTCATCAAGGATCACGCTTTCCCGCGTCCGGATCACGGTGTGGAGCACGGATTCGGGAAGCTCGGCTGGTGAGGCGGCCGTCTGGCGCAGCGTGACCTCAACCTGACCGCGGCCGGTGGTCGCTTCCGCCGCGATCCGTGGCTCGTCGCCCGGGAACAGGATGAGCAGGCCACGCTCGGCGCCCGCATGTTCGGCCGCGATCCGCAGGAGTGTCTTGATGAGCTCATCGAGGACGATCTCGCCGGACACCGCCTGCGCGGCCTTGAGCACCGTCCCGACATCCAGCTGGTCGACGGGCGCGCCAATGGTAGTCGTCGGAGATGCAGGGATTGGTGCATCGCGGAGATGCGGATGAAGCTTTTCGAGTTGTCGCACCTCGCCATCGGCTCCCCAACGCAGATAGCCGAGGCGGGCGTCCTGCAAATACACGCGGGCAATCTTCTCGAAGCCACGCGCCGCATAGAAGCGGGAAGCGAGTTCATTGGCGAGCGCCTCGTTGTGAATAAAGCCGTAGTCGCGCGCCGAGCGAATGGCCTGTTCGTAGAGCCGCTCGGCGTCGAGCTCCCGGCCTTCGATCCGCGCAATCTCGGCGCCGACCAGCGCAGCACGGTTCTCGAAATTGTCCGGGCAATTCGCCGCCCAAAGCTGGAGTTGCTTGTGATGCGCCGCGACCGCGTCTAGGTGCTGCTGCCGCTCGCCGGCTGCTGCGGAATCGCAGGAGGCGGCTTGAGACAGCGCGCCGTAAAAGTGATATTCGGCCGTTTCGAGCTGTGAAATCGAGGTCCACAACAGCCGTTGTGCTCTCGACGAGGCCTCGATGGCCGATACATAGTCGCCGGCAAAGAAGCGTGCCTGCAGCTTGCGGACCCAGTACCAGCACTCGACGAACGCCAAATCCGGATTCTCTGAAAAGCGGCGCTCGATCCGAGGCTCATCAAAGTGCTCATCATCGAAGGAACCGAATGTCGGCGTCAAGCCGCGCAGCGTCCGGATCAGCCCGAGCTGGGTGGCGATGGCGTCAATGACAAGCCCGAACCGCATCTTCTGCGCGAACGCGAGGCCCTGCTCGGCTTCGCGTTCCGCCTCGGCAAGCGGATCGCCCGCCGCGAGAAGGTTCGTGTTCAATTGGTCGCCGCAGTAGGCGGCGTAAGTCAGGTCGCCCATCTTGTTTGCCGCCTCGAATGCGCGGCGCACCAGATCGCGGCCAGCCCGGACATGTCTCGTCCAGGGTACAACGCCATATCCAAACTCCATATAGGTCCTGGCCTGGAAACGCGTCAGTCCGCGTCTTTCGACCAGGTCATAGCCGAGCTGACCGAAACGATATACCGCGGTCCGGTAGTCGCCGAAGCGCGGGCCGGCGACCATGGACAGCCATACATAGGCGCTGCACGAAGCGTCGCAGTTGCCGCGCTCGAGGCTGAGATTGACCGCTCGGCAGGCGACGAGAGCAACTAGGTTGGCATCCGTATACACTGCAGGTGCCCCGATCTTGGTCAGAACGTCCAGCGTCGCGAGGGAAGCCGGGTCGCTCATCAAAGGCAGCTCAATCAGGGCCTCGATCGTGCGGCTCCCGAGCTGCGACCAGATCCGCGTGTATTCGTGTCGCGCTTCCTCTTCCGTCGGATGCGGCGACCAGTCGATGCCCAAATGCCGGAGGTAATCGAGACCGACGGCTATGGCGCGGCTGCTCTGATCGAGGGTCGTGTACAGGTCCACGCGCAAGCACGCGACCGTGGCTCGTTCCACTGTATTTGCGGCGCGGGTCGACAGCGCCGCCAAGCGCTGCTCCGCTTCCGCCAGCGCGCCGGTGAGAAACTCGCATTCGGCCCGGAGCAGCTCCAGCGCGAAGGTGAGCTCGTGCCGGCGCTCCCACGAGTCTTCCGGCAACAAGGCCGTACCTGCGGTGAGATAGGTGAGCGCCGCGGCGTAGGCGGTAGTGGCCTTGGCGCGCTGGCCCGCGAGCAGGTTGAGGTCGGCCAGCTGCTCGCGCTCGTCTCCTGAGGTAATCAAGGCGGCGCCGCGGTTGAGCTGATTGACGATTTCAAAGATGGCCTCTTCGCGTTTTTCCGTAAGGGTACGCGCCGCGAGCAGCCTTCCGATGCGGAGGTGCGCCTCGGCGCGCTGCTTGTCGGGAATAAGTGAATAGGCCGCCTGCTGAATCCGGTCGTGCAGGAATTTGCAGGAGCTACCCTGATGAACGACGAGGCCGGCGTGGACGGCTTCCCAGAGAGCCGCGTGCATTGCCTCCTCTGTTGTCCCGAGAACCAGGGACAGAGTGGCGATCTCAGCGACGTTGCCCAGGCAGGCGAGCTGGTTCAGGGCTTCCTGAGTGGCGGCGGAGAATCTCTTCAGCTTCCCGGCCATGAGGTCCACGACGTTATCGGTGTAGCTCTTGGCGCGGATGTGATCGATGTCCCATTGCCAGCTTGGCGCGACTGGGTCGAACGTGAGCAGCCCCTCTTCGGCCAGCGCCGCGAAGAACTGGATCGCGAAAAACGGATTGCCACCGGTCTTCTCCTGCACCAGCTGCGCCAGGGGCCTTGCGCGCTCCGGCCCGCAATGCAGGGCATCGTCGATGAGCCGGTTGACATCATCGAGCCCGAGGGGTGCCAGCACTATCTCACGCACCCTCACATCGGCATCGCGGATCGCATCGAGGGTCCGCAGAAGCGGGTGCGCAGGACCGATCTCGTTGTCCCTGTAGGCTCCGACCAGAAGCAGATGCCGGACCTCGGAATGCGTGACCAAGTGCTCGACGAGCTCGAGCGTCGCGGTATCAAGCCATTGCAAATCGTCAAGAAACAGCGCGAGCGGGTGCTCCTTGCTCGCGAACACCCCGAGGAAGCGCCGGAAAACCATCTGGAAGCGGTTCTGCGCGTCCTGCGGCGGCAGGTCCGCGACCGGTGGTTGTCTCCCAATCACGAGCTCCAGCTCGGGAACGAGGTTGACGATCAGCTGACCATTCGGGCCCAGCGCCTCGCTCAGGGAGTCCCGCCACCGGCCAAGCTCGGCCTCGCTTTGGCTCAGGAGCGAGCGGACGAGGCTCTGGAAGGCTTGGCCCAGGGTGGTGTACGGGATATCGCGCTTGTACTGATCGAACTTGCCGGACGCGAACAGGCCACGCGGCGCGACCAGCACCTTGTGCAGTTCGCTCACCACCGAGGATTTGCCGATCCCGGAATAGCCGGACACGAGCACGAGCTCCGGGGTGCCGTCGTCCACGACGCGGTCGAAGGAACCGAGCAGCGTGTCGATCTCGCGCTCGCGCCCATACAGTCTCTCGGGGATGAGCAAACGGTCCGGCGCGTCGTGCGCGCCCAACGCGAATGGCTCGATGCGGCCGGTCGCCTCCCATTCCGCCAGGCAACGGCGCAGGTCGCTCGCAAGACCGGTGGCGGTCTGATAGCGATCCTCGGCGGTCTTTGCGAGCAGCTTCGTCACGATCGCCGCGAGCGGCCCCGGCACGCCCGCGACCCGCTCGTCGGGCGGCGCTGGGCGCCGGGCGATGTGGCAGTGTACCCACTCCATCGGATCGGCTGCAGCGAAGGGAAGCGTCCCCGTCAGCATTTCGTAAAGGGTGACACCCAGAGCATAGAGATCGCTGCGGGAGTCCACCGAGCGGTTCATCCTGCCGGTTTGTTCCGGCGCCATGTAGGCGAGTGTCCCGGCGATCACCTCCGGCGGCGCGGGGGCCTGGTGCTCGCGCGGCAGACGCGAGGCAATGCCGAACCCCGTCAGCCACACGCCGCCGCTTGCCGAATCCACCAGGATATTTGCCGGCTTGATGTCCTTGTGGATCAGGCCTCGCTCATGCACTTGGCCGAGCGCCCCCGCGAGGGGGATCGCGATACGCAGGAAATGCGATACGTCCAGTGGTCGGCCAAGCAGTCGATCGAGCGGCGCACCGCCAGGATCCGTAAGCACCAGCGTCATGCGGTCGTTGTAGCGCGTCAGCGCGACGGGTCGCGCCGCCCACGCATCGTCCAGATCGTCCTTCAGTTCGTATTCGTGAGCGAGGCGATTGAGGCTGTCCAACGTCGGGTGCTCCGCAGCGGGAAGCACAACCAGGACCGTGTTACGGTCGCCGTCGGCGCCATCGCGCCATCCCCTGCAGAAGACACGATCGCCGTCCTCCCACACTACCCGCAGGCCACTATCCCCACCAACGTCGAACCAAGAGGATGGGTTCATCCGCCGGACTCCACTATCAGACCGGCCATAGGGCGAATTTGATCAGGAAGCCTACCACATGCGGGGCGTACGATGATACCTGATTCTGTGGGGCGACGCTGCCGATCACCGGTGCGCGCCCATTTGTCGGGATTGTGAGTAGCAGGGGACGCGGACCGGTTTTCGCGCGCACCGCGGCGCGCGTAACTAACAAGGATTCTAATCTATTCGGTTGTTACCGCGTGCTCATGTAGACGATGAGGCGACCGAGCATTGGAGAAGAAGATGAGCAAAATTTACAAGACAGCCGCGGCGATGGCGATGGCAGTTTCCGCGGTTATTTTGATTGCAGTGACCGGTTCTGCGTCAGCTGCGATGTCGGCTCCGCAGCGCGCCAGCTATTGCCGTGAAGCTTGACGATCGCGGCCACAAGATTGAGCCTGCGACAACGCTGACATCAAGCGGTCGGTCTTCCAGTAAATGAAGCCGAGTATTGCAAGAACGAAGATGGCAAAGGCGCCGGCGGCGGAGCGAATGGTCGTTGTAAGCAAAAACTCGGGAGGTCCATAACGTAGCCGGCTACAGGCGGTACGTTCCGCTGGCCAGCTCAAGTTCCTTGCGAATCGCCGATGGAGTCACTGCAACTGTTACTTGGAGTCCGCGCTGAGCGGCTGCGTGAGGCGGAAATTTGGGCGAGTGGAGCCGCAGCCGCAAGAGTCCGCGAATGGCTATGCATGCATCGTCACTCGCTCACTTCGTTCCCTGACGGATTTTTTGGCGGCAATCTGTACCTTTTCGAATGCCCGCACCTCAATCTGTCGAACGCGCTCGCGAGACACCTGGAATTCTATCGCAAGGTCTTCCAACGTCCTTGGTTCATCGATGAGATGGCGCGCCTCGAAGATGCGCCGTTCGCGATCGTTGAGGACGCCAATGGCGCGGACGAGCGCTTCCCGCCGGTGGTCCATTTCGTCATGTTCGACGATGATGGCTTCCGGCGAGGGACTCTCGTCGACGAGGTAATCCTGCCATTCCCCGGAGTGTCCTTCGTCGCGGATCGATGCGTTTAGCGATGCGTCTCCGCCCAGCCGCCGATTCATGTCCACGACCTCCTGATCCTTCACGCCGAGCGTTGTCGCAATCACCCTGACCTGCTCGGGGCGCAGATCGGCATTGTCGAGAGCGGCGATCTTGGCCTTGGCCGAGCGAAGCTTAAAGAACAGCTTCTTCTGGTTCGTAGTGGTACCGATTTTCACAAGCGACCAGGATCGCAAGATGTAGTCCTGAATCGAGGCCTTGATCCACCAGATCGCATAGGTAGCAAAGCGGAAGCCCCTCTCAGGTTCGAAGCGATTTATCGCCTGCATCAGGCCGACATTGCCTTCGGATATAATCTCCGAGAGCGGCAAACCATAGCCGCGGTAGTTCGTCGCGATTTTGGCAGCCAGACGCAGATGGCTGGTGACGATCTGGTCCGCAGCCTTGCGATCGCCATGCTCCCGCCAGCGCTTGGCGAGCCTGTACTCCTGGTCCCTCTCGAGGAACGAGAAACGTCGAATGTCAGCCAAATAGCTTGATCCGGATTTGTTCGCAGCCGGTGCGAGCAAACCGCGGGTGGTTAGTCCGGAATGATTTGTCTGGGTCTCCTGAACATTCATCTCAGCCGCTCCGCTTGTGAAAACGTGGGCGCCTGGTGCCGTTCGATTGGGATGGACGATGCGTCGCAGGCGATATCCAAAAGATAACGGCGGACGGTCTGGCATCCACTAAATTGGCTGTTAGGACACTAAATTCGCGTTCAGAGAGTTCGTCCGGGTGAGCGCCAGCGTCAATTGGATGGAGCAGGACAGGCAATTTCAGCTACGCAGCCCGCGCCAGTGTTCAGTGTCAACCGGAAGCCGTGCAACTTTATGATGGCCGAGACGAGGCTCAGACCCAAGCCTGCTCCGTGCGTATTTCGGCTTTTGTCGGATCTGTAGAAGCGTCTCATGACCACGTCCCGTTCGTCATCTCCTATCCCTTGCCCCGTATCCGAGACCCGAATGATGTTTTCGTTTTCGCCACGCGCCAAAGAAAGATCGATGCGTCCGCCCGCAGGCGTGAACTTGACCGCATTGTCGACCAGATTCGCCACTGCCTCGAACAAGAGGTCACGGTCGCAATATGCTGTTGCGTTACCCGCGGAGGCGACCCGCAACGCGACGTGCTTGTCTTCCGCGATCGGGTCGTAGAGATCCCCGACTTCCCGCACGAGGTCCGCTAGCGCGACTTTGGCAAAGCTGGCTTTGCCCCGGCTGTTCTCGATCTCGGTGATCCGCAGCAGTGCAGTTATGACAGTCAACGATTGATCGAGGGCGCCAATCGCCCGGTCCGTGACGGATTGCAATTCCTCAAGGGTCTTGGCGTTGGCGCGACCGCGTTCGAGGCCGATTCTCACGCGAGTGAGCGGTGTGCGCAGATCGTGCGCCATCTCATTGCCGACCCCCGCCATCTCGGTGACGAGAACCTCGATTTCGTCGAGCATGCCGTTTGCGATTGCGGCAAGTTTGTCGAACGGATGATCGAGCCCCGAGGCCGGGACACGTTCGCTCAAATTGCCCGACATGATGCGCCGAACGAGAGCATTCAGGTCTGTGACGCGTCGTTGAACGCGGACACTTAGAATTGCGCCGATAGCCAGGCTTAAGCCGATGGCGAAGGGCAGGGCCACGAGCAGCGCGCGTGCCATCGCTTCGGCCAGCTCTTTGAGCTCGCCATTGTGACGGGCTATCACCAGCACGTTTCCGTTCGGAAGACTTCGCGCAATGGCCCGAACGTCCATCCCTTCCTGCCCGCGCTGGTCGACCCTGGCGACCTGCGCGTTCTGGACCGTCGCGTCGATCGCGAGCCGATCGGGTAGGCTTTCCAGATTACCGGCGATCCGATGTCCGTCGGCGCCGAACAGACCGGCGAGCTTTATGCGACGCGGATCCTCACTCAGCCGATCGTCAATCGCATTCAACTGGCGGTCCGGCGTGTCGGCGGCGATGACGAGACTTTCCTCGGCGATAGCGGCGTCTATCCCCGCCAGCATATAAGCCGCCGCCTCCCAATAGACGATGGCCGAGAACAGCAAAATGCCGGCCGCAAACGCGATGGAAGTCCAACGGAACGTCGTGGTGCGGACGAAATCAGGAAGTTTCACGAAGAATAAACCCAGCGCCTTGGACATCGTGAATCATTGCAGAGCAATCTGCTGCAGCGGCTTGCGTTGCAACCCCGCACGGTGGAGCGCTGCTTTCGAAAGTTAGTGCGATGGGCCTGGGGCCACCACTAAATAGCGTTTTAGAATCAAAGCTTAACCATGACTTGTTGCAGCAGGGTTGTTGCCAAGCCGGCGAAGCCAGTGGTTGTCTGGTGGAGTTGCCGGCAAGACTTGGGATTAAGATTTGGATTCCGGGTTCGGATTTCCGAGCTCGTTGCTTCCGCCAAATCGTATTCCCACAGCTTAAATTCTTTTTTATTGGAAAAAGCCGATTTGATTTGCCATTTTTGGCCTCTGGATCGGTTCTCCGTCGGAGATTTTCTTCCGGCCAGATTATGACTGCCATGGCGAGCCTTTCGGGACTTCAGAAGCTGAACATGGAGACGCGTGCCGTACACCCTCACTTCCTCACCAGCCGGTTTCGGTCGAGATGGTCCAAAAGAGCGCTAAGGTTGGCGCATCCGTGATGGCGTCGGATTCGGCTCCCGTTGCAAATCGCAAGCCAAAACGCCGGTTCCAACAGAGAGGACCCCATGCGATTTGCTGATCCATTCGCGCGCAAGACACAGCGCGCGGTTTTGTCGATTGCAGCGGCCATCGTCGCCGTCACCATGGGCGCAGATGCGCGGGGCGCGCAGGAGAGCAGCACAACGCTCTCGCCCGCTGCGCTGCAGGAGATTGCGCAGCTCGAGGCGGAGATCGACCGCATCGAGGCGCGGACGATCGAGCGGCTTGCGGCGCCGCCGGACAATCAGATTCAGCAAATCGAGTTGCTCGGTAAGTTGATGCTGTACGACAAGGATTTGTCGGTAAACCGGAACGAGGCTTGTGCGTTCTGTCACATGCCCGAGACCGGCTTTACCGGTCCCGTGTCGGAGCTGAACAAGACTACCGGCTCCTATCCCGGGTCAGTGCGCACGCGATTTAGCGATCGCAAGCCGCAATCGCACGCCTACGCACCGCTCTCGCCCGTGCTGCATTACAATCCGGGGCAGGGCGATCTCGTCGGCGGAAATTTCTGGGATATGCGTGCGACCGGCCGCCGGCTCGGCAACCCGGCCGCTGAGCAGGCGGAAGGTCCGCCGACCAACCCGGTGGAAATGGGCTTGCCCGATATCGCCTGCGCGGTCTATCGCGCGTCGCAGCGGCCCTATCGCGCCATGTTCGAAAGCGTGTGGGGACCGCAGGCCTTCGCGATCGCGTGGCCGAACGACGTCGAACAGGTCTGCGCACGGCCCGGGCCACCGACTGCCGGCGAGCCGTTACCGGTTCATCTTAGCCCGATTGATCGCGGCCGGGTCGGCACCACCTTCGATCAGATGGCGCAATCTATTGCCGGCTACGAGGCGTCTGCCGAGGTGACGTCGTTTACCTCGAAGTTCGACGCGGTGCTTGCGAAAAAAGCGCAGTTCACGGCGCAGGAGCAGGCGGGATACGATCTGTTCCGCGGCAAGGCGCGGTGCAATGAGTGTCACCGTGACGGCGGACCTGGCGAGGACCCGCTGTTCACCGACTTCACCGCCAGTAATATCGGGACCCCAGCCAATCCGAGGCTTCCTTACTATGCGGAAGATCGGCCCGATGCATTGGGTTACGCCGCCAATCCGCAAGGATCGTCATTCGTGGATGGCGGCGTCGGCAGTTTTCTCAGCAAGGGACATCTGCTCAGCCAACCCTCCGCGGTGGATGCGCGATGGCTCAAGCTGGCGCCCGAGAACCAAGCGCGAATTCAGGTGCCGACCCTGCGCAACGTGGACAAGCGGCCCTATCCGGCTTTCGTGAAGGCCTATGGGCATAATGGATATTTCACAAGTCTGAAGGCGATCGTGCACTTCTACAACACACGTGACGTGCTGCCGCGCTGCCAGCCGCATGACCCCGGTGAAGGTACGACATGCTGGCCGGCGCCGGAATCGACCGACAACATGAACAGGAGCAAAGTCGGGCATCTCGGCCTGTCGGATGCCGAAGAGGACGCGCTCGTTCTCTTCATGCAGACGCTGACGGACGGGTTTATGTTGGCGAAGCCGCAGTAAAGCGGCGTTAGAAAAGGATGTCATGTTGGAGTTCGGTTTTACTTTACGTAGTGAAAGCCGACCTGCTGCAACTCGGGCAGCGTGCCGGTCGCACCTGGGATTAGAACGGCGCCGTCCACCAGATGGTTGGTCAATTCAGCGGCAAGCGCGGTATGAGAGAGTTTGTCGGGATTGACGCCAGCTTTGATGAGAGCCGCGGCTTGTTCCCAAACGGCATTGTGGCAGGACATGAAAACTACGCCGCGCCGCATCAGCGCCGGAATCGAATTGTCCTCGCCGGAAAAGGGCCCCGCCGAGTCTTCATAATTCCCGGGATCGGCAGCCGCCGCCTTCTGCTCAATGATCAGCGTATTGGTCTGGAACTTCTCGCCGGCCAGTCTGGTGAGCTGATACTTGTCCCACATGGCCTGATCGTAGAGCGCAAGAAGCGCTGTGCCATGCGTAACCGAAACAGTGAGGAAATCCGGATGCTTGAACGACCAGATCTGCGAATTCAGCGCGTTGCGCATCAGGTTCAGCCAGGGACCTCCGATCTCGGTATTGTCCCAGACCTGGCGGGGGGCAGGCCCGTAGGAGAGCACTTCCGTCAATGCTTCGTGGTCCCATTGCTCTGGATTGTTCAAGATCATCGGCACGGTCTTGAAGTCGCGACAGCGGGGTGCCTGCGCGAGACGCTTCTTCAACGCCTCAAGATGCGTGGCGCCGGGAGGCGTCAACGCGGACTCGACGGCCGCTGCCGCTGGTCTGGCCCCCGCCGATGCAAAGCCGATCGCGCTTGTGGCCATGGTCAAAGCGAATGTTCTCAATACGCCCCTTCTTCCGGTGATGATCTTCATGGCCGTCATTTCCCGTTTGCTGTCTTCACGTAAATGGCCAGCGGGATCGTTCAGGACCATTAAATCTTTTGTATTGGATCAATCGCGCATCGCCCACTCGCCAAAAGCGGATTGTCGGAAGGCGCGCCGGCCTCCCGTTTGTCAGCTTTTGCATCAGGTATCGCAGCGTGCTCTGCGAATGTTCCGATTCCTAGACCAGGGAACGCACTGTTATTCCACCTGGAGCACGTCGATGGGGAAACGTCCAGATTCAAACTGGCCGTCCCAATCGGTCCAAACGCAATTCACCTGATCGCCCTCGATACGGACGACGGTCATCAATGGCCCTCCTGAACGCAGCCGAACAAGATTGCCACTCTGTAACGCAGGGGTGGCCTGGTTCTGCATTGCGGTGTTCGACGGAGCAGGGGCCGAAAAGGCCGAAGACAACGGCACACCAAGCGCAAGCAATACTGCGATTGCGATCGAGACCTGTTTCGTGGACGTCAACATATTAAACTCCATTTTAAAGTTGAGCGGCTTGCGAGCACTCGTCGCAACCCGAATGTGATAGGTGCGAACTCGCCGTGGCAGCAGCGCTCGGTGTGGCGCGGACTCCAGCGCGCATGGACCAAACGTGTTGGCGAACGGTCGAAGTAAAAAGTGGCTATCAGCTATTTGTGAAAGGAGGTGGCCAAAAGTAGCGGCTGCCGGCAGCAAAACAAATTGGAGCAGGTTGCGGTAGAGTAGCGTTTCTTACGCAGTGAATTCTTTGTTGCGCGGTCACATACTTTTCGGTGCAAATATTGTCCCCCTCGAGCGTCCGCACCGAAGTGCTTTCTAAAGCAGAATTTAATCGCAAAGCTGAAGCGGCCTTCCCATGTAGGCGTTGCACCATCCAACTAGGAGACCAAGATGAAATTCGCATTGATTGGCGCCACCGCTGTTGCCGCGGCAGCGTTCGCAGCTCCTGCGCTGGCGCAGGCCGTTATCTCAAACCCCGGCTATTGCGCCCAGTTCTACCCGGACGCCAATTGCCAAAACCTGGGACCGGGCAATCCGTACACCGATGGCGGATACTATCGCGCGACGACAACTGGCAGAACGGGAACGCTGTGATGCCGCGTCATGTATGGCATCACACGCATCGGCATCACACCGCCAAGTGAACTCGATAAAAACACGGATTGCGAACCCACTTCAACTTCACGCGCATCGGCGTTCTATCCGGCGCGATGTGCATTTCCCGGCAATCGGGAATTCTGACACGAAAGGAAAAAGAACCATGACGAAAAATCTCGCTTTAGCCGCATCGATAATGATGTTGACTGCGATTTCAGGACAAGCGTTTGCGCAAACGGCCTCACCGAACGGGCGGTATTGGCCCGTAGCGACCGGTCCCTCAGACCGGCAAGCGGTCTACGCCTTTAACGCTTTCGATCCGGCAACGGCGGCGCAGACGGCCGAGCCCAGCGCGTACCGTTATCACGGCGGACCGAAATCGAACGATTGACGTTTGATGACGGAGGCGCGCGTCGCCAGGCTTCACGCGGCGCGCGCTCAGTCGCCGAAATCGGCCGTAAAAACCGCGAGAGATCGCGGGCCGATACAGTGGCGAATTGACCGTGTCGGTCGTCCTGCCTGCCTGTAGATTTCTCAGAAGCGCAAGCGAAGCCCAACCGTGGGATCGATCGTGTTGCGATTAAGGTAGCCGTTCGCCAGGCCGCCATTGACCTGCGAGAACATAAATCCGGCGTAGGCATCAAATTTCTTCGCAAACTGCCAATCGGCGACGAAGGAAACAGCGTCGAACGTCCCGTGGCACGTCGCTGACGTGGGTGCGGCGGCACAGTTGACGAGCGCGCCGAAGGCCGGCTGGTCGTAATGATAGTAGGCGCCAATCACATCCAAATTGTCAGTAATGGTGTATTTCACTCCGGTCCAGAACACATGGAATAACTTGTCGCCGGCGTTGAAAGCCGTGTTGTTAATGTTCGTGTTGTTGAACGCAGCGCAGCCGGCGCAGACGAAGTCTCCCGAGATATCGCTAAAACCGGTACCCGCGGCATAAGGGTTGCTTGGCGGCGCATATCGAATGTATTCGTATCCGGCAAACAGCTTGACTGGTCCGTTGCTGTATTTGGCAACCAGCATCACGCTCGAATCATCGGAGAGCGTAGCGGTGAGAACTTGCGGCAGCACCGCCGGCAGCGTGTTGCCGGCAAGCCCTATCGACACGGCATTTTGCACGTAGCTGCCAATTGCGTCGAGCGAAAGCGTGCCGCCAGCCAAATTGGCAATGTCCCCGCCTAGCTGGAGCTGGTAGGAACCGGTCGCGGCGTTGTTCAGACTGTAGCCACCGAATTGCCAGAGCGCCGCAACCCTGTACTGGCCAATATCAACATGATACTTCACCGACGTGCTAAATCGGCAGTCCTCGGTATCGCCCACGCCGCAGGTTATCCCCTGGAATCCGATAGGAGAGAAAGCGTACGAAGCGCCCATCGGATCGTAGGCAAAAACAGCGTCCAGAGTCAGCGAGTTTTGCCGGAAAACGGTCAAGGTGCCATAGGGTGAACTGACGCCCAAATAACCCACGGAATTGTAAAATTGCCCGGCCCGGCTCGAATCGGCGTACGAATTTTGGCTGATGAGCGGCACGCCGGCGTTCTGAGCCACCGAGTGCGGTCCATTGGCGAGCTGCAGGGAATAAGGATCGAACCCGGCCTGCAGATCGAAGATAAAAGCCCATCCGGCGGCGAACGGCTCTTTCGCCTTGATCCCGATGTTTGACTGGCTCAAACCGTTCGGCGCAAGACCCCACTGCGCGCGATTGCTGTACTTCTGGATGAGATAATCTTCCCCGACGGCGGATGTCCCATTGAAGGGGGCCCCATGGCTCCGCCACGTCACTCCCGCGTCGATCGTGCCGTACACCGTGATGCCATTCCAGGTCATTGGGCAATTCGTGACGACAAAGTCCTCAAGGCTACCACACGTCGCCGGCTGCGACGGAGCCTTCGCGCCCGCGGCGAGCGGTGCTTTCGTTACCATGATGTCGTCGGCCGACGCATCCGTTGCGAACGCGGCGCCGGCGAGCAGGAGCATAAAGCCGGATCTTGCCGTACGCCAAGCAATGCGAGCCATCGCGCCCTCCTGTCGTTCTATGCTTTACCTTCCAACCCAAGCTGCTGAATTTTCCGATCAACTGCGTCGGCGATCAACTCGACCCTACGCTCCCAGACCGTTCCCGAACTGGAGTCCCCAAGATGCGACGTCTTGTCAAGTGCGGGTAGACGCCTATCATCCGACGCCCTACGCGGCAATGCAATGCGTATCCGATCCCATGGCGCCAGGAGACCGCCGAAATATCCGGCGGCGCTCACTTTCGTGGTCACGCGAACGCTTACAACTGATCGGTCGGTTTGAAACAAGACGCGGGCAGTTGCACGGCTCGCAAGTCAGGGTTCCGGTAAGCTGCCGGAGCCCTGGCGACTTTTCCCGCAAGGCGGGGTCGATCGCTCAGTCCCTCGAAATGGCGAGGCTCGCGTATGATGCACTCGTATGATTTTCAAGGGCCATGACTGCGTCTTCACCGTGATCGGCGTAGCAATCAGGACCGCAGTAACGGAGTCGCGCTGCGATCTCTCGCAGATAGCTCGTACCAATCTGTTTACCGCACCGCGTACATAAAGACTGCAGGCAGGGCATCGTGCCATTCACCAGGATGAATCTCATATGGCGCCTCCTAATGCGAAG
>WNFA01007691.1_pt1 | contig 14062 bp, 17 predicted proteins | sample 5400481 | NCBI WGS metagenome assembly WNFA01 (sample SAMN13153340, study PRJNA577476) | soil metagenome | isolation source: 120 cm saprolite under Douglas fir tree site 2 hole 1 replicate 2 | place: USA:California | collected 2015-04-18 | reverse complement strand
ACTACGAGTCGGCGCCGGCGCGTGACGACGGCATCGAGACGTCGACCATCTCGGGAGTCCCGCTCCAGCCCCTTTACACGTCGAGCGACCTGCCCAGGCGGGAGGAGGAGCTGCCGGGCCAGTTCCCGTACACGCGCGGCATCCACCCCAGCGGCTACCGGGGCCGCCTGTGGACGATGCGGCAGTTCTCCGGCTTTGCGACGGCCGCGGAAACCAACCGCCGCTACAAGTACCTGCTCGCGAGCGGCCAGACGGGACTTTCCGTCGCGTTCGACATGCCGACCCTGATGGGGCAGGACTCGGACGCGCCGACCAGCCGCGGCGAGATCGGCCACTGCGGCGTGGCCATCGACTCGCTCGCCGACATGGAGACGCTGTTCGAGGGCATCCCGCTCGGGGACATCACGACCTCGATGACGATCAACTCGCCCGCGGCGATCCTTCTGTGCATGTACATCGCGGTGGCCGAGAAGCAGGGAGTGCCGGCGTCCGGGCTTGGAGGCACACTGCAGAACGACATCCTCAAAGAGTTCATCGCGCAGAAGGAGTTCATCTTTCCGCCCGCGCCGTCGATGAGGCTCGTCGTCGACTCGATCGAGTACTGCGCGAAAGAGGTGCCGAAATGGAACACGATCTCCATCTCGGGCTACCACATCCGCGAGGCGGGCTCGACCGCGGCGCAGGAGCTGGCCTTCACCCTGGCGGATGGGATGGCCTATGTCGACGCGTGTATCGAGCGAGGCATGCGCATCGACGACTTCGCGTCGCGGCTGTCGTTCTTCTTCGACGCCCACATCGATTTCTTCGAAGAGATCGCCAAGTTCCGCGCCGCCCGCCGTATCTGGGCTCGATGGATGCGCGAACGTTACGGCGCCCAGGACGACCGCTCGTGGAAGCTCCGGTTCCATACCCAGACCGCGGGCGTTTCGCTGACCGCCCAGCAGCCGGAGCTCAACATCGCGCGCACCGCCATCGAAGCGCTGGCCGCCGTCATGGGCGGCACGCAATCGCTGCACACCAACGCCATGGACGAGGTCTTCGCCCTGCCCACCGACAAGGCGGCACGCCTGGCGCTGCGCACGCAGCAGCTGCTCGCCTATGAGACCGGAGTCGCCAACACCGTCGATCCGCTCGGCGGAAGCTACTTCGTGGAGGCGCTGACTGACGAGATGGAGCGCCAGGCCGAGGACTATTTCAAGCGCATCGAGGAGCTCGGCGGCGTCATTCCCGCGATCGAGGCGGGCTTTTTCCAGAAGGAGATTGCAGACTCGGCGTTCCGCTATCAGCAGGAGCTGGAGCAGAAGCGAAGGCTCGTGGTCGGCGTCAACGAGTTCAAGGTCGACGAGGAAGAGCCCATCGAGATCCTGCGCATCGACCCGAAGCTCGAGAGCGAGCAGGTCGCGCGGGTCCGCGAGGTGCGCAGGAAGCGCGACCAGAGCCGCTGCTCGGCAGCTCTCACGCAGTTGCGGAAGGCCGCGGCCGGCACGGACAACCTTATGCCCTACATCCTCGAGGCAGTCCGGGCTTACGCGACGGAGGGCGAGATCATGAACACCATGGTCGAGGTGTTTGGCACATATACCGAACGCGCCGTGATTTGATGCCGGCTTCCACGGCGGTCCGGCCGGTTCGCATCGTGCTGGCGAAAGTCGGCCTCGACGGCCACGACCGCGGCGTGAAGGTCGTCGCCCGCGCGCTGCGGGATGCCGGCTTTGAGGTCATCTACACCGGGCTGCGCCAGACGCCGGAGATGGTCGTCGACGCCGCGCTGCAGGAAGACGCGCAGGTCATCGGCCTGTCCATCCACTCCGGCGCTCACATGACCCTCTTTCCTGCCGTCGTCCAGGAGCTCAAGCGCCGCAAGGCGACCGACATCATCGTCTTCGGCGGCGGCATCATCCCCGACGACGACATCGCTGCCCTCAAACAGAAGGGCGTGGCCGAGCTGTTCACGCCGGGCACACCGCTCCAGGGGATCGTCGACTGGCTGCGAAAACGCTTCCCCAACGGCCCGACCTGAGCCTGGCCCCAAACGGCCTAACCCAAGATTCAGGTTGTAATTTTTAAAGCAGCCATTAACATCCGCGCATGGCTATTCCGCCTCCACCAGGGACCCCACCCCCGCCACCAGGCCCACCGATGCAGCCGCCACCCCCGCCGCCGCCAGGCATGCAGCCGCCCGGCCCACCACCGCCGTTCCAGCCGCAGCCGTACCCGATGGTCCCGGGTGGAATGCCTGGGATGTCTGCCCCTGGCGCCACTGCTGCCTTGGTCTGTGGAATCGTCTCAGCAGCGCTGACTCCGTTTGGTTGCTGTACATACGGCCTTGTCGAGCTCGCGGCGCTCCCGCTGGGAATCGTGGCGGTCGTGCTCGGATTCCGGGCTCGCGGCCGGATCGCCCAGTCTCAGGGCACTTTGGGCGGGGGCGGCCAAGCGATGGCTGGCATCATCACCGGTTTCGTTGGGATCGCGCTCGGCGTGATAATCGGCCTCCTCGTGGTCATCGGGATCGCTTCCTTCGCGACCCTGCAAAACGCGTTTCCGAGCCCTTCGCCCTAGCCGCGGAACGCGTCCTTTCGGAATTGGCCTCTCGCGGTTGCGGTAGAATGCCGGGGTTCCTCCACCCCGAGGTTCAACCATGCAACTGAACGCATCCACCCGCGAACTTCTCGGCAAGCGAACCCGGCGGCTACACCGCCAGGGCAAGCTGGCGGCCGTCGTCTACGGCCATAACACCAAGCCGACCGCGCTTGTGCTCGACCGCCTCGAGTTCCAGAAGGTCTTCCTGAAGTCGGGGCGGACCCACCTGGTGGACCTGTTGGTGGACAGCGGTCGCACCGAGAAGGTGCTGGTTCGCGAGATCCAGACCCACCCGCGGCGCCTCGGACCCATCCATGTCGATTTCTACGCGGTCAGCCTCGAGGAGAAGATCACGGTCGAGGTCCCGATACACCTCACGGGCGAGTCCGCCGCGGTCAAACGCGGGGACGCGGACATACTTCAGCCGATACATGCCCTGCGCGTGGAGTGCCTGCCGACCGACATCCCCGAGGCTTTCGAAGTCGACCTGACTCCATTGGAGGAGATCGAGTCGGAGGTCCGTGTGTCTGACATCAGCGTGCCCAAGGGCGTGACCGTGCTCATCGACGCGGATGAGCTGGTGGTCAAGATCGTCCACAAGCGCGAGCTCAAGGTCGAGGAGGAGATCCCGGCCGCCGAGGCCGTGGTTCCTGCCGAGGGCGAAGCCGGCGCCGAGGGCGAGGCCGCCGCGGAGGGCGAGACTCCGGCCGCGGAGGAAGCAGCCGAGAAAAAGCGGTGACGCCGCCGCCGCTGGCGGCCGTCCCCTGGTCTTCGCCCGACCCCACCACGCTGTTGTATGTCCTGGTCGGCGCCCTCGTCTTCATCGCATTCGCGGTCGTCGCGAGGCTGCTAGCTCGCCGAGCGGCCCAACTCTTGAGCGGGCGCCATATCCGACCCGAGATGGTCGTGATCGTCGGCCGAGTGGTGACGTTCGGGCTGATCGGCTTGGGCGCGGCGGTCGCGATCTCCTTCGCGGTTCAGAGTGCGAATGTGGCGCTCTTCGGCATCGTCCTGGCCACATTCATCGCCAGCTTTGGGGTCCAGGACGTGCTCAAGGACTACGTGTCCGGCTATTACATTCTGCTCGAGCGCCACATCAGGGTCGGCGATCGCATCACGCTTGAAGGGGTCGGTGCGGGCACGGTGACGGAGGTGAAGCTGAGGGTGACGCTGATGAAGACCGACGCCGGCGACCTGCTGGTGGTGCCCAACTCAGAGCTGTTCAACAAGGCCGTGACGGTCCACGTTCCTGCGGTCGAACGAGCCGCCGAGACTAAGCCAACGCCCCCAGGATGATGCGCCCGAGGGCCTCGAGCTGCGAACCCTCCACGGCGGACTCTTCGGCAAGCAGCTCGCGGATCATCTGCGACGCAAGGTCAACGTGGATGCCTCCCGCCACCTGCGTGGCCAGCGACCGCAGATGGAACGTGTGGTCGGGCTTGTCGGTCGCGACCTCGAGGCCTGCATCGATCTTGTCGAGCTGAACGAACTTCGCCCATCGCGCCACCTCTGACGCGCCGGTCTCCGGTGCATCCGAAAGGTGCAGGCAGTTGACACCGCCGAAGATTCCATATCGCTCACGCAGCGAGCCGGGACGCGATTGCTGGATCCGCGTCTCGCCGAGGTCGTGGCGCATGCGCTCGAGAGCCTCGGCCGATGCGGTCACTCGCCCAACCGGCATCGGGAGGGCGGTCATGAAGTCCACCAGCCAGCCGAAGAAGGGCCTGTCCCTCAGGAAGTCGTAGTGACTCTCGATGAGAGCGGCGGGCGGCTGGAACCACGTGAGCGACTCGAGCTTCCATTCGCGCTCGGACGACAGCCAGCGCCAGATCCCGGCGCGCGCGGCGAGCCGGTAGCCGGCATCAGGCTTCAAAATCACGAGCGCGTCGGCCACGAGTTGGAAAGTCTAAGTTTTCCCCTCACCCGCGTCGCCCTGCGGGCGAGGCCGGAGCTCCCCGCGTGGCGGGGAGCCCAGATCCCGCGGGCCTGGCTTGTAGACCTTGCGGCCCTTCAGCTTCTCGGGCAAGTGCACCTGATTGGCGACGCCGCCCTCGTAGTCATGGGCGTACTTGTAGTCCCGTCCGTAGCCCATCGATTTCATGCCGTATGACGTGAGCGCGGAGTTGGATTTCGGAGCGAGCGCCAGGTAGAGCGCTGCCTCGGTTAGCGGCAGAACTGCTTCGGGCATGCCCACGAAATGCGCGGCTTGCTGCGCCGCCATGGCAACCTGCAGCGCCTGCGGATCGGCGAGTCCGACGTCTTCGGCCGCCGAGATGACCAAGCGGCGCGCGACGAACAGTGGATCCTCGCCGGCCTCCAGCATCCGCGCCAGCCAGTAGACGGCAGCATCCGGGTCGCTGCCGCGCACGCTCTTGATCAGCGCGGAGACGATGTCGTAGTGCTGGTCGCCGGCTCGGTCGTAGAGGAGGTGTCCTTCCTGGAGCGCTCGCTCGACATGGTCGGGCCCGATTTCGTCACCGCCGGCGAGCGCAGCTGCCGCCTCCAGCCCGTTCAACGCCACCCTAGCATCACCGCGCGCGCCCTCGAGCAACGCCTCCATGCCTCGAACAGTGATCGTCGCGCCCACCTCAGTCGCTCCCCGCTCGACGATCTTCTGAAGGTCCTCACGCTCCAGCGCTTCCAGCCGGAACACCCGGCTGCGCGACAGCAGGGGCGCGATCACCTCGAAGGAAGGGTTCTCAGTCGTGGCGCCGATGAGCGTGACCGTGCCGTCCTCGACGTGCGGAAGGATGGCGTCTTGCTGCGCTTTGTTGAAGCGGTGGATCTCGTCGATGAAGAGCACCGTCTGGAGGCCGGCACGCCGGTGAACTCGCGCCTCCGCCACCACCTTGCGGAGGTCGGCGACCCCGGCGGTCACCGCCGACATGGCGACCAGGCGGGCCTTGGTCTCGGCCGCCAGCAGCCCCGCCAGCGTGGTCTTGCCGCTCCCGGGCGGCCCCCAGAGCACGATGCTCGGGAGGTGGCCGGAGGCGGTGAGCCCCCTCAGCACTTCGACCACCCGCTTCTGGCCCACCAGGTTGTCGAAGCTCCTCGGCCGCAGGCGGGTCGCCAGGGGGGCATTCGGCTCTGGTACGGCTGGAAGCTGGAACAGCTCGCCCTGGTCACTCATGACTGGAAATTCTGACCCCGGGGGTAGAATGCCCGCCGTGGGCTCCTGTTGGTACTGCAACTCGGAGCTGCCCGACGGGGCCCAATACTGCCCGAGTTGCGGCCACAGCCAGTCGGACCGAACCTCGAGCCCCCTGTTCGGGGTGGTCGACCCCGTGACCGGGATCTGGAACTCCCAGTTCATCAACGCACTGATCGGCCAGGAGGCCAACCGGGCCGTCCGCTACCACCGCGCGCTCTCGGTCCTGGTCGTCGAGCTCGATCACGCCGAGCACGTCCATAAGGAGCTCGGGCACATTCAGCTGGAGGGGCTCCTGCGCGAGATCTCGGAGCGGCTGGGGCAGGCGATCCGCGACACCGACACCGTCGCCTTCCTCGACGTCGAAGGGCCACCACACTTCGCCATCGTGCTCCCAGAGACCGACGAGCAGGGAGCCACCCTCGCCGCCGACAAGATCCGGCGCAGCATCGCGTCCCACGACTTTGCGACCAGCGGCAACTGGAAGCGGATCACCGTCAGCTGCGGGGCGGCCACCATCGACGCGATCCCGGCGGCGCGCGACGCCGAGGCGGGCCTGATGAACCGCCGCGAATACACGGGGAACCTGCTCCGCGAGGCGTTTCACGCGCTCGAGGCCGGTCGATCGTCCGGCACCAACCGCACCTCAGTCGGCGCGTTCCGCTCCTAGCCTCCCCGCCACGCGGGGAGGTGGCGCGTAGCGCCGGTGGGGAGGATCACTCCCGAAGTTACGATCACAGCAGTGTCCACGCGCGTCTACCTGATCCGGCACGCCGACGTCGAGAACCCGCGCCGGCTTTTGTACGGCCATCTCGACGGTTTCCAGCTGAGCGCTCTCGGCCGCGCGCAGGCGGCCGCGGTGGGGGACAGCCTGAGAACGGTGAACCTGCGGCGCATCGTGCACAGCCCGCTGGCTCGCGCGGTCGAGACGGCCGAGCTGATCAACTCGAGGCTCGATCCGCCCGCCATCCTCGAGGCCGATCCCGAGCTTCGTGAGGCCGAGTTCAGCCGCTACCTTCAGGGGCTGCCGTACTGGCACATCCCGCTGCGGCGCCCGCTCTGGTTCGTGCACAAGGCCAGGCGCGGCCTGGTCCCAGGGGACGAGTCGGTCGACCGCATGGGAGGGCGGATCCTGGGCGTAATGCGACGGATGGCGCGCGAACATCCGGGCGAAACGATGGCCATCGTCAGCCACGCCGACCCGCTGCAGGCGGCGTGGATCATGCTCGACGGCCGGCCGCACAACGAGCGCGAGATGTACCGCAAGGCCGTGGACAAGGCCGGGATGCTGGTGGTGGACATGGATGGTGACAAGCCCGTCCGCTGGGAGTATGTGCCGCCGCCCAAGGTGGAAAAGCAGGCCAGCGTCGCATGAGTGCCGAAGCGCATCGGGCGCGGGGTTTCCCCGAGGGATTCCTGTGGGGCACGGCCAGCGCCGCCCACCAGGTCGAGGGCGACAACCGCAACTGCGATTGGTGGGAGTTCGAGCAGCAACCTGGCCGGATCGCGAACGGCGATTCGTCGGCGGTCGCGAACGACCACTACCACCGCTACCGCGAAGACTTCGCGCTGCTGCGAGAGCTGAACCAGAACGCTCACCGGCTTTCGGTCGAGTGGTCGCGCATCGAGCCTTCGCCGGGCGAGTTCGACGCGCATCAGATCCGCCACTACCGGGACGTGCTCGGCGAGCTGCGCGAGCAGGGCATCCAGCCGATGGTGACGCTGCACCACTTCACCAGCCCGAGCTGGTTCGCAAGCAAAGGCGGATGGTCGGCGAAAGACTCAGCGCATGCGTTTCTACCGTTCGTGCATCGCGTCGTCGATCAGCTCGGTGATCTGGTCGGGCTGTGGTGCACGATCAACGAGCCGAATCTCTATGCAGCGAACGCCTGGATAACCGGCGAGTTCCCACCCGGGCGCAAGGGAGACCTTGCCGCGATGTACCGAGTCACCAACAACATGCACAAGGCGCATGAGCTCGCATACAACGCCATCAAGCGCCGGTGGCCCGAGAGCCTGGTCGGCCTGTCGCATCACAAGCTGCTCTTTCTCCCGGCCTCCACGAAACCGGGCGACCGTTGGGCTGCGAAGGCGTCGCAGCTGGCGCTCGATCGCTGGCCCGTAGCGCCAGGAATGCTGCGGCGGGTCGTGGAGGCGACTTCTGACTACATCGGCATCGCTCACTACTGGGGCCAGATGTGCGCGTTCGACGCTCGACGGCCTGGTGAGCAATTCATCCGGCGCTTCAATGTTCCCGGCCGCCCGGTCACCGATATGGGACTCAGCACAGACCCGGCCTGGATGCGGGTGGTGCTCAACGAGCTGGGCACGCTTGGGAAGCCGGTCTATATCACCGAGAACGGGCTTGCTACCGACGATGACGAGTGGCGGGGCCGTTTCATCACCGAGACGCTTTCCAATGTGCTGCTCGCGATCGGCGACGGCGTCGACGTGCGCGGCTACTTCCACTGGACCAACACGGACAACTTCGAGTGGGCGCGGGGCTACGCCACCCACTTCGGATTGATCGGGGTCGACCGCAAGTCTCTGGAGCGGACGATCAAGCCAAGCGGCCGCATATATGGCCGGATCGCGGCGTCCAATTCGCTCACTGCCGTCGACTAGACTCAGCGCGTTGAACGTCAGGTCCGGTTTGATCTCGGCCGGCGCGATCGTCCTCGGCACCGCCCTGATGGTGTCGCTGGCATGGGGCCTTCAGCACGCGGCCATGACGAGTCCTCACCTCCTCGGCCATACGGCCCCGGACCTGGCCATCCAGCAGCTCGACGGGCAGGAGGTGGGCATCCACCAGCTGCGCGGCAAGCCGGTCGTCGTGAACTTCTGGGCGTCATGGTGTGGACCGTGCAGGCAGGAGCTGCCGATCCTGACCGACGCTTCGGCAGCCCACCCTGGAGTCGCGTTCGTCGGCGCCGACATGCAGGACACAGCCGCGGGCGTCCGGTCGTTCGAGCAGCAACACCCCCACACATATCCGGTGGGGCCGATCGTATCGGGCAGATACCAGGACTACGGCGTGGTCGGCCCGCCCGTGACGATCTTCATCGATGCCGGCGGCGTGGTGGCCGCGTCGTTCGCCGGGCCGCTCGACGCGCCCACTCTCGACCATTACGTGAGGCTGATCGCTACATGATCCGCTGGGGCATCGCGATCGCGGTCGTGGCTGCCTGCGTCGGCTACCTGGTCTATTCAGCCTCGGGCGGATCGTCCGAGTACTACCTCACTGTGTCCGAGCTCCGCGCGCACTCGCCCGCGACCGGCGACGTGCGCGTCGCAGGCGTCGTGCAGGACGACATCCAGCGCAGCGATGGCGGCCTGCACGTGCGCTTCACCGAGAAAGACGGGACCGCGTCGATGCTGGTCGATTACACAGGCACGGTGCCCGACATCTTCCGGCCGGGCATCACTGTCGTCGCCGACGGCAGGCTCGGTGCGGACGGCGTCTTCCACGCGCGCGCCCTGCTGGCGAAGTGCCCGTCGCGCTTTTCCACGACTCCCTACACGCAGTGACTTCAGTGTCCCCTCGCCGAAGTTCCTTGCATCTTCGCGTCCTAGACGGCCGGGCGCCGTCTCACCCCGCGGAATCTGACGATTCGGCGGGGGCCCCGAGACAGGCGCTGAAGCCGGCGTCAGGGGGCCCGGCGCAGCGTCGTCACGCATTTAGCAATGCGCTCCTAGCTGCGCCACCCTTTCCTTGGCTCCGGCCGTCGATGCCGCGAAATATGCGGCGGACCTCGGCGACGTGACACTGGCCTTTCTCGGCTCCGGTGCCTTGCTCGCCGGTCTGGTCCTGGCCGCGTTCTCCGCGCTGCTGTCCTTATGGGCCGGGTATTCGGAGAACGGCGTGATGATCCAGGTCGGGCGGCGTGCGTTCTACGCGACGGCCGTGATGATCCTGGCGGCCGGCGTCCTTCTCGAAACCGCCTTGTTGACCCATGATTTCTCGCTTGCCTACGTCGTCGAGCACAGCGATCTCTCGACCCCGATCGCCCTGGTGGCGGCCGCCTTCTATGGGGGTCAGGAGGGATCGCTCCTCTACTGGGCGCTGATCCTCGGCATCTTGGGCAGCGCCTCGTTGCTGGCGAGCGCGAGGATCGGCCTTCGGTTGGCCGCCTACGCGGCGGGGATCATGGCCGCCATCCTGACCTTCTTCCTCGTCGTGCTCGTCCTCGTCGCCAGCCCTTTCGACGTCCTCCAGATCACTCCCCCCGACGGCCTGGGACTCAACCCGGTCTTGCGTGACGGCGGCATGCTCATCCACCCGCCGGTCGTGCTCGCGGGCTTCGCCTCCTTCGCGATCCCATTCAGCTTCGCGGCCGCGGCGCTGCTCGCCGGCCGGTCAGACGCCGCCTGGATCGCCCACACGCGCCGCTTTGCGCTCGTTGCCTGGGGGCTGCAGAGCGCAGGCCTGGTCCTCGGCATGTGGTGGGCATACCACGTCCTGGGCTGGGGCGGTTATTGGAGCTGGGACCCGGTCGAGAACGTTGCGTTCATGCCCTGGCTCGCGACCACCGCCTACCTACACTCGTCGCAGGTCCAGGAACGCCGCGGGCGCTTGCGCGGGTGGAATTTCGGGCTTGTGATGCTCGCCTTCCTGCTGGTCGTGTTCGGGACTTTCATCGTGCGCAGTGGGATCGTCCCGTCCGTGCACACATTCGCGGTCAGCGCGATCGGGCCCTGGTTCTTCGGGTTCCTGGGCGTGTGCCTGCTCTTCTCGGTCGGCCTGCTTGCTTTCCGTGCGGCCGACCTGAAGAGCCATGGCGACCCTGCGCCGGCGGTGTCGCGCGAAGGCGCGTTCACGCTGCAGAACCTGCTTCTCATCGGCGTGATCGTCGTGGTGTTCTGGGGCACCATGCTGCCACTCGTATCGGGCATGGTCGGCCAGCAGCGCGTGGTCGGTCCCACCTATTACGAGCGTGCCGCGGGCCCGCTCTTTGCGGCCTTGCTGGCGCTCATGGCGGCCGGCCCGTTGGTGCCGTGGCGACACGCCGGCGCGCCCCTGTGGCGGTCGCTGCGATGGCCGGCGAGTGCGTTTGCGTTCCTGCTGGGGGCCCTGCTCGTGGCCGGCGTCCGTTCGCTGCCTGCGCTTTTGGGCCTCCCGCTGGCGCTCGCCGTCGCTGTCACCGTGGTCTACGAGTACGCCCGGGCCGCGGGCCGGTGGCGCCTGGCGGGCGGAGGGTGGTCGCGCGCGGTGGCCCTCGTGATGCGGAGACGCCGTCACTACGGTGCGTACCTGGCCCATCTCGGCCTGGCCGTGCTCGTTCTGGGCCTGGCCGCATCGCATTTCTGGCAGCAAGAGAAGGACGTCACGCTCGTGCCTGGCCAGCAGGTCACGGTCGCCGGCTACACCCTCACCTACGCCGGCGTCCAGGTCCGGGAGCTGGCCGATCACTCCGAGCTCGTGGCTGCGATGAGCCTTGGCGGCCAGACACTCGAGCCTGCACGCGCGACGTATGCGGGGCTTGGCGGCCAGTCTTTGACTCACGTCGCCATCAGCAGCAGCCCCATCGCGGACGTCTACGTGGTGCTCGCGGGTACCAACGGCGACGGCTCGGCGTCGTTTCGCATCTTCGTCAATCCCCTGGTGAGCTGGATCTGGGCAGGCGGGGCGATCATCATCCTCGGCGTCCTCCTGGGCAATGCCGGCGAGCGGCGCGTTGCGGTGGCTCCCGTGGCCGCACGGGTGCGCAGCCCGGTGGGCGCGTCATGACGCTCGTGGTCGCCACGCTGCTCCTTTTCTTCGCGGGTCCCTTTGTGCTGTGGCCCTTGATTCGGACCCCCGACGAAAACGGAGGGGGGACTCCCGAGAGGTTGGGCCGATGAGCGTCATCGTCGCCGCTTCCCTCACGCAGCGGTTCGGTTCCGAAGTCGGTCTCGATGGGGTCGACCTCGACGTCGATGCCGGAGAGCACCTCGCGGTCCTGGGCGACAACGGCGCGGGCAAGACGACTCTGCTCCGCATCCTCGCGACGGCTGCGCGGCCGACGTCGGGTCGCATCGAGATCTTCGGGCTCAACGCGACGATCGAACGGCGACGGCTCCGTGGGGTCATCGGTTTCGTCGCCCATGCCCCCGGCCTTTACCCGGCGCTCTCGGCCGCCGAGAACCTGGAGTTCTACTGCACCCTCCAGGGCGTTGATCGGGGGCGGGTGGCCGAGGTGCTCGAGCTGGTAGGTCTCGCCGAGCTCGCCCACCGGCCCGCGGACAAGCTGTCTCGCGGCGCCCAGCAGCGGCTGGCGATCGGCCGGGCGGTCCTCCACGACCCCAAGCTGCTCGTGCTGGACGAGCCCGACGCGAGCCTCGACTCTGGCGGCGCGGACCTGCTCGCGCGCGTCATGCGGGGTCGGACCGCAGTCATTGCCACCCATGACCACGCGCTTGCCAATCGGTTGTGCCAGCGCAGCTTGATGCTGCGTCGCGGGCGGGTGGTCGGCGTCCCGACACGGCTGCGGGTCGTCCATTAGGTGCGGACAATTGCAGTCGCATTGGCTGTGGCTCGCAAGGACATGAGGTCCGAATGGCGAACGCGCGAGCTGGTCCCAGCGCTGGCTCAGTTCGTGGTGCTGGCTTTGGTGATCGCGAACTTCGGATTTCAGATCGACTCGCGAAACGCGCCGGCCATCGCTCCCGGCGTGCTGTGGATGGCGCTCGTCTTTGCGGGCCTGGTCGCATTTGGCCGCGCATTTGCGGCCGAGCGCGAGCAGAGCTCACTCGAAGCGATGCTCATGACGCCGGCGTCGCCGGCCGCGATCTTCGCCGGCAAGGCGCTGGCGGCGGCGCTGCTCCTGGTCCTTTGCGAGGCCGTGCTGCTGCCCGCCCTCGCGCTGTTCTTCAGTGTGCCTCTGTCGCTCGAAGTAGTTTCCGCGGTCCTCCTCGCCACCGTCGGAATGGCCGTGCTCGGATGCCTGTTCGCGGCGATGGTCGCGCGGGTGCGCGCCCGCGAGCTGTTGCTGCCGCTGCTGACCTTGCCCCTGTGGATCCCGTTCATCGTCTTCGGCGGCCAGGCGGTCCAGGTGGCGATGGGTGGTGGTGGCGGCGCCGGCAACGCGTCGGGTCTTCTGATCGACTTGGACATACTGTTCGTCGTGCTCACCTCTCTTGTGGCTCGGTTCGTCCTCGATGACTAAGTACGAAAAAGGAGCCCTCGCCGCGGTGGCGGCCATGGTCGTTGCCGCGGGCTTCATCTTCCTGTACGCGCCGACCGATGCCTTGCAGGGCCCGGTGCAGCGGATCTTCTATCTCCACGTCAGCTCTGCCATCGCGGCATACGGCTGCTTTGCGCTCGTCCTCATCGGCGGCATCGCCTATTTGTGGAAGGAGAACGTCGCCGCCGACCGGCTCGCCCGAGCCGCGGCGTTGGTGGGCCTCGTGTTCACGACCATCACCCTCGTCATGGGCATGATCTGGGCGAAGCCGACCTGGGGTACCTACTGGACCTGGGATGCGCGCTTGACCTCGACCCTCGTGCTCTGGATCATCTACGCCGGCTACCTGATGGTCCGCAGGCTCGCCGACCCAGGGCGCCAGGCCGCGCGTTTCGCCGCCGTGGTGGGCATCTTCGGCTTCATCGACGTACCCGTGGTGCATTTCAGCGTCACCTGGTGGCGAACCCAGCATCCAGGTCCGGTTGTGATCAATGACGCGCTACCACCTCAGATGCTCGTCGCATTCTTTGTGACCATGGCGTGCACGCTGTTTCTGGCCGCCGTGATGATCGCGATCCGGTATCGCATCGAGCTCCTCATGGACCAGGCAGCCGAGAAGGTGGTGCCGGCGGCCATCGCGGCGCCGAACGAAGCGGGCGGCGTCAGATGACGTACCTCGTCGCGGCTTATACGTTTGCCATCGCCGTGCTCGGCGGATACCTGGCCTGGTCGCTGCTCCGCCTTCGCGGATACCTGGCCTGGTCGCTGCTCCGCCTTCGCGAGCTACAGCGAAAGCAGTAATCGTCGGCGGTGGTCCCGCGGGGGATGCCGCCGCAGCGGGCCTGCGTGACGCGGGCTTTCAAGGCGAGATCCTGCTCGCCGGCTCCGAACCGGAAGCCCCGTATGAGCGACCGCACCTGTCCAAAGGCCTCCTGCTTGGGACGGTGCCCCGCGACGGCCTGGGTTTGCGCCCTCACGAGCAGTATCGCGAGCTTGGTGTCGAGCTCATGCTGGGAACGCGGGTCGCCGAATTAGATCTCGAGCATCGCGAGGTCGTGCAGGAGAGTGGGCGGCGCGCAGCTTGGGATCTGCTCTGCATCGCGACGGGATCGTCGGCGCGGAGGCTCGCCGGCTTCGACGACGCGATCTACTTGCGGGAGCTGCCGGAGGC
>WNFA01023549.1_pt1 | contig 14068 bp, 11 predicted proteins | sample 5400481 | NCBI WGS metagenome assembly WNFA01 (sample SAMN13153340, study PRJNA577476) | soil metagenome | isolation source: 120 cm saprolite under Douglas fir tree site 2 hole 1 replicate 2 | place: USA:California | collected 2015-04-18 | reverse complement strand
TTCCTCTCTCTCCATGCCGCCGTCCACAACACGTTCAATCTCCAGCGTCACCTGATCGCCCGCCGCACGCTGCGCCGCTTCCGTGCCGAGGCGATGGAGCACTGGCGGGCGGCAACGTCGGCCGCCTGATCTCGATGCCGCGCCCGGCTCATTGCGTCCTCCCCCAGTTCCCGTGACAGAGCCGCCGAACACGATGACGGTGGTCATAGCATCCTTCGACAACCCTGGATCGGAGTGACCCGTCCAGCCATGAACGACCGCGCCGACATTCTACCCGTGCGACGACGCCTCGCACCAAGGAAGCCACCGCCGCTTTCACATATGCGTCCGTCGCGCCTTGAGCCAGCTCTCCCAACGGTCACGAGATGTGGCAACCGTCGCAGCGGAGGAGAAACGTGGAGGCGACTCGCCTATTGCTGCTGGTGGTCGGACTTGAGGCTCATATCAGCCGCCGAGATAGGCTTGCTTCACTTCCGGGGTGCACGCGAGCTCGGCCCCGCTGCCCGAGAGCTTGACTCGGCCATTCTCGAGGACGTAGGCGCGGTCGGCGAGTTGCAAAGCGACGGAGACCATCTGCTCGACCAGCACGATTGTCACTCCCTCCTCGCGCAACGTGCGGATCGTCTGCACGATCTCCTGCACCACGAGCGGCGCCAGCCCCATGGATGGCTCGTCCATGAGCACGACACGCGGCTCAGACATCAGGCCGCGCGCAATTGCCAGCATCTGCTGCTCGCCGCCCGAGAGCGTGCCCGCGAGCTGGTGCCGTCGTCGGCGCAGAATAGGGAAGCGGACCATCTCGCGCTCCATGAGCGCCGCCACGCGCGCGCGGTCGCGCGGGAGCCGCGTGTAGCCGCCGAGCAGGAGGTTGTCCTCGACGGTTTGGTCGGCGAAGAGCTGACGGCCCTCAAGAATGTGGGTTACGCCGAGCCGGGTGATCTCGTGCGGTCTCAGTCGGGAGATCGAGCGCCCTTCGAGCCTGATGTCGCCAGCGATGATCGGCGCGAGGCCAGAAATCGCCATCAGCGTCGAAGTCTTGCCGGCCCCGTTCGAGCCGATGATCGCGGTAATCTCGCTCTCTCTCGCCTCAAGGTTTATGCCGCGCAACGCGTCGACATGGCCGTAGGCGACCCTGAGACCCTCGACCTCAAGCACGGACGACCACCGCATCCGCGGGCTCGGCAGGGACGCCGAGATAGGCCTCGATCACCTTTGCATCCTCGCGGATCGCCGCGGCACTACCCTCGGCGATCTTTTCGCCGAAATCGAGCACCGAGATGGTGTCCGAGATCCCCATGATGAGCTCCATGTGATGCTCGATGACGAGAAGCGTGACGCCTGCCGCTCGAATGTCGCGGATGATGCGCGTCAGGTGGTGAAGCTCGGTCGGATTGACGCCGGCTGCTGGCTCATCGAGCATAAGCAGGCGCGGATGCACGGCGAGGGCGCGGGCAATCTCGAGCAACCGCTGCTGACCATAGGAGAGGTTCCGGGCAGGATCGTGCGCGCGCTCGGCGATCCCGACGAACTCAAGCAGCGCAATCGCCTGGCGGCGAAATGCTGCCTCCTCGACGACAGCGGCGCGGGTCTGCAGCAGTTGCGCCCAGAAGCCGCATGCGGGTCGCAGGTGGAGGCCGACCATCACGTTGTCGAGGACCGAGAGGTCGCCGAAGAGGCGGATGCTCTGGAAGGTGCGCGTGATGCCGTGGCGCGCCATTTGAGCCGGCCCCCGTGCCGGCAGCACGCGATCGTCGAGCATGATCTCGCCTGCGTTCGCCCGATAGACGCCGGTCACGACATTGACAAAGGTGCTCTTGCCGGAGCCGTTCGGGCCGATGAGGCCGTGGACCGTGCCCGGAGCGATGGCCATGTCCACTCCGCTAAGCGCGCGGACGCCGCCGAAGCTCTTGCTGAGCCCGCGCACCGCGAGGACCGGGCCGTCTTTCGCGGCGCCGCGGGCGAAGTCGAGCGCGCTCGGGTCTGCGGTAATGATCGATTGCTGCCGGCGCAGTCGACGAAGCGCCGGCATTTGGCGCAGGCTGCCGACAATGCCTTTTGGTAGGAAGACGATCGTCACCAAGATGATGCCGCCGTAAATGTACAGGTGATAGTCGTGCAGGCTGGCGAAGACTGTCGGGATGAGGTTGAGGATGACGCTGCCGACGAGCGGCCCATAGAGCGTGCCGCTGCCGCCCATCAACGCCGAGGTGAGGAGGGACACCGACAGCGAGAAGACAAACGTGTCGCTGTTGATGAAGCCATTCTGGTGGGCGAAGAAGACGCCGCCGATCCCGGCGTAGACCGAGCTGACGATGAAGGCGAGGACCTTGTAACGGTAGACGTTGACACCAACCGTCTCGGCGGCGATCTCGCTGCTCTGCAGCGCCAAAAGCGTGCGGCCGACGCGAGAACGGAAGAGGTTGGCGGCGAAGAGATGGCAGAGGAGCGCGACGCCAGCGACCAGCCAGAAATACTGCGTTGCCGTCATCTCGGTTCCGTCGGGTAGCGTCGGCCCTGGGATCGACATGATCCCCATCGGCCCACCGGTAAGGCTCCAGCGGTTGCTCGTGACCTCGGCCATGAAGCCGAAGGCGATCGTCACCATCGCCAGGTAGGGCCCCTTGGCACGGAGCGAGGGAAGCGCGAGTGCGGCGCCACACAAGCCGGCAAGGGCGACGCCGAGCGGCGCGCTCACCCAGAACGGGAGGCCGAGCCGGGTCGTCAGAAGCGCCGACGTGTACGCACCAACGGCGTAGAGCCCGGCATGGCCAAGCGAGATCTGTCCGGTCCAGCCGACCAGGATGTCGAGCCCGAGAGTGACGATGAAGAGATAGGCGAGCGACTGCAGCACGAGGATGAAGAATGGGTCGTCGAGGACGATCGGCAGCAGCGCTAAGACGAGTGCCGCCAGAGCAACGAGTGCCCAGTCCTTCGGTGCTGAATAGGCGAAGACCGGCAGCCGCATGTCACACCTTGGTGATCTCCTTCCGGCCCATGAGGCCGGTCGGGCGCACCGCCAGGATGAGCAGGATGAAAAGGAAGGTGACGCCCTCTTTGAGATTGGAGTTGATGATCCCGAAAAGCTGCTCGAGCAGTCCGATCACGAGGCCGCCGATGAGAATGCCAATGGGATTCTCGAGCCCGCCAAAGATTGCCGCAGCGAATGCCTTGATGCCGGGTACTGTGCCCATATAGGCCCAGGCGAAGGTGATCGGCGCGATGAGCACGCCGCCGAGCCCGGCGAGCGCCGAGGAGAGGACGAAGGCAAACACCACCATGCCCCGCACGTTGATTCCCATTACCGCCGCCGCATTGCGGTTGAAGGCGACATGCTGACCGCCACCGTGCTCAGCACCCAGCTGAGCGATAACGCGTGGCGCATCACCGGACGGATGGCGCCGCGTTCAAGCGCGACGCCCATGAGCCCGGTGAACAGCACCGCTGCGACCACCGCAGCGGCATAGGGGAGCCCGAGGGCGACATAGCAGGTAAGTCCGAACAGCGCGCCGATCATGAGAAACTCGCCCTGGCCGAAATTGAGCGCGCCCGTCGTGACGTAGGTGATGTAATAGCCCTCGGCAATGAGGGCGTAGATGCTGCCGACCGACAGGCCGCTAACGAGCGCCTGCCACAGCTTCACGAAGAAGGGATCCATTTCCACCGTCCTGCGGCGATGCAGCTTGCTACCTTGACTGGGTTCGGCACTCCTCGCCCACGCGAGGAGCGCCGTCAGCTCATCGGTGTCGGCGGCACACTATTCCGCACGCACGAGCTTGCCGTCGTGCCACATCGCCAGGAACCCGGTCTCGGGGCCGAGCGACTCATGGTTCGCCCGGGTGAAAGGGTGCGGCGTCATCTTCGTTACCGCCTCGGTGAAGTCGTCGATTTCCTCGAGCGCATCGCGGATCTTCTGCGGATCGGGGCCGACCTTGTCGAGCGCCCGCAGCAAGAGGCGCACGCCGTCATAAGTCTGTGCCGTGGCGACCGGGTGGAAGTCGCCGCCTTGATCTTTGAACTCCCGCTCGACCTTCTCATGCAGCGCCTTGGCGTTCGCGCTGTGATCCGGCGTGTACGAGGTGACCGCCATTACCCCCTCGATGGTGTCCTTGCCGCCGAGCTTGAGAAAATTGGGAGCGATCAGCGCCCAGGTCGACGTCCAGGGGACACGCAGCCCGATCTTCTGCATGCTCTTTGCAATCTGCACGCCTGCCGGGGCCAAGGAGTAGGCGATGATGAAGTCGCACTTGCCCTCTTGCATCTTGGCGAGTTGCGCCGTCATGTCGGTGTCGTTCTGGTCGAACACCTCAGGACCGGCGGCGATGCTGAGTTTGGCTTCATTCAGAAGGCGCAATGCCGTATCGCGGCCGCTCTGGCCCCAGCCCGTCGAGTCGTGCATGAGCCCGACTCGCTGATAGTTCATTTTCTTTATGTGGTCGATCATGAACGAGGTCTGGATGCCATCGTTCAAGGAGACGCGGTAGATGTAATTCTTCGGCGCGTCCTGATAACGCTGGATGATCTGCTCCGCCGTGGCAATCGTGTCCATCAACGGCACGGTCCGACGATAGCGAAGACCTTGTCTCGCGTGATGAGGCGGGTCACATTCTCCACACCTTTGGCGGGCTTGGTTTCGTCGTCATAGATGACGGCTTCAACCTTCTTGCCCTTGTAGCCACCCCTCTCGTTGTATTCCTTGAGTGCCAGCTCGGCACCCATGCGTGCGCCCTTGCCGTAGTCGTCGGTACCGCCCGTCAGCGACAGGTCGAAGCCGACCTTGAGGTCGGCAGCGGCAGATTGGCCGCCAAGGCCGGCCGCGAGAAGGAGGCCAATGCCGATCGCGCCGAGCCGCAGCCCGGTCTTCCGTCGTTCGAGGCTCATCGTCACACTCCCTGTCGATTTATCGTTTGCTATCGACGCCCGGCCATCGCTCGTAGCAGATGGCGCGTCGTTTATTTCGAGGGCATCTCGAATTTTCTAATGGACGATCGCTGGAAATCTTGACCCCGAACGATTGGCGCTGTCCAGCACTGAATTCCAGACGAAATCGTGTGTGCTGATAGGTCAGCATCCCTGATTCTTCTTCACCATTTCATCGGCTTCTTTTTTCGTCACACCGTCCCAATCTAGCTTTAGTTGATGAGGAGACAGGGGACACTCGTGAGGCACCAGACCTGTCCACCGACACGGTGAGGGGCGGCTATTTGCAGCGGCCGAGGGTTGGGATCCTGCCGCATGGCTTGATAGTCTTCCGCGCTGCGCCACTGGGCATACATGGTCACCTTTGTGCATCTTCGCGCGTCTCCTCGGTCTCGACCGCCTGAAGCTGATGTGAGCCATGCTGCTATCTCCTTACCCAACGACCGATGAAAGGATCCGCCTCGGGCTGCTCTGGCTCTGGTGCGCGCTCATCGCCGTTTTCCTCATCGTGCCGATCTTCATTCCCGTGCCGTTGTCGCTCAATAGCGGCTCTTTCTTCACCTTCCCGCTCGCCGGACTCTCAACCCGCTGGTACGAGGTCGTGCTCGGCTCGGATCGTTGGCGGGCAGCTATCGGCAACAGCCTATTGATCGCGTTCGGCACCACGCTCCTCGCGACAATTCTCGGCACCCTGACCGCGATCGGTCTCGCCAGCGACAAGTTGCCGGGGCGCAAGCTGATCATGCCGCTGCTCATCTCGCCGCTCATCGTCCCGGTCGTCATCACCGCGGTCGGCGCCTATCTCTTCTATGCCCGGCTCAGCCTCGCCAGCACCTACACCGGCATCATCCTGGCGCACACCGCGCTCGCCAGCCCCTTTGTCGTCGTCACGGTGAGCGCAAGCCTCACCGGTTTCGATCGCAACCTCTTGCGCGCAGCATCGATCAGCGGCGCCACGCCGCTGGTCTCCTTCTTCCGCGTCATGCTGCCACTGATCCTGCCGGGGGTGCTCTCCGGCGCCGCCTTCGCCTTCGTCACCTCCTTCGACGAGGTCGTCATCGTTCAGTTCCTCGCGAGCGCCAATCAGCGGACACTGCCGCTCGTCATGTTCACCGGCCTGCGCGAGCAGCTGAGCCCGGCGATCACCGCCGCGGCGACGCTGATGATGATGCTCTCAATCGCCCTCTTGATCGCGGCGGAGTTGCTTCGCCGCCACGCGCGTCAGAGAATGAAGGCCACGTCCGCGTGATCCGATCCATGCTCCCGACATGAAACGTCCTCTGGTGGCACCTACGAGAAGAGCCGATCAACATCGAAAGGTCCCCTCATTGGGTTGAACAGACGTGTGCACATCCTGGTTGACCAATGTGTGATTGACTCTTTTTCGCACCATGGTCAGGCAGCAAGCCGAGGAAGCTGCCGCTCCACAAGCAATAGAAACCGTGTAAGTCCTGGTGCTGCAATCGACGACTCTTGCAAGGGTAGGAGAGCGGAGAAGGGATCGCTCGCTCCTCGGTTGGGTAGGGATCGTCTGTTGCGGGTCCCCGCAACCAACGTCAATGGCGGCCCGTCCCATCTTGGGGTGGGCTTCTTGCTGTCCGCTGTCAGCGCCAGGATGGCGGCAAGATCGCCGACGCGCTCGACCTCGAGCCGATCGTTCTCCGGCACCAGGCGGCTTGACCAATCTCCAAGAGTTTACGTGACAGTATCGATCGGCTCACGCCGAACCTCGATCGCTTCCGGTCCCCACGTCGTTGTCGTCGCTTCAGAGCTTCTCGCCAGCGCCAGAGCCGGTCGAGGGCGTCGGGATCCACCACTCGGCGCCGCGCACGGTCTGGATATATTCGGGCCAGCGTAAATCGACCGGCGGGTTGAAGTCTTTCGGCAGCAATGGGGCAACCCACTTCGTGCCGTCTATACCGCCGCCCGTCCGTTCCTTGAACTCGCCCTGCGCCCTCTCAAGCAACTCCGGCTTGGTCAACAGGTCGATGAACGTGGCCGCGATCGTCTTGGCTCCGAGGAAGATGCCGGGGTTGATCGCCGGCGGCAGCCCGCCCAAGGCGTTGTCGGTCCAGGCCGGGTACTCATAATCGTCGCTCGGCGGACGCAGCCGCGGCCGCATGGTGAGCAAGCGTACTGTGGGCGCATGCCACGTATAATCGACGTAATCGTCCGACGTGTAGTTCAGCTGCCATTCCGGCAGCGCTCTCCGGAGCCGGGCCTCATACTCCTGCGGCGGCATCAGCCGCTCGCAATCCTCGAGGAACGGGTTCTCCATCGGCTTCAGACCGAGATTGGCTTGGATCTTACGCGCGAACTCCCGCGCCTCCTCGTTCAGCTTGGGTGGGCCTACGAGCTCCATGTTCCGGAACGTTAGATCCGCCATTGCATGGTTGGTGAGCCCCACGCGCGTCTTGGTGATCCAGCGCACCGAGACTTGGCACCCGGTCGCCCCCGCGGCATGCCGCGCGTTGTTGGCGAGCACGTTGTAGATCTGCTGCTGGATAGCGAGCATCGACGAGCGCCACGCATACTGTATCTGACTGAACCGGGGCGGGAGGTTGTCCGAGGTCGCATCGCCCGCCACCATGATGAACTCGTTGAGCGTCCAGGTGCCGGTGTGCGGGAACATCGCCTCCTTCGTGTATTTGGTCGTCGTGTACATCAGGCACAGCGCGTCGATGGCGCCGGGACACCGCGCCACCGCGTGAGAGGTGTGCTTTGTGGGCATGAGGCTCTTGTCGATCCACGTCTCGGGCTCGAGCGTCTCGAAGGTGAACACGACGCTCCAGTACGATCCGCACTGCGTGTCCCATACGGTCGTATTCGAAAAATGGGGGTGATAGGAGATAAAAGCGTCGAACCCGTCGAAATAGCCCTTCGCCGCGTGCACCGGCTTCGAGCCGCACACCTTTTCGGCCGGCTCACCGAAAAACTTGATCGTGCCGGCGATGCCAAACTTCTCCATCGCCGCCTTCGTCGCCAGGATCCCGGCGAGCGCAGTCGTGCCGAGCGCCGAATGCGGATCCGTGTGGCCGGCCGCCCAAGGGTGCAACCCCTCGCGCGGCGCCTGATAGGGGACGACCTGCTGGGAGTTCCCCGGTACCGCGTCGTATTCCGCATAGCTGCCGAACACGGGACCGCCTTTGCCCCAGCTCGCGGCGAAGGCCGTCGGCATTTCGCCCGAGCCTTCCTCGACCGTGAAGCCCTCGCCACCCAGCAGATCGCAATACGCCTTTGCGGATTTGTACTCGCGCCAAGCCGGTTCGGCGTAATTCCAGATCGCCAGGTGAAAATCCGAGAAGCGCCTGGCGTTCTCCACGATCCAATCAATCGCGTACTGCTTCTGCTTATCAAAGGCGGACATCAGAGCTTCCTCCATTGCCCCTCCCCGGGGTCGTTACACGCACACCCGATATTCGGGGGCGAGCCCGCTCAGCACCGTGCAGCCTTGCCCGCTCACGACGATCGTGTGCCCCAGAGACATCGCGAGGTTGTGCTCGGCGTCGACCAGGATGGCATGCAGGAACAGCACCATCCCAGGGCGCGCCGGGGTCGGGTTGCCGGAATAAATCATGGGCGGCACGTCCATCCAGGATGGCCGGAAGGTGGCACCGAGCGAGTAGCCGCACGCCCCTAGGCGCGATGCGCCGTATCCGGCGACATCGAAAACGCGGCGGTGCGCGTCGTCGATCTCGCCGAGCGGCCGCCCGGGCCGCACCGCCTCGGTCATCGCCGCCAGCGCGTCCCGTGTCGCCTCGAACATGGCACGCTGTCGATGGTTGCCCTTGCCGATGGCGACGGTCCGCATCAGGCACGCGCAATAGTAACGATAGCTCGCGGCGAACTCGAGCGTAAGCTGGTCGACGGCGTCGAGATGGCGGTAGCCGGCCGCGCTGCGGACGAGAAGCGCCCGATCGCCCGAACCCAAGACCGGCCCCGACGGTGGCGGATCGCCCCCGCCTTCCAGGATGACCTTCGCTCCCGCCGCCGCGATACTGCCCTCGAAAGCGCCCGGGCGGGCCGTAGACACCATCGCCACAAGCGCGTCGTCGGCGAGCGCTGCAGCCTTCAGCACATAGGCGAGCTCGGCCGGCGACTTGGTGACGCGAAGCCCGCGAACGAGATCGGAGGAATCGACCAGCTCGCACCAGCCATCGAGCCGGCGGCGCACGCGTTCGTGGTTGAGGCCGGTCAGACCGAAGGTGTTGAGCTCGATGCCGACGCGGCTTCCCTGCAGCCCCTTCTCCTCGAGAATCGCCTTGAGGTCCCGCGCCGGATCCGCCCCTTCCAAATCGTACCAGATGCGGATGTCTTCGATGATGGAGGTGCGCCGCGCTTGCTCCAGATCGGGCCGCCGCGTCAGCAGCGTGATCGGCCGGTCATCGGCAGTAAGGATTGCGCATTGGAAGAAGACGAACCCAGCACTGTCGAAGCCGGTGAGGTAGTAGTGGCTCTCCTGTGCGAAGATCAGCAGCGCGGCCAAATCGGCTTCGCGCAGCGCCGCCCGGGCGCGCGCCATCCTCTCCGCGAACTCGCGCCGCTCGAAGTGCAGTGCCATCCTGCCTCCCGTGTCTCGGTCGGCCACATTCGTCCCGCAGCCCGCGACCGCGGCAGACCTGCGGGAGCGCCGCTTCGAGCGCGCCTGGGCCTATTGCCGGGCGCACGTGGAACGGACGGCCGCCCCGGCTACTGCAGGAGCCAGCTCGCCCAGCGAGAGATCACCTTGTCGCGGTTTGCCGCCCACCATTCCGAATCGTAGACGTACATTTGCTTCTTGATGTCCGGGGCAGTCGGCAGAACCGAGAGCCGCTCGGCCGGAAGGTAGTCGACCGCCTTGTTGTTCACGAACCCGTAGGGGATAAGCAGCGAGAGGCGGGCCTGGGGCACTGGCATCGTGATGAAGGCCGTGAACTTCATCGCGTTTTCGCGGTTCGGTGCTCCCTTCGGCACGGCCCAGCAATCGGTGCGCAACGCCCCTTGGCGCCAGGCGACCTCGACGGGTGCGCCCTTCGCCTGGATGGCCGCGATGCGGCCGTTCCATGCGATGCCCATCGTGACTTCCTTGTCGTTCAGGAGCTGTGCCGGGATGGCGCCCGCCTCCCACCACTTGACCACGGCAGGCTTGATCTTCGCGAGGCTGTCATAGGCCTTGTCGATGTCGATTGGATAGACCTTGTCCATCGGCACGCCGGCCGCCATGGTCGCGGATTCGAGGTCGGGCACCAAGCCGCCCGTGCCCGCCGGCATCGTGCGGCCCCCGGGGAATTTCTTGGTGTCCCAAAAGTCGGCCCAGCCGTCCGGCTTCGCGCCCTTGAACACGTCCGTTCGGTATGCGCAGACCTGCGCGTAGGGCAACATGTCAAGGGCGTATTTGTGGCTGAACGCTTCGTCGATGTTGCCAGTGTCGACCAGGCTGTAGTCGATCTCTTCCCAATAGTCGCCCTTGCTCTTGAGATTGATGACGTCGGCAAGGTCGAACTCGGCGACATCCCACTCGACGTTCTTCGTGTCGACCATGGCCTTGACCTTGACCACATCCGGGCCTTCCGACTCGATCACCTTGATGCCCGACAGGCGCTCGAAGGGCTCGAAGTAGGCCTTACGTTGGGCTTCCTGGAACGCCCCACCGTAGGAGCTCACGCGCACGACGCCCTTGCCCTTGAGGCGTTCGGGAATCGACGTGATCTCCGGAAGCGCTACAGCGTCGGCGGCAAGCGCGTAGGGATTGCCAAACAGCTTGCCGAGCCCTGTGACCGCGCCGGCACCGAGCGCCAAGCGGCCCGCGGAATGAAGGAACTGCCGGCGGCCGTAATCCGCAGCGTGCGGCGACCGCAGCGCAAGCGACAGCAGATACTCGACGAATTTCCGATCCTCCTGCATTGGGTCATCTCCCTTTGTCTAAGTTTGATGTGCCCCCCACCGCATATCGGCATGCTCGTCCTGCAACCCTACCACCAGATCGGCACCGTCTGAAATCTCATCGGGGCGCAGTTCAATTGAATACGGCGGGAACATGGCTGCTTGAGAACAGACCATCATCCTCGTCAAGCGCTGCAACCCCTTCAACAGCCCGCCGGCGACATGCTACGCTCAGCCCTTTCATCGTGCTACTCCGCCGCGATGGCGACTGTTGACGTTCGCAAGCGCTCCGACCGTCTGCGGAAAAGCTCCGCGGCCAGGAACAGTGCCCCCGTGAAGACGATCAAGATCGTCGAGACCGCGGCGATCGTGGGGTCAATCTCGAAACGGATGCTCTGCCACATCTTGCGGGGCAGCGTCACGGCGGTCGTTCCGGAGACGAACAGCGCCACGATCAGCTCGTCGAACGACGAGATGAACGCGAACAACGCTCCCGCCATCACGCCGGGGCGAATGATCGGGAGCGTCACCTGCCAGAACGTGCGCCACGGCGTCGCCCCAAGGCTCATCGCCGCATATTCCAGCCGCTCGTCGAAACCTTGCAGCGTCGCGGAGACATTGATGACGACGAAGGGAACCGCCAGACAGGTGTGCACCAGAATCAGCGCAAAGGGACTTCCGACCAGCCCCATCAGCGCATAGAAGAAATAGACGCCGATCGCCACGATAATAACGGGCGCGATGAGGGGCGAGATGATGAATGCATTGATCAGCTTCTTGCCCGGGAAACGCCCGCGCACCAGTCCGAGCGCGGCCGGCGTGCCGAGGCCGGTCGCCAGAATCATAACGATGAGGCCGATCCAGATGCTCAACCTCGCGGCGTCGAGCCAGTCGGAGCGGCCGAAGAAGTTTTGGTACCACTGAAGGCTGAAGCCGGGGGGAGGAAAGCTCAGATACGTCGCCGAGGAGAACGACAGCGGCACGATGACCAGTATCGGGAAGATGAGGTAGAACAGCACGAGTGCGACGATGGTTCCGAGCCAGATGCCCACCGCGCGCGGGCGTTTCAAAGCGCTCTGCGCAGGATGTTTCCGCGTCATGTCCGCGCCCGCCCAAAGGCCTGCTCGACGCCCAGCGTTCGCACAAAGACGGCGAATATCAGCAACGCCGCGGCGAGCAGCACCACGGCGAGAGCAGACGCGAGGGGCCAATTGAAGAGGTCCACCTGCTGCTGGATCAGCACCGCTATCATGAGATCCTGTGGCCCGCCCACGAGCGCCGGCGTGATGAAAAACCCGAGGGCGAGTATGAACACCAGAAGACACCCGGCCGAGATGCCCGGCAGTGAGAGGGGCAGCACCACCTGGCGGAAGACATTGATCGGCCTGGCACCGAGGCCTTGCGCCGCCCGCAGCAGGTTCTCGTCGATGCCGCGCATGACGCCGTAGAGCGGCAGGATCATGAACGGCAGCAACACGTGCACCATGGCGACATAGACCGCGAAGGTCGTGTTGAGCAGCCGCACTGGCTCGTCGATTACGCCAAGCGAAAGGAGGAGCTGATTGATGATTCCCTGCTGTCCCAGCAGGACCATCCATGCATAGGTGCGCACGAGAATGCTGGTCCAAAACGGCACCAGCACAAGAATCATGAGGAGGTTGGACTTCGCCCGGTCGACGCGAGCCAGCACATAGGCCACGGGATAGCCGAGCACGAGCGACACCACGGTCACGATCAGGCTGATCCGAACCGTGAGCCAGAGGACGTGGAGATAGACCCCGGTCTCAAAGATCTGCACGAAGTTGTCGGCTGTCCAGCGCGGCTCGTGGATGCTGCGAAACATCATGGCCGCGACCGGATAGGCGTAGAACGCGCCGAGATAGATCAGGAGCGGCAGCAGCAAGGCGAAGTAGCCGGTCTGCGCGCGGCGGCGATGCGCGCGAACTCTTGCCGAGCTCTCGGCCGCAGTCGCCATTGCACACCGTTCTTCGTTCCTCGACGTCCCCATTTCACCGGACGTCTGTGGAAACCTCGTTTCGGATCAGAATAGCCGGCGCGTTCTTCAGGTCAATCGGTTCGGTGCGGCGGGGCGCGGCGGGCAAACGCGTCGCCACGCTGCACGTGCACCCCGGGGCCGCCGAGCGGCCGGGACGGAAGGCCGAGCATTTGGATAACGCAACTGTCGAAATTTGTCTATTGTGTTTGCGGGAGACTTCAGATCGAAGAGCCATGACCGTAGGGGCGCTAGAGCTTTCCAGCGAGGCGAGGACTGGACGGAAAGCCGTTTCAGGCGCGTCGGTGTTCCTCGACCGTCTCGACAAACGCTTCGGCGAGGTCGTCGCGGTCTCCGACCTCAGCCTCCCGATCGAGCCTGGTGAGTTTATCACGTTTCTCGGGCCGAGCGGCTCGGGCAAGACCACCACGCTCATGATGATCGCCGGCTTCGAATTCCCGACAGGCGGCGAGATCTACATCGACTCGCGCCCCATCGTGCGGACACCGCCCTACCGCCGCAACATCGGTATGGTCTTCCAGAATTATGCCCTGTTCCCGCATATGACCGTGGCCGAGAATATGGGTTTCCCGCTCCGGCAGCGCGGCGTGGACAAGCGGGTCATCGCCAGTCGCATCGCAGACGTGTTGGAGATCGTGCAGCTGTCGCGCTACCAAGCACGGTATCCTCGGCAGCTGTCGGGCGGCCAGCAGCAGCGCATCGCGCTGGCGCGTGCCATCATCTTCAACCCGCGCGTCTTACTGATGGACGAGCCGCTCAGCGCCTTGGACAAGCAGCTGCGCGAGGGCTTGCAGCTCGAGATCAAGCGCCTCCACGAGCAACTCGGCATCACCTTCATTTACGTGACGCACGATCAGCGCGAGGCGCTGGTGATGTCCGACCGGATCGCTGTCATGAACAACGGTCGGATAGAGCAGGTGGGAAGCCCGGCCGACTTGTACGACCGGCCCGTCAACCGGTTCGTGGCATCCTTCATCGGAGAATCGAACTTTCTCGAGGGCACGGTCCTCGGCATCGAGGGCGATAGGGTCGTGGTAAGCCTCGGCGGCGCCACCGTAAAGGCTCTTGGCCATCGCCCCGCGCAGATTGGCGCACTCGTTGCCCTGGCGGTGCGCCCGGAGAAAATCCAGTGTGCCGACAGTTCCGGCGCATTGCAAGAAACGGGGATGAACGCACTTCCGGCGGTGGTGCGCGACGTCACCTTCGTCGGGGAGACGCATCGCTACCTACTTGAGGCCGAGTGCGGGGCGTTCATCGTGCTAAAGCAGCAACACC
>WNFA01004887.1_pt1 | contig 14068 bp, 17 predicted proteins | sample 5400481 | NCBI WGS metagenome assembly WNFA01 (sample SAMN13153340, study PRJNA577476) | soil metagenome | isolation source: 120 cm saprolite under Douglas fir tree site 2 hole 1 replicate 2 | place: USA:California | collected 2015-04-18 | reverse complement strand
TCCATTGATGGCTCGGTGTAGGTTTCATCAAAGATGCTTTAGTAACCTGGGTGAGCGCAAGGCTTTCCACGATGCGGCTCTCGTCAAAGCGTGCGTCATGCTCTATTCTTAGGCAAGCGCCGCTCCAGCAAAGATCGCGGGTTCTAATGTGTGATGCAACAATTGGCGTGTCGTGCGACGAATCGTGAAAGACGTGCCGCGGCAACGCGGATCCCGATGCGGTCCGCTGATGGACGAGAAGAGGTAAAGAAACCATGGATCGTCTGACTTTCTACCACGGCAGGCTGAGGGCCGGTCAGGCCGCCTAGGAGACATTTCGCGACTTTACAAGGCTTTTCGCGCATGGACGGGGCTAACAGGGGACCGTTGGTGCCATAGGAAACCGTTCGGTCGGACATAGAACGGACATAGTTGGGCGGTTGTTACGGGGGATTTGAACAAATGATGTTCAAAGGAGGAAGCCAAACCGGACACACTATGCCGGTATCTCTCAGGTGCCCCGGATGCCGTCAGATAGGTACGTTTGGAGGATTTTTGCAGTTTGATGCGCAGACTCAGAGTGATGGTGGGCTATGCTCCGCTGGCCTACGCTTGTGCCCAAATCCGTCTTGCGGGGCACTTATTTTCATTGTTTACGACCCGAGTCCGCCTTTTCGAGTGCAGGCTTCATACCCACCGGAGCGGCTGGATTTCGATGCGACAAATATACCTGCTTCCATAACCAAGGCGTTAGAAGAGGCGATCACCTGCCACGCGAATGAGTGCTTCATTGCCTCTGCGATCATGGTGCGCAAAACACTGGAGGAGCTGTGTCATGAACGGGGTGCAACAGGCGCGAATCTGAAGGAGAGGCTGCGAAATCTTGGAGCCAAAATTATACTCCCCCAAGAGTTGCTAGACGGTCTCGACGATCTGCGTTTGCTTGGCAACGATGCGGCGCACATTGAGTCGCAGGAGTTTAATGCGGTCGGAAAAGAAGAAGTGGAGATCGGAATTCAATTTACGAAAGAGGTCCTGAAGGCCGTTTTCCAGTATTCAGACTTGCTAGTTAAGCTGCGGAGCCTGAAGCGCACACCATAGCCCAGCCTGCCCGAACCCGCCCCGCGCGTTTTCGGGTTGTTTATGTTGTTAATGAAGCCCCACCACGCCGCTGCGCTCGCGCTTGTAGGCTGGTATCTGATGGTGCCGATCCCCGGCAATGACCCAATTCCCGATCCAGCAATCACCTTTTCAAAATGGATCAATATCCGTAGCTTCGATTCCGCTGAGCGATGCGAGGATGGACGCCTAAAAGTGATTGAATCGGGCGTCGGTGGTCCTCAATTGATGGGCTATCCCAAGGGAGAAGTGAAAAAGGTTTTGTTGCTGAGTCAGTGCGTTGCAAGCGACGATCCGCGATTGGCTAAGTAAAAATAGTGGTGAGTGGTGGGAGGTGGTCTATGCAGTGCTTTAGGAAAAATTTGTTGAAGGTTCGGTGTAAAGAGCCTGCGGTGCCGGGACGGAAGCTCTGTCGTTTTCACGTCAACACTAAGCCTGAGAGGCCGCGCGAGATGGGCAGCGGCCATCGATCAATGGGCGGGCGAAGGCCGATGCGCGGACGAGGGTCAAGATCGATGGGCGGACGGTGTTCCTAGCGCTTCCACCGCAACAGAGTCGGCGGGCAAGAACAATTAACCTCTCATCCGCCGAAGGCACCGCGTTGCTCCGCGAGCTTTTCCACGCGATTCTGGAAATTCAGTCCGGCATCTTCGCGGTCTTGGGCATTTTGCTCGGTGCGTGGCTGTCTCGGCGCTCCGAATTGATGCGGCTCAGAGTGGAGCGACGCACACAGATATTCGACGAAGCTTGTAGGGTTACGGCAGAATGCTCACTTATGTTTGGCGTCGTCATCCCCACCACCGGAATCCCACCACCTCATCCGCTTGAAATATCCGTGACAAGTCTTGACCGGAAGATAGAGACCACTTTTTCACGTTCTGCCTACACAGCGTGGCGTGCGGCTTACAACTCCTCACCACCACTAAAGAAAGACGCTTTCGACAAGGCGACGCGAGTGGCACTCGACGCCATCGCAAAAGAAATCAAATAGGGGCGCAAACCCAAGGCGTGAACTTTGGGCGATTATAAAGGACTCGACATGGCACTGGCGGTTCGCCTAATTGTTGCTTATGCGTTGGAGAGCGATTCGCGACAGATACCCCGACTATTTCACAATCGAAGCGGGGTACGTCCCCTTATGGGTACTGCTCGGTTCGGCACTTGGACTCATAGGAATCCCAAATATGAGTTCGAGCTTCGAAATTATATGGATCGTTCTATCGTTACTCGTCGCTCTCATGGCGTGGCGAACTGGAGCGCATCAAGTTCGACGAGGACGGCAAGCTGATGCTCAAGTAGCAGAGATTAATCAGACCTTAGGTAAGCTTGTTAGTGTGACTGAGTCATCGCCCGTAAACGTTATTAGAGCCACCGCCGCGAAAATCCTGGACCTAGAACGCCAACTAAAAGACGCAACAACTAGCTTGGAGGATGTTGAGACCGTACAGGCGGGCATACAGGGTCTGTTTTGGTTGCCCTTGTCTGTAGGTCAAAGAGCGGACCTAAATACTCGTCTTCTGGCCCTCGGCTCTCACTGTGTGCATATTCAGCATCACGAAAATACCGATTGCACGAGGCTGGCTAGGGATTTACTTGAAGTATTCAAGTCGGCTGGCTGGAGTCATCCAAGCCCGTTAGAAACTGGATCGTGGAACACGAGCGGAATACGAGGGCTTAGAGTTTCCGGTAAGTACCCCGATCCTAGCCAGACAGGACCAAAAGTTTCACGTGCATTAGCTGTCGTACTCCGAACTGGCGGGGCATTTGGGGCAAGTATTCCCAACGACAACAAGACTGATGTTATTGTGTGCATAGGGCCCCGAATGGCTACTAGCGATTTACCTCCTGAGGCTATTGAAAAGCTTGAGGACAATTAGAGGACTGTTACGGTACTTGCCTCGGAAATAGGGCCAGCCCTCCCTCGCCCGCTGAGCACACTCGATTACACTCTTCGAATCGTCTGTTTCCGAACCACAGCTTCTCCCTGATTCCTTAATAACGGCGCGGCTTATTCGGCGCTCCTATGTCCGTCTTTGTCCGAAAGCGCCCCGCACCCGACCGTCATCGTTTTACCGCATAGACCGCCGCGCTAGATCGCTAGTTTGCTATAATCGACCTAACGACGCGGCTTCGAGGCCGCCAATTCGAGGTATGAGATGCCCGATATTCGAGACCGCTTTGAACGCAACACGACCGGCCCGCTGGTAATAGGGGAGCGCCCCGACCATGTCCCGGACGCCGCCCGCGAGGTAGATATTCGGCTACCGTTTTTCCCTGGCTTGCCTAATGGCTTCGACGCTAAGGCCGAGGAGCAGCTTGCCAACGCTCATTCGGGCGCGGCCCAGCGAGCAAGGGAAATCCGACGCCTCGCCGACGCAGCGTGGAAGGACGAGCCCCGCATTCAGGGCGTTCAACTAAGCCCCGCCCAGCGGATCGCTTGGAAGCGCGAGCATGTGAAGGCCGTTGTCGCGGCTGAGGCGGAGAAGGCCAGCGCGCTGCTGAAGCCCATCGTCGAGCGCTCCCGCAAAGAGCTTGAATCCCGGCGCGCCAAGCTGGTCGAGAAGGGCACTCCCCGCCTGGAAGGGATCGCCGCTGAACGCGCGATGAGGATCGCCGACCATTTCTCCACGTTGCCTGCCGAGACCCGGAGCCTTCGCATAATCGAAGCGATGAATTCAGCAACCGAGCCCGCATCGAGGGAATTGCTCAACGCCATCGCATGGGCTCCCGACTCGCTCGATCTGGTTGCGCCGGAGACCGTCGGTCGCGTCCGTGGAGCGCTGATAGCCTCGTCCGACCCGGACGCCTATGCGTCGGTTACGAGTTTCGACGTGGCAATTCAGGCCACCAGCGAATCCCTCGACAATCTTGAGAAATGGGGCCTGTCGCTGGCCGACGAGAATTAGGCGGATGCTGATGCCAGCTTCCCCAACACAAGCCCGCACAGGCCGCCGACGAGCCCTTAACCGGCGTCTTACGGGCAAGCGGGTAACGGCAACCTTCGAGGACGGGCATCAAACGGCGCTTACGCTCCCGCCCGAAGGCTGTTCGGGCAATAGGCAACGAAGATTCGACTGGGGGATGGAGCAGCTTCGAAGGCGGCATGGACAGATCGTCGACCTGCGGGTTCTTTACGCGGTCGACTGAGGACACATAGGCAGGAAAAGGCCCGAAAGGTGTGGGAACGCTTGCGCTTTCCTCCTTTCCGCGAGAGCGCCCGACCCGAAGGGCCGATCCTGCCGTTGGTTTAAGAACGTGGATAATGAAAAGCGACTATTCGAAGTAAAGTTCAGCGACAACTCGACCGTCATGATGCTGGCGCATTCCCGCGATGGGGCAAGAGCCCTTGCTTACGCGACCCTGCGCTGCGAACACGAGGACGGCCAACTCAATACCGACCTTGAAATCATAAGCGTCGTGGACTCTGCCGCTTTGACCGCATTGAGGAGGCACTAATGCTTTCTAGCCGTTGCACTGTTTGCAAGAACCCGAAGAGCGACGCCATTACGTTGCGACTGAGTAAGGGCGAGGCCATTAAGGCGCTGGCGAGCGAGTATCAAGTCAGCCCGTATGCGCTGCGTAGACACGCCCGCCACATCCCGCCTCAGATGCTTGAGCAGTTAAAGGCTAGTGCGAAGCGCGAGGCCGACATTGCGCGTCTTCGTAACCTCCGCGTCGAAGAGAGCGAGTTATTGATCGCCCGGCTGGTGCAGGAGCGCCGCGACCTGACCCGGCTGGCGACGACGCTGGAGGCGCAGGCCGATCTACGCGGAGCTAATATGGTCCGGCGCAGCCTCATCATGCTGCACGACCTTGAGGCCCGCGTATTGGAATTGATCGGCAGGCACGAAAGCAAAGTAGTCAATAACAACGCCGTCGTAATATCGCCCGATTACCTATTAGTCCGATCTGCACTGGCGTCCGCGCTAGCCCGGTATCCCGAAGCGAAAAGGGCCATAATGGAGGCGCTGCGGGCCATTGAAGCGCCGGAACAGATTACATTGCCGAGTCCGATTGAAAGTTTTGATGCCGAGCGCGTCGCAACCGTTTTGGAGACTACCTAAGACAATGCGAAAGGATATTCGCAAATGGGACTAGCGCAGCAATTACTGCTTGGTCTCGACCCGACCATCGTATTCGAGACCTGTATCGCTCCCGCCGACGATTGGCAGCGACGCTTGCTTGAAAGCACGGCTAAGCGGTTGATCTTAAACCTGCATCGACAAGCCGGGAAAACCAGCGGGTGCGCCGTCCTGATCCTTTACTTCCTGCTTTACGAGCGACCTGGCGCGGAAGTCGTGATACTCAGTCCGACCGAGAAGCAGTCAACGATCATGCTAAGCCTCGTCGCGAAGTATCATTCGATGTTGCCCGCGACGCCCAAGCTCCTTGCCGAATCAACTACCCGGCTGCTGTGGGCGAATCGAAGTGCTGTGTATGCCCTGCCGGGAGGCGACGACGGCGACGGATCGCGCGGCTATTCGCCCGACCTGATACTTGTGGACGAAGCCTCGCGCGTCTCCGACGACCTAGTTGCGAGCGTCCGGCCCATGATCGCCACGAAGCCACACGGGAGGCTGATCCTGCTCTCGACGCCGTGGGGCGCGCGAGGAATCTTTCACAAGCTCTGGACCGAGGGCGAGAAGGATGGACGCTTGGGCTGGGAACGGTTCGAGTTGCACGCGGATCAGAATCCGCGAGTTGATCCCGAATTCCTAGCCAGCGAGAAGCGCGAAATGAGTCCCCTGCAATTCGCCTCCGAATACGACTGTCAGTTCGTTTCGCCTGACGCGACCTGCCTGTGGACGCCCGAAACTATCGACGCGATCTTTAACCCCGGAGAGGAGAACTAACTTTTGACTAACTATGAAGCGCGATGGGCGACCTGCTTCTGCAAGCCCAACATCAGGAACGTAGTAAGACCCGATGGATCGCTGATCCCCCACGACCATTTTGTGTGGATGATAGAGCAGAATGAGAAGGCCGCGCGGGATTATATGGTCACTGCCGCGACGCCCGAAGTAAGATCCGCGCTGGCGCTCGATCCGGCGATTAGTCACGACTTGGCGGCATTCGTATTCGTCGAGGAAATCAAACCGCCTGCGCCGCTGCCCGGCTCTTTGAAAGGGATCTGCGTGCAAGCCCTCGGCGAGCCGATCTATGTAATAAGGGAAATCCAGTTCCTGCAGCCTCCGCACTCAAACCAGGACATTGTCGACCTTCATCACGGCATAATGAGCCGCATCCCCACGGATACCCGGTTCGCTATGGACGCGAGCAACAACTCCGCGCTGGCCGAGATGATCGCGCACGACGGCTATTCCGTCCTGTCGATCCAATGGACCGGGTCTACTACCCAGAGCGAAATGCAACCCGATGGCGCTCTCCACGTGGGGAAAAAACGATTAGCTAACGAGTTTGACGCGCTGGTTTCGCGGAAGCGATTGGCGCTCGACAAGCACCGCGTCAGCCGGGCCGGGCTACTGGAGTTTCAGAAGGAACTTGGGCAATACACGCGCACTATGAACGCAAAAGGGGGCGTCGCCTACGGCAACACGCCGGGCAGTAATAACTTCGACGATCTGATCGCGGCTGCGCAAATGGCTATCCACGTCTTGCGTCATCCCAGCAACGGCGTCTCTGTTCAATATTTCGGGGAGGGCGGGAAAGGGCCGGGCTCTTTATTCTGGGAAGGGGCACGAGGGCTTTAGCGAAGCCGCTTCGGTCTGCCATTAGCTAGTCAAATCCGGCGCAGCCCCGAAGTAGGTATGCTTGGGTGTGCCGAGAACACCCAAGACTCACTGCAGGCGCGGCCATGCCCGCATCCCTGAAAATCTACGCACTAGAACTGATAAATTCGGTCGCACCTTCTCCGCGTGCAAGATCTGCTGCGCGGCCTATGGACGGGAATATCAGCGGTTGCGCTACCGGCGGCTTCACCCCAACGCAAAGCGCAGAACCTCGTTCACGCTGGGATACCGGAAAACCGAATTCAAACTGAAACCGATCACTGGCGTTGCGGAGCGCGGCGATCCCTCGGTCGACATTTCCGCATCGCGGGACTTGGTGCACGAGCTTACGTACCAGCTCGGCTTGAACGACGGCGATTATGTTCACCCGACAGGGCAAAAGAACCCGCCCAAGCCTACTTTGCAGGCGCGAGCCAGGGCAGACGGCGATCCCTACTTACAGCTTCGCGCGCACGTTTTGTTGCAAGTGCTTGAGGATATCGGAGCCAACCCCGGCGATCCCGACTTGCAGGAATGGTTCTTCAACGAGCGCTTTCATCGGCGGTACGATCCGGGCGTCGTCGGCACCGACTTCGTTCCCGAACCCGAAGAAGGCTCGCCGATGTGGAGCATTCAGCAAATGTCGTGGATGTTTCACGAAATCGATCAGGACGGCATATTCAGCCTGCGCGCGTTGTGCTATTCGCTCGGTCTCGACATTAAGAAAGTGCGAGGAACGGTTGCGTCCGCACTGGGCGGAAAGGCTATCCGGGAGGCGATTCGACTAGCTAACGCGGGAGCGCGAGCCCGCAGAGCGGGCCGACACGATCCGCGACCGAAGCCATGGCATAGAGTCGAGGCCGATAAATACTCCGCCCCGGATCGCAATATCCATAACCCGTGGTCGATCCATTTCGAGAAGCCGTTTGAGCCGCCCGCGTCATGGCTCGAAATTCTCCAGCGTTCGCGCCCGACGCTCGATGAAATGCTCGCCGAGGAGGCAAAGGTAAATGTCATTCGCTTCCAAAATTGTCTTCGTGCGAGAAAATATAGAAAGCGCTTGGGGAGGGAAGAATTGAATCGCCGTGACCGCGAGCGTTACCAGTTGGCAAAATGAAGTACGAAGACAAATACGCATACGCTGTGGCCGCGCTTGCTTTGAGCGAAGCTGTTGACGAGCCGACTTTCGTGAGACAGCTGCCTCACGGCAGGTTGTTCGTGGAGAAAGTCTGGCGGGGCGTCACGTTGGGAGACCGCAATTGCCCACCCGTTTGCGGCGACCTGAATTGCGACGTAGCAGATGAGGATCATTGTAATTGTTGCATTGAACCTACGGGCTTCATTGTAAAGATAAAGAGGGACGCATTCAGGGTTTGCAGCGAAGAATGTCTCGCGGATTTGTGCGCTAGGTTTTGCCTGCCATGATCGGAGGGCTAAACCCCTGCCCTGATTAAAATGCGTGCGTCCTAGGGCTTCCCTGTGCCTAGAAATAAGCCTTCCTGAGGGCTTGACTTCTCCTCGCGTTTGTGCTGCGCATAGGGAATGAACTGCGTCTCCACCGACCGGGCGGGTCGTGGTCAGTGCAGCTCTTTTTCTCGCATTGAATTTCTGGTTTCATTGTGCAACCGATTCGGTTTTTCTCCCCTTTTTCAATGTCATCCCGAATTCCTCAATGATTGCGCGGCCTTTTTCGCGAGCTGCGCGAAATAGCGATTTTGTAACCAGGTGTGTACAGAAACGGTCTCGGCGAATTAGCCGCGCGGGTCATAGGGAATTGCCTATTCAAGCAACCTCTCAAACGGCGTTTCCGAAAACCGTATGCTATGATGCCCTTCGTAGCCATAAAACAGACTGGGCAACGGGTAGCAAAACGCTGCTTCGAAGCCTGGTATCCTTTTTAGGCTATAATTAAATCAGCTCCACCGACCGGGGCCGGTTGGCTTGCAACCTCCGGCCCATCTTCTCTAAAGAGGCGGATGGTGTGGCGGCGCGGTAGGTGGAGAAACTCCCGCACATAGAAACATAACGTTGGCAGGTCGGCATTCTCCCCCGGCGATGATTGTTTATTTTCCTTAGCAATAAAAACAGTCATCAAGCAGGCTGACGCAAAGAAGACTGGACCTTGAAAGAAACATTCAGGGATTCCAGAGGGACGGGTGCGTCTAGTGTTAGACCGGGACTTCAGTCAATGGGAAGCGGCCCTTCGGGCACGCTATCCTGTCACACACGAGCGTGACCATTCGATCCGCTCAACCTGCTCAAACTGTGGTAGCGGACCACGGTGTCTCCGAGTCACGCAGGGTCGTAGCCAGGTGTTGGCGCGATGCTTCAACGGCTGTTCGTTCTTCAATATCCGTGATGCGCTGTTCAACCTAGCCGCTTCGCCTCACCCAGCCATACTTCGGGCAGAGAAAAAGACGCCCCCGAAGTACTCTAAAATCATTGCCAAGTATTTCTACGATCTATATGACGATCCCTTCGGGCCCGTCACTCTTACCCAGGCCCGCTATGAGTGCGAAGAGGTTAAGCCCAACGGCAAACACAGGAAGGGCTTCTATTACGTACACCCCGATGGACGCGCGAGCCACCGGCTAGATGAGCATGTCGCCCATGACCTGCCGCTCTTTCACACCGAGATGGTTGGTCAACATCCGGGTGCCGACAAAATACTCGTTGCGGGAGCGAAAAAGGCCTGCCTGGTTCAGCGAAACGCCCCTGAAGGCCAGTTCGTCGTACTGGCCACCACGCAAGGTGAGAACGTCTTTCCTAGCGACCATCCGCTAGAAATTTTACTCGGTCCCGGTATGGTCTGGCTAATCCCAGACAACAACTGGGTCGGCGTGACTCACGTGGAGAAGATCGGCGCATGGCTCACGGCCCGTGGGCAGGAGCACCACATCGTTGAGCCTTACTCCTTCGGGTACGACAATGACGTTGGGGATTTCTTCGAAGCGGGTGGAACATTCAGTAAGCTTCGAGACTTAATGGCGCTGTCTCTACAATCCCAGCCCCCTTTCGATACTCACAACGGCATTATTCCGGGTAACGCACCCATAATCGACGAGCCTGATGACGTGATTCGGGCGCGCCTGGTTACGGCTTCAGTACACGATGGTGGCTTCGCGACCCCGGCGCTTATAAGGGGTGCGGCGATGCTAACACCTATTGGTGCGGAGACTATCGCGATCCCTGGGCGCCCTATTATTATTTTTCCGCCTAAGCAAAAAAATAATAATCTCAGTTTGCCGCCCGGTACCCTTGTTCGCATGTCCCAATATGGCCGCCCCGACCCTCGTCAATGGATCATGCCGCCCTTCCTGCCATGGGGGGCCGCAAGTACGATCTATGCCGATGCCGGGATGTTTAAGACCTTCCTCGTCATCGCGCTTTGCCTGAGCATTTCGCTGGGGCTGCCTTTTTGCGGTGTGGCGGCGGAGATTTTTGGGTCGGTGATTTTCATCGACGCCGAGTTGGATTCGGACGAGTTTGCGCTGCGAGCGCATCGCATTCTCGACGGCATGGGGCTCGGCGATTTCAACCTGCCCGATACCCTCACTTATATGAATACGCGGGGCTCGCTTCTTAAAGATCTCGACTTGAAAATCCGTGCGGCGATCAAGCAGGAGGATCCGGTCCTGGTGGCCATCGATAGCTGGCAATTTGCAACCGGGATCGAACCCAAGGACGTTGCGGGCACGATTGATTATTACAACCGCTTCAAAACCTATGGCGACGGATCGGTGCTCGTCGTCGACCATACCCGCGCGCCGGTCGGGGGCGACGTGTCCAGCCGCCCGTATGGAAACAACTATAAATTTGCCGCAACGCGGTCCGCTCTCTTCATGTCGAGACCGAATCCGGGCGCGCTAGTCCTATCGCAGAAGAAAAGCACCTTTTCCGCCGAAACCGATCTATTCATCGAAATGAAACTCGATGGTAACGCTGGGCCGGTAACTTTCACGAAAGGCGACCCCAATGACATTAAGTTCCAGCCGCCGCAGGACGAGGAGGGCGATGCCGACGAGAAGGTGCTCACGGCCCTTGAGGAGACTCATCCTGCGGATGCCCTGACGCTCGCCAAGAAGGTGGGGTTTTCGGAATCTTACGTTAGGGCAATTCTCGCCCGGCAAAAGAAGGGACAGCGGCATTACGATCACCTGCGATTGGCCGCCGATTACGCCACCTCCCGTCCCTGCACCCGAGGTTAATTACGATGACACCGCCGACCCGCTCGCCGCGCATCGACCCGACGCCGAGCCCTTAGTTGGGCCGCCCTCCGTAAAGTTCGACCTTTACCTTCCGCGCGAGAGTATCCAGAGCGCGCTTGTCGCGACCGACGAGCATGACAAAAACCTATTTGCCGCCCACGCCAAGCAATGGCGAACGGACATGAACAAATGAACTTCGCCGACGAGGAGAAATTCGCCGAGCAATATCCGCTGGCCGCCTTTGAAACCTGCGACGACGGCCCGGTAAAGATCGCGGTATTAGGCGAGTACGGCGTCGTCGAAATGCACTCAACTTTTACCGGCGAGCCGCATACCGGGGAAGTCGAGTTGTGGATTTGCGCGGAGATGACGCCCTGCTACGAATGCGGAGAGCCGACGCGCTTCTTCGTGTGGGAACTGACGGGCACCCGGCAATTCGTGTGCTCGAAGGAATGTGGGTCACGGGCCGCGCAGACGGTCTGGCCGAGGAGGCCGGGGAGGATCGAATGATCACGCGGCTGCTCTCGCTCGACGAAATTCTGCGGCATCCCGAAATGCTCGCCCACCAGCCGCCACACGAAATCAAGGAAACGCGGATCGCATGTAGTGCGGCCTTGGCGGCCTTGAATGCCGCTGAAGCCGACGCTGAGCCAACGGCGGGCAATCCTGGGGTTCCCGCCGAGGAATGGATCGATGCGGACGAGGCTTGCGCCCTGCTCCACTTCAACCGCCGCTGGTTATTTCAGCGGGCGGATCGGTATCCGTGGGTTAAGCGGCTCAGCAGGAAACGCCTTCTAGTGAATAAGGCGGGCGCGCTTCTCTGGCTCAAGGTTGGGAAGAGACGCGGGTGATCGGCACCACCTTGGGCTTCGCACTAGCCTGTTCGTTGGCGTTGAATGCTCCAAGTTTTGCTCCAGCCTCACGTAGGGCTTGAACGTCGGCGATTGCATAGCGTGAATAGATCGACTGTGTTAAATGGCCGACCATTTTCATTGCCGCAGATCGTGAAGCTCCCGCGCGTTCGAGATTGCGCACTGCGGTCCTACGAAAGTCGTGAGGATGGCGCTTTAGCCCGACCGCAGCGCAAGCTTTTTCCCATGCGCGACGAAAATCCCTGATCGCTTTCCCATCGCGGTGGAACAGCCACGGAATTATTTGGCCGGTCGCCTGTTCAAGCTGTTCCGTCTTCTCAAGCTGCTGCTCCAACACCTCGCGCAACTCGGGGATTTCGGCAACCGGGAATTCGCGAGCCTCGCCGTTTTTAGTCTCGCCCGGATCAAGTCGAAGCCAACCTGCGCTGAGATCGAGATGGCGGCGCTCGCGGGTGAGCAATTCAGATGAGATGCGCCAGCCCGTGTGGTATGCGCAGGTAACGACGGGACGCAGGTATTCGGGAAGATAAGCCCGCACCGCGTCGAATTCCGCTCGCTCGAAAAAACCGCTGCGCGCCTTTGCCTCCTTCAGCATCGCGATATGCGGTACGGACGCAACCACCTTGTGGTCATGACCGAGGTTTAGCGCCCGGCGCAGCGCAGCCAGTTCGCGGTTTATACTTGCGTTGGCCGTGCGTGGTTCGGTGAACCGCTGCTTCTTGTATTTTTCGATGAGCGCCGAGCCAATGTCGCGCGCTCGGTAGCCGCCGAAGAAAGGGAGCAGGTGCTTGAGCCCGATCTCGACGCGACGAAGGGAGCGTTTCCCGTTCGCGATGTAATCGGCGCGCAGCAACTCGATCAGATCCTGGAAAGTGGTGTTGTCGATATCGCGACCGACCGGGCGGCCCGACTGAATCTCGGCCTTCAACTTGTTGAGCGCCCTGACCGCGTCTGAGCGCTTTGTCGAGCCCGATGATCGGACGATCCGTGTGCCGTTATTCCACGCCTCGTAAGACCAGCGATCCCCACGCAAGAAAACCCGACCCTCCCGATAGCGCCGCTTAGCCATAGTGAGAAACCCTCCCGAATTCTCGAAAAGCTACAGAAAAGCTACACTTTTGCAAGGCCTATGGCGAGCCTACTTTTTTTGGGCCACGTAAGTCATTGATTTTGCGTAATAAAATTGGTGCCGAGGGCGGGACTTGAACCCGCATGAGCTTGCGCTCGGAGGATTTTGAGTCCTCTGCGTCTGCCGTTTCGCCACCTCGGCACATATGGGAGGTGGAAGCCCGATCCTCTTTTTACTTCCTGCGTTCGCGGGAAGCTATGAAACGAAAGAGAGAGGAATTCTGCCAGACGCGACGACGTGCATCCGACAAGCCGCCCAGGTACAAGTCGCGCCATGCGCGGCGGGCAGCCATTGCGCCTCTCACCACCGCGACGCCGACGCATCCAAATTCGCGAGGCGTGTCGAATGCCGCGGCCGAGCGCACGAAGCGTCGCCTAATTTTCCGCGAAGAACGCGAGCAGTTGCTCGATCAGATAGTCGGGACGCTCCTCAACGATCCCAATGGCCGCAGCGCCCGATCACGCCGCCGCGCTGCGGTGCCACAGTTCCAGCGCTTCCGAGCACGCCATCAACCGTATGACCTCCCGCCGCTCCTCTCCGTTTTCGCCGCCATTAACCGCGTTTGGGTCATCGCTATGCGCCTATCCGGTTAGGTCTGCCCACCGCCGCGTCGATGCGGGCGACGAGGCTGGGGTTAAGCGGGCCGCGCTCGGCGGCCGCAAGGCATTCGCGCAGCTCCGCGCGATTCTTGACTCCGAGGACTACGGTGGCCACGTCCGGGATGGAGAGCGCGTAGCGATGGGCAAGCGCGGCCGCTGATTCGCCGATTTCTCTGGCCAGAGCGCGGAATGGGGCGGCGCGCCGATAATCGACCATTTCCGGATGGGTTTCGGGCAATGCGCGGTCTAACGTATCGGTAAGGGCGCCGGCCTGCACTGCGCGGATCCCCATCACAGCAATGCCTCGACGGTGGGCGGCGGCGATGATTTCACGCGGCCGCGCAGGTTCCTCGAAGCGCTTCATCGCGCCGAGAGAGTCGAGGAGGTTGGCAACCGCCTGAACGGCGGCCGGAGGCGGGGTGTCGTTAATCGT